>OKRW01001228.1_pt1 | contig 22745 bp, 24 predicted proteins | sample 1601151 | NCBI WGS metagenome assembly OKRW01 (sample SAMEA3541471, study PRJEB24748) | human gut metagenome | biome: human gut; feature: human-associated habitat; material: faeces | place: China | collected 2012 | reverse complement strand
GCACGCACGCACGCACGCACGCACGCACGCACGCACGCACGCACGCACGCACGCATGGCATAAGTCTGTCCATTTTTGCTGCGTAAAATTTCATAAATCCATTGCTAAGGACGTACCATGTCCGCGTTTATGCGCGGATGTGGTACGTCCTTTTTCGTGCGCAGAAAAGGGGGTGGAGGCATGACCAGCACTGACACCCGTATGGCGCTGGTAAAGGCCTGGACACAGGCGCGCCAGCGCCGGAGACCATGAAAGGAGGACCCACCATGGACAACACCCTGCGTATTGACGTCGAAGGGCAGGTCATCACCCTGCCGCTGAAATACGACCCCCACGCCCGGCGCTGGCTTGAGGGCTACTGGCCGGTGATCGCCCATCCGCCATGGACACCGGCAGGCCGACCCGTCATGCTCGTGCTCGACGACCCCTGCGCCCATGCCGAGCTGCGCCCCGGCGAAGAGAGCGCCAGCGAATGCGGTAGCTGCCGCTATTTCCGGCCCGTCGCCGACAGCCTGCTGGGCGTCTGCCACAACGATGATGTGCGCCGGTCCGCGGAACACCCCGCCGGCCCCGGCACCGATGAGGAGGAACCACAATGAAAAAACGATTATTCAGCCTGACCCTGATTGCCGCCCTCTGCCTGAGCCTCTTTCCCACCGGCGCAGCACCAGCGCTGGCGGCGGATAGGGATACGGTCTATGTGGGTGGCGTGGCGCTGACCAGCACAAACAACGCAACGGTTTACGCCACGACGGACGATAGCGGCAATGTTTCACAAGACAGCGCAACTGCCGACGACTACAACATCAAGTGGGATGGCAGCACCCTGACACTGGATGGTGCGAAAATCAAGGGTGGCACCTCTAGTGGATCCCTTTACGCCACCGTAGGCATCTATGCGTTCAATAATTCCGGAGGCGTGTCGTTGAACATTGCATTGAAGGGTGTAAACGAGATTTTCGAAAGCAGTAACGGGATTTGGGTATATTCATCTTTTACTAATGCTGGCAATGCTACCCTGGCCATTGAGGGTGAAGGTAGTCTAAATGCCAGCGGCAGTTCAAGCGGAATCCTGGTTCAGAGCAACAGCGGCGATGCCACCCTGACCATCCAGGACGCCGATGTCACAGCCGAAAATAGTAGTTCCTCCGGCGATGGTGTAACAGTGCGGGCGGGCGAAAGTTCGAACGCCTCTCTGTCTGTGGATGGCGGCAGCCTGACCGCGACTGGCAAGAACGAAGACTGTGCGGGCATCCGATATACCTTTGGTAGCAGCAGTTTTGGCTCCGGGAAGCCCAGCCTGACCGTCAGCGACAGCGCCATTGTGAAAGCCAGCGGCGACGGAGGCGAAGGCGGGATCAGAGACAACTCCAGCACTGATATCCAGATTGGAAAAGGCGATAATTCTTCAGGCGGCATCGTCTTTGACGGCGACGAGGGCACCGTGTACGGCAGTGCGACCTTGCAGGAGGATTTGACCATCGGCGAGGGCGAGAGCCTGGCGCTGGCTGAAAATGCCAGCCTGAGCGCAGGCAGCCACAACGTGATCGTGAACGGCGGCACACTGGACGAAGGGATAAAGAACAGTCTGGGCGATAGTGTGAAGTATACGCCGACCATTACCACTACAACCTTGCCAAACGGCACCGTGGGGGCAACTTATAACCAGACCCTTGCCGCAACCGGAACCACGCCGATTAAATGGAGCATTGCTGAGGATAGTTCTCTGCCTACTAACCTTACGTTGAACGCAAGCACCGGTGAAATCTCCGGCACCCCAAACACAGCGGAGACAAGCACCTTCACCGTGACGGCCACCAATGATTATGGGTCCGACAGCAAGCAGTTTGCTTTGACGATTGAAGCGGCGACGAATGTCTCTGTTGAAAGCGTGTCGCTGGACAAAACCACTCTGGAATTGACGGAGGGCAGCACCGAAACCTTAACCGCCACCATCACGCCGGACAATGCCACCGATAAGGGCTTACTATGGACAATCAATAACCCTGATATCATAAAATTCCACGAAGGCGCAACTGCAAATAATAGTCAAATCATCTCTGCTGTTTCACCCGGCATCGCAACCATTACCGTCGCTGCTACAGACGGTAGTGGAGTGAGCGCCACTTGCACCGTGACCGTCAATGCTGCCACGACCATCACCACCCAACCGCAGAGCGTCAGCGTCACCGAAGGGCAGAGCGCGACATTTAGCGTCACCGCCACTGGCGACAATCTCCGCTACCAGTGGAAGATTAACAGCGGCAACGGTTGGAGTGATATCACCGGCGCGACCGACGCTAGCTATACCATCGAGCGCACCACCATAGCGATGAGCGGCAACCAATACTGTTGCGTGGTGACCGGCGACGGCGGCGAAACGACCAGCAGCGCCGCGACGCTGACGGTACGTTCCTACGAACCCACATACACTGGCAAATACAGCTACGAAATCGTCAGCAATGTGGGTGAAAACGGCACCATCGATGTGGACCGTTATGCCACCGAGGGCGATCAGGTAACAATCACCGTTTCACCAGACGAAGCGTATCTCTTGGATGATCTGACCGTCACAAGCGGTGGCAAGGATGTGGAACTAACCGATAATGGCGACGGCACTTACACCTTCACCATGCCATCTGGCGATGTGGCGATCACAGCGACCTTCGCCGAAGATCCAAACTGGGAAGAACCAGAGGACCCAGCCACCGACGTCAGCGAGATCTTCACCGACGTGCCAGTCAACCACTGGGCGAAAGCCGCCATCCAGTACGTCTACGATAATGGCCTCATGACTGGCGTTTCCGACACAACATTTGCGCCCGAAGCCACCACCACCCGCGCCATGATCGTCTCCATGCTTGCACGTATGGAAAACGTCACCAGCGCAGCAGACGCAGGCTTCACCGACGTCGCCGCCGACGACTGGTACGCCACCGCCGTCAACTGGGCCGCAGCCAATGGCATCGTCAGCGGCATCAGCGACGACACCTTCGCACCAAACACCGCCATCACCCGCGAACAGCTCGCCGCCATGCTCATGAAGTATGCCCAGTATAAAGGCCTCGACACCACAGCCCGCGCCGACCTGTCGCATTACAGTGATGCTGAGAACATCTCAAGCTGGGCGAATGATGTACTATCGTGGGCCGTCGCCGAAGGATTGCTCGCAGGCGTCACCGACGACCAGCTCCAGCCACAGGGACAGGCCACAAGAGCACAAGTCGCAGCCATTATGCAGCGTTTCCTCGAAAACGTCTGTGCGTGAGCGCCGCTGGTGCTCGCTCACTCTACCGTATTGATACATGCTCGTCAATATAAGACAACACCCTGCAGGGCTGTGGGCCTTGCAGGGTGTTGTTGTCTGTGCGCTCAGACGAGGGGCGCTTGATACAATGTGGTGGTGCCGAGGGGATCGGCCTGGTCGGTGTTGGCGGTTGGCAGGGGCTGGGTGGCCTGGGGCTCGTACTGCTGGCTGGCTGGCGCAGGGGCGGTCTGCCGGGCGCTGGCGGCCTGAGCACGGGCGAGGGCGTCGTCGCGGGCGGCTGTGGCTGCGGCAGCAGTTTCTCTGGCGCTGCGCGCTTCCTGCTGGGCGAGCTGCAAAGCGGCCTGCGCGTTGGTCAGTTCCTGAGCCTGGGCTTTCGCGCGCTTGCGGTTGGCATAGGTGCGGAACATGAAATGGCCCAGCAGCAGGCAGAGCAGGATCTCCACAGCGGCGGAGATGAGGATGAACTCCACCTGGGACAATGTGCCGTTGTAGCCGAGCACGTTCAGAAACACGCAGGCAGCGGCGGCGATCAGTGACAGGATTAACATAAAAATGCGCATATTGGTCTTGTCTCTCCTTTGGGAATGGTTTACAATGAGTTGTAACTTGTATTTTACACGTTTTCCCAAAAATTCTCAAGCGCGTCAAGGGAGGCTCTTTTTATGGAAAAGTTGCGCCGGCAAAGAAAAGGCAAAAAACTCACCGGGCTGTGCGCGGGTATCGCGCGCCTGATCGGCATTGATGCGAGCTATGTGCGGCTGGCCTGGCTGGCTGCAGCGCTGGTGCCGCCGTTTAACCATCTCATCGTGATCGCCGCGTATGTGCTGTTGGCCTGGATCGTTCCTGCGGCAGAGCGCGAGGCGGAGGCTTCCATCGATGTGCAGTGAGCGCACGGGGGTGGTGGTGCTGGGCCACGGCAGCCGCTATCCGCAGGGGCTGGCTGTGATCACGGAGACGGCGGCGCGCTACCAGACGGCGCATCCGGAATATGTGGTGCGCTACGGCTTTGTGGAGATCGCTGCGCCGCGGCTGGAGGATGTACTGGAGACGATGATCGCCGAGGGTTTGCAGAAAATCCTCGTGGTGCCGCTGTTTCTTTCCTTCGGACACCACATTGCCAAGGATCTGCCAGCGCGCATGGCGGTGATGGCGGAGCGCCATCCCAATGTGAATCTTATCACAACTGGGCCGATTGGCGCCGACCCCTTGCTCTGCGAGATCATCCAGGCGCGCATCGACGCCAGCGAAAACGCATAATGCATCACCTGCACCACGCTTCGCAGGTGATTTTTTTCCGCCTGGACCGTCACAGACGCATTATAGAGACAGGCGCTCTCCGGTTAATGCGTCGGGACATAAATAATAAAAAATTCATTTATAAATCTGATTGATAAATCTTGTTCCTGAAAGCTTTCAGACTTTGTGAAAAAGTTGAAGATTGTGGGGAAACTCTGTTATAATGAAGATGGCGCGGTTTTCAGTTAGGAGTGCGGAGTTAGGAATTAGGAATTGATTCCGTGAATTGCGCAGGTTTGCAGCGATGCTGTGAGATTTTTCTCAGCGACAGCGCAGCTCAGAACTGGTGCACAGCACCAGTAACTCCTCACACCGCACTCCTAATTCCTAACTAAAAACTGCGCGGAGGAAGAAATGCTCAAATACCTTTCATCTGTCCGTCTCGCGGTGATCCTCATCGCGGCGCTGGCCGGGCTTTCTGTGGCAGCGACGCTCTACGATCTGCCCGAGATGTACCAATCCTGGCCGTTCCGCATCATCGCGGCGGCATTCTTCGTCAATCTCCTGACCTGCAGCGTCGGGCTCTGGCCGAAGCTTTTGCGCACATTGCGCCGTGACGCCGCCTCGCTTGCAGGCAAAGAAGCAGGCTTCAAAGAAAGCAGCCTCGATGCCGATGCATTTTTTGAAGCACTCGCCAAAAATCGCTACAAAAAGCTCAGCACCCATGAGACAGCCTCCGGCCGCTACATTCTCGCGCGGCAGAACGTGCCGCAGCTTTTTGCGCCGCATATTCTCCATGTCGGCATCCTCGTCATCATCGTCGGTGCCTTTCTTTCGAGCTTCGCCGTGACCGGTCAGCTCATGCTCTCGCCTGGCGAGTCGCAGCCGCTGCCGCGTGCCATCACAGAGCGCGTCGGCGATGGCGTTATCACCGTCAGCGATTTTTCCACCCACTACGACGAAGACGGCGCTGTGGACAACTGGGTCACCACCTTCGACCTCAGCCTTGACGGCGAAGAAGTCGCCCAGGACGCCACCACCCGCGTCAACCATCCTTACAAAGAGCACGGCCTCTCCATTTACCAGATGGCCTATAAAAATATGTACGTCGTCCACATCGAAGGCGCAGACGAGGTCACCGGCGACTACGCCATTCCTGAAAGCCAGCGCTTTCCCCTCGGCAGTCGCACCGTCGACATCGAGCCAATGACTGACGGCGTCGCTCTGCTTTATGTGTTTGATGAAAACAACGACGAAGTCGGCTCCTACGCCTTCAAAGAGGGCGATGTCGTCGCCATCGACGAAAATACGACCATTGAATACATCCAGCCGATGAACGCCACCGTGCTCGAGCTCAAATACAGTCACGCCATCCCAGTCATCTTCGCAGGCTTCATCATCGCCGCGCTGGGATCGTTGCTCATGCTTCTCGGCCGCTACAGCGAAGTGCAGGCCCTTGTCAGCGCAGACGGGCGCGTCTCGTTGCGCATCGTGAACAAAAGCGCCTACGCCCGCCGCAAACAATCGCAAAGCTTCGGCATCGCCGAGCAGGAGGAAAAAGATACATCATGTTAGAAGCATTACAGAATTTTCTCATCTGGGCCATCGTCGGTGCCTGCGCAGGCAGCTTTTTGCTCTTGCTTCTGCACCGCAAGCGCATCGGCGAAACAGCCGTTGCCAAGTGGCTGGCCATTGTCACAACCTTGATCGCTGTGGCAGCCCTCATCGCGCGCATCGTCGCCTGTGGGCGATTGCCTTTTATGAGCGGGCTTGATTTCAGCTTCTGGCTTTGCGCCCTCATCCTCGGCGCATCCGCCGTGCTCACCGTGCGGCAAAAGCTCGCCGTCATCGGCTATCTCACCTATCCCATCACCTGCGCCCTGGGCGTCTGGATGACCAGCTTCAGCCTCGAAGAGACAGCACTGGCGCCAGCGCTGCGCAGCTACTGGCTCGATTTCCATGTATCGACCGCCATCATTTCCTATACGCTTTTCCTTTTCTCGTTCCTCTTTTCAGTCATGCTGCTCGTGGGCGGGAAAAAGAAATATAAATCTCTGCCAGAGACCGACGTCCTCAACGAATGGGCATACCGCGCCTGCATCATTGGGCTGGCGCTCCTCACCATCGTCATCATCACTGGCGCCGTCTGGGCAGAATATGCATGGGGCTCTTTCTGGAGCTGGGATCCAAAAGAGACCTGGGCACTCATCACCTGGTTCATCTACGCCATCTATCTGCACCTCCGCCTGCGCGGATGGAGTGAAACAAAGGTCGCGTGGGTCAACGTCATCGGTCTCGTCGCAGTGTTGTTCACCCTCTTCGGCGTCAGCTACCTGCTGCCGGGACTGCATAGCTACATTTAATTAGTTTGGGGGTCCTGTTTTTGGCAAAACCATTCAAAGAGGTTCTGCGTGCCCATGAGCGCGAGCTCCTCGCCGGCTGGTTCGAGCAGATGATGCAATCCTACCCAGTCGAAGCCAGAAAGTATTTCAAGAAAATCAATAGCGATTTCACAAATCCTGTGGGCGCTAATTTATATCACAGCTTGGAAAAGCTGCTCCATACCCTGCTGTCTGACGCACCCGATGCAGACGCAGTCAATGAAAGCGTGTACATGATCCTGCGCATCAAAGCCGTCCAGGAAGTGCTGCCTAGCCAAGCAGTGTCCTTTGTGCCGGCCTTGAAGCAGGTCGTGGAACAGGTTTGTGGGAAGGCGCTCAAAGAAGCCGGCGTCAGTTTCCAGGAATGGCTGGATTTTTACAGCGACCTGGACACCGTCGCCCTCTACGCCTTCGACAATTACAGTGAAAGCCGCGAATTGATTTACAAGATGCGCTTGGATCAGATCAGACAGACCAACGACATCTTGGTCAGAGCCCAGCTTGTAGACCAGGCTCTGGACATGACAGATTTTATGCAATGTGCAAGTTCACTTGACACCGGTTCGCAAGGGGACAGCTGCGCGCCAGAGGCGTGCGCATCCTGCGCGAGTGGGTGTCAGGTCAACATAGAAAAAGGGGTGTAATGAAATGGCAAAACTTCCAAAACCTGCGGAGCTGCTGGACATCAGTTATAACCCACCGAAAACTCCTTGGATGGAAACACCAGTGGAGTTTAGAGAAGGGATGTACTGCCACGCCGGGAAACCAGAAAGCGCGGCAAATGTCAGCCTCCCGAACGCTCGTGAGTGGCGTGTGCCAGATGATGACTGGCAGCTGCCTGAAAACTGGAAGGAGATCATCCTCCAGGGGCTGCACGACCGCCTCGATCGTTTCCGCTCACTGAAAATCTTCATGGATTGCTGTGTTCGCTGTGGTGCGTGTGCGGACAAGTGTCACTTCTTCCTCGGAAGCGGCGATCCAAAGAACATGCCAGTCCTGCGTGCAGAACTTCTGCGCAGCGTGTATCGTAAAGAATACACCTTGGCCGGCAAACTCATGGGCAAGATGGTCGGTGCGCGTGAGCTCACCGAAGACGTACTGAGAGAATGGTTCTACTATTTCTTCCAGTGCTCCGAATGCCGTCGCTGCTCAGTATTCTGCCCATACGGCATCGACACTGCCGAGATCACCATGCTCGTGCGCGAGCTCTTGAACCTCGTCGGTCTCAACATCGACTGGGTCATCACACCAGTCTCCAACTGCTTCTCGAAAGGGAACCACCTTGGCATCCAGCCACACGGTATCGTCGACAGCTATGACATGATGCTCGACGACATCGAGGACATCACCGGTGTCCGCCTCGACCTCACCTACAACCGCAAGGGCGCAGAGATCCTCTACGTGCCACCATCAGGGGACATTTTCGCAACCCCAGGGAACTACACCCTCATGGGGCAGCTCATGCTCTTCCACGAACTCGGACTCGACTTCACCGTCAGTACCTTCAACTCCGAGGGTGGTAACTTCGGTCTCTTCACCTCCAACGAGATGATGAAGCGCCTCAACCAGAAGATCTACGCAGAAGCCAAGCGCCTCGGCGTCAAGTTCATTATCGGCGGCGAGTGCGGTCACATGTGGCGCGTCATCCATCAGTACATGGACACCATGAACGGTCCTGCAGATTTTCTCGAAGTGCCAAAGAACCCAATCACCGGCACTGTCTTTGAAAATGCCCGTTCCACCAAGATGATCCATGTCACCGAGTTTACTGCTGATATTATCCGTCATAATAAGATCAAACTCGACCCATCCAGAAACGCCGGCATCATCGCCACGTATCATGACTCCTGCAACCCATCCCGCGCGATGGGGCTCCTGGACGAGCCACGTTACATCCTCGACCACTGCGTCGAATGGTACGAAATGCCGGAAGACACCATCCGTGAAAAAACCTTCTGCTGCGGCTCCGGCTCCGGCCTCAACGCCGAAGAAGACATGGAACTGCGTATGCGCGGCGGCTTCCCACGCGCCAACGCCGTGAAATATGTCAACAAGAAGTATGGCGTCAACATGCTCTCCTGCGTCTGCGCCATCGACCGTGCCGCACTGCCACCACTCATGCGTTACTGGGTGCCAGGCGTAGAAGTCTGCGGCGTTCACGAGCTTCTCGGCAACGCCCTCGTCATGAAGGGTGAAAAGCCAGATCGTACAGAAAACCTGCGCTTCGAACCACTGCAGAATCAGGAATCCTAAGGAGGTCGGTGTAAATGCGTAATAAAACAAACATCGTTGTTGGCGTGCTTGTCTTCTTACTGGTCCTCACCTCTCCAATCTGGCTCAACCTCGGCAAGAGCGCCGAAGCCAGCCAGGTAGAGGTCAGCCTTGATACACCAACCATCAATGCCCTGCCTGAAGATGAAAGACAATGCATCTACGACACAGACTACATGCTCAAAAACCACATGGAAATCCTCCATCAGTGGAAAGTCCAGGTCGTTCGTGACGGCAACAGAACCCTCGTCACCCCAGACGGCCGCGAATTTGAAATGAGCCTCCAGAACACCTGCCTGGATTGCCATTCCAACTACGACGAATTCTGCGAAAAATGCCATGACGCCAACGGCGTCGATCCTAACTGCTGGACCTGCCACACCAACTCTGCAACAGAGTATGGCAGCCAGACCGCAGAATCCGGTGAAGCAACAACAGAGGAGGCGACTAACTGATGGAAAACATGTCTAGAAGAAAGTTCCTGAAGCTCGGCGCCCTCTCCGCCGGACTCGTCACCCTTGCCGGCTGCGCCACCATCAAGAAAACGCCAGTTGGCGGCGGTGAGTTTACCACCTCCAGCGCCGAAGAAAAAGTCGGCAAGTGGGGCATGTTCATCGATATGGAGAAAATCGATGACATCGATGCCATCGCCAAGATTTGCCACGAAGAGCACAATGTGCCAAACGTGCCAGAAACCAACCACCAGGTAAAATGGATCTGGGCCGAACCATTCCATGCCCTCTTCCATGATATCTCCCACGAAGGGCTGCAGGAAAAATACAACGACGTCCCATTCGTCACAACCTGCAACCACTGCCGCAAGCCAGTCTGCGTCAAAGTTTGCCCAACCCAGGCAACCTTCCAGAGCGAAAACGGCGGCCTCATCCTTCAGGATATGCACCGCTGCATCGGTTGCCGTAACTGCATGGCAGCCTGCCCATACGGCAGCAGAAGCTTCAACTTCGTCGAACCACGTGATTACATCGATCACCTCAACCCAGAATACCCAACCCGTATGAAGGGCGTCGTCGAAAAATGCGACTTCTGCTATGATAGACTCGCCAAAGGCGAAACGCCACTGTGCGCAGAAAACTCAAACGGCGGCATCGTCGTCGGCGATCTCGACAACGAAAGCTCTGAGATCTCCAAACTCATCCGTGAGAACATGACCATCGTGCGTGGCGAGTCCTATGGCACCCAGCCATGCGTGTACTACAAAGTCAGCTTAGCAGAGGGGGAGGCGTAAACAATGATTGAAAAAACATTTGTCAAACGCAGCGGCCCTAAATATTGGGCGTGGATCATACTCCTCCTCGCCCTCATCGTCATCGGTTTTGCTGCATACATCTATCAGATGACCGTCGGTTTCCAGGTCACCGGTATGAGCCGTGACATCTCCTGGGGTCTCTACATCGGCCACCTCACCTTCTTTGTCGGGGTCGCCGCCGGGGGCGTCATGATCGTGCTGCCATACTACTTCCACAATGCCAAGGATTATGGCCGCATCACCGTTATCGGTGAATTCCTCGCCATCGCCGCTCTTGTCATGGCACTCCTCTTCGTCGTCGTCGACGTCGGCGTGCCAACCAAGATCCTCAACGTATGGCTCTACTGGACACCAAAGTCCATGCTGTGCTGGGACTCCATTGTCCTGCCAACCTACCTCGTGCTCAACATCGTCGTTGGGTATCAGGTGCTCCAGGCTGAAAACAAAGGCCTGCATTACAAAAAATGGGTGAAAGTGCTCGCCATGATTTCCGTGCCAGTCGCTTTCTCCATCCACATCGTCACCGCGTTCCTGTATTCCGGTCTGCCAAGCCGTCACTACTTCCTGACAGCCGTTCTGCCTGCCAAGTTCCTTGCCAGCGCATTTGCAACCGGTCCAGCGCTCATCATCCTCATCTGCTTCCTCCTCAAGAAGCTCACAGGATTTGACGCCGGCGAAAAAGCCATCAAGATGCTCTCCACCACAGCCATCTACGCGTACATCGCAACCATGATCATGATGGCCGGTGAATTCTTTACCGCTTACTACTCCGGCGTGCCAGCGCACAAGATCGCTCTGACCTATCTCTTCTTCGGTTATCACGGCCACAACGAATTTGTGCCACTGATGATGCTCTTCGTCGTTTGCGTGATCGTAACCCTCGTCCTGCTCATCCCAACCAAATTCCGCTACAATAAAGCAACCATGATCGTCGGCTGCATCTGCCTCTTCCTGTCGATGTACATCGAAAAAGGTCTCACCTTCGTCATCGGCGGTCTCTCCGAAAACCCATTCGGCGAAATCGTTGACTACATCCCAGGCAAGATCGAGCTCGCCGTCATCGTCGGTGTCTTCGCCATCGGCATTCTCATCCTCAGCATCCTGCTCAAGATGGTCACCGTCGTTAAGTACGACAACGACGAAGGCGCGTTCCCTGACAAACCAGACCGCGTCAACCTCGCTTATCGTCTCAACGAAGCTGCCGGCACCTATGTAGACACCCGTCCAAAACCAGAACCAGAGCCAGAGGAAGAAGCATCGGCCGATGACGCCGAAGCTCCTGCCCAGGCCTGACGACTACCAAAGAAAGTGAGGAAATAACAATGGGATTAATTGTTGCAATTGTCATTGTCGCTGCGATTTTGGCAATCACTTACGTTGGGGTAGCCGCTGCAGGTCTGCAGGTGTTCTTCGGGATCATCCTTCCATACTTTGCAATCGCGTTCTTCCTCGTAGGTGTTGTCTGCCGCATCATTAAATGGGCAAAATCTCCAGTTCCATTTAATATCGTCACAACCTGCGGTCAGGAAAAGTCTCTCGACTTTATCAAGACCAATCCGATCGACAACCCAACCACCCGCACCGGGATGGTTGTCCGCATGATCCTCGAAGTCACCGTTTTCCGTTCCCTCTTCCGCAACAGCAAGGCAGAGCTCACCGAAGACGGCGACATCAAGTATCAGTGGGAAAAATGGCTGTGGATCTTCGCCCTGCTCTTCCACTGGGGCATGTTCTTCACCCTGTTGCGTCACTTCCGCTTCTTCACCGCAGATGTGCCAGCGTGGGTTGGCTGGATCGAAGCCGTTGACGGCGTCTTCATGATCGACCTGCACGCAGTCTATCTCACCGGCCTCATGATGGTCGGTGGTCTCGCACTGCTGCTCCTGCGTCGACTCTGGATCGGCAAAGTCCGCTACATCAGCCTGCTGAACGACTATTTCCCACTCTGCCTGCTCCTCGGGATCGGTCTCACCGGGATGAACATGCGTTATCTCAACCACGTTGACATCGACGCCGTTCGCGACCTCATGGTCTCCCTCGTGACCTTCCACCCAGCCATTCCAGCAGGCGGCGTGAACGTGCTGTTCTATCTGCACTTCGCCCTCGTTTGCACGCTCCTGATCTACTTCCCAATGGGCAAACTCATGCACGCCGTCGGCGTCTTCATGAGCCCAACCCGTAACATGGTCAACGACAGCCGTGCAAAACGTCACATCAACCCATGGAACCCAGTCGTCGAATTCCACTACTACAGCGATTACGAAGACGAATTCCGTGAAAAAATGGTCAAGGTTGGCCTGCCAGTCGATAAGACCATCGAAGAAGCAGCTGCAGAAAAAGCAGCCAAAGAAGCCGCCCTCAAAGCAGAGCTCGGCATCTGAACATGATCTGAAACCAGCGTCCGCAGGTTGGACGCTGGTTTTTTTGTGGCATAAATAAGATATAAAATGAGCCACGCCCGACTCTCGAAATCATGCGAGAGCAGGGCGTGGCATTTTTTATGACAGGCTCAGCGTGGCAGCCGAACTGTAAAATATGTCCAGCCATCTTTGGAATAGGCGGTGATGGTGCCGCCATGAAGGCGAACATATTCGAGGCTCAGAGCGAGTCCGATGCCGGTCTGACCACCTGCGCCCTTATAAAAGCGTTCGAAAATGTGCGTGGATTCATCGCTGCTCAGCGGTGGCCCGTCGTTGGCGAAGGTGAGGATAAAGGCCTCTTCATCCTGGCTGGCAGAAAGACGGATTTCCTGTGCAGCATAGCGCAGGCTGTTGCTGAGGATATTGCTGAAAACAGAGTAGAGAAGCGCTTCGTCGCAGTACAGGTATAGCGGCTCATTGAGGGCCGGAGTGAGCTTGAGGCCGCGCTGACTCGCAGCAGTTTCGATGCTCTGCAATGCGTCGTAAAGGATTTCGCGCAGGTCACAGTCGCTGCGCGCTGGTTGCAGGATGCCGCTGTCGAGCTTGCTGAAAACAAGGATGCCGTTGATCAAATGGGCCATGCGTGTGCCTTCGCGGTCGATGACACGCAGCGCTTTTTCCTGGCTGACAAGGCCACGTTCGAGACCATCGGCATAGCTTTGCATGGTCATGAGTGGGGTCTTGAGTTCGTGAGACGCATTGGCGAAAAAATCGCGCATACTCTGATCTTTGCGATCGAGCAGACGAATGGTGGATCGGCCGCAGAGATAAAGTACGGCGGCAATCCCAGAAAAAACCAGCGCCATGATGAGCGCTGCTGAGCGCACGATATCACGGGCGAAGCTGACATCGCTGTATAAAATCAATGTGTCATCGCCGGATTCTCTGATGAAATAATAGGCGCAGAGCTGACCACTGCGGAAACATTCAATTTCACCAGTTGTCAGTGTATCCCTTTCGCGCTCCACATAAGCCAACAGGCCCTGACCAAGTTCGGTCAGGGCTGCGGCTTCGCTTTCCTCCAGGCTGATGATCGAGACATCGGGAGAGATCTTGCCAAAAACGATCTTATCAAAGTCCTGCCACGGTGCAGAAGCGTATACGCTCAGCGTGTGGGTGGCACGGCTGGCGATCTGCCGTTCTTCGATGGCGAAAAAGAGAGCGATGACCACAAGACCGGAGAGAATCGCCAGGGCGATCAGGCGACGCAGCGCACGTTGATTTGGGGAGGAGGAAGAAGTCATGCGCTACCGTCCTTTCGTGTCAGCTTGAGGCCATAGCCCCAGATGGTTTGTACATAGACATCGGAACCGGCGTCGTTCAGCTTTTTGCGCAGGCGGCGGTTGGTTTCGTCGGCGACTCGGCTTTCAAGCTCGCTGGAGATGTTCCAGACGGCATCGAGCAGCGTGGTTTTGCTGATGGCTTCATCGAAATGGGCCATCATGTAGCGCAAAAATCGCAGCTCGGTTGGTGTCAGCGCCAGTGTGCGGCCGTTCACAGTGCAGGCATGGTGTTTGCTGTCATAGCGCAAATTGCCGCAGATGAGGTCACCGCCGTCTGTGGGCAGCGGCTGTTTTTCAAATTGCACACGCCGTAGCAGAGCCTGCACCTTTGCAGCCAGCAGCATGGGTTTGAAGGGTTTGGTGATGTAGTCGTCACTGCCCAGCGCCAGACCGCTGTAATAATCGCTGTCGCTGTCCTTGGCAGTGAGCAGGATGACCGGCACGGTGGAAATGGTGCGCAGAGCGGTAAGGATACCGATGCCATCGGTGCCCGGCATCATAATATCGAGGATCACAAGATCGCAGGGCTTCTGGCGAAAGGCTGCGAGCAACAGATCGCCGGTGGCGAAGGTCGTCACAGTATGTCCATCACTTTGTAAAAATGCAGCCACGATTTCCCGCAGCTCCTGCTCGTCTTCGGCATAGTAGATCTCGGCCATATCAGGTCCTCCTTGTGTGGGGTTGGTCCGATTGTACCACATCGTCGCCTGAGATGCCAGCCCGAAAACCCTGCTCAATGGCCTGTGTCGGGCAGTTTGCCCGGCAGGCCCCACAGCGGATGCATTCCGGACTGTTGGCGTCCTGGGTGGCATCCACGCCCATCGGGCAGACGCGGGCACAGCGCTTACAGCCGCAGCAGCGCGCCTTGTCGACGTCCAGACGATAGAAACTCAGGCGGTTGAAGAATCCGTAAAATGCGCCCAGCGGACAGAGATAACGGCAGAATGGGCGAGAGATCGTCGTTGCTGCCAGAAGGATCAAGAGCATGATGGCGAACTTCCAGCTGAAGAGGAAGCCTGCCAGGGCGCGCATGGATGGGTTGAGCGCCATCAGTGGCAGCGCGCCGCCAAGTGTGCCTGCCGGACAGAGCCATTTGCAGAAATACGGCGTGGCGATGCCGCTTTGAATGGCTGCCAGGAGTGGCAGAAGAACAACGAGCAGCGCCAGCACGATATATTTGAGCCAACGCAGCGCGCGATCGAGCCGTGGCGGCAACTGATACTTTGGAAGCGGAATTTTGTGCAGAAGATCCTGCACCAGTCCGAAGGGACAAAGCAACCCACAGATCGCCCGACCGAGCACCACGCCAAAAGCCATCATCAGACCCAATACGTAGAAGGGAAAACGACCACGCCCCAACACCGTCTGCAGCGCCCCGATCGGACACGCACCCAGCGCTCCCGGGCAGGAGTAGCAGTTCAATACAGGCACGCAGATCGATTTGCTAGCACCGGCAAAAATCTGCCCACTCTGAAATCCTTTTGCGTAGCTGTTGATCAACAGGATAAAACCAAGCTGTGACCAGCGTTGAAACGAGAGACGGTTTTTCAACCGATGCCAATACATTCGAGACATATCTTCACCGCCTTCTGCAAGACGATCACAGGCTCGTGTTTGCTTACACCCAGAGCGATAAACCCGAGGGAAGTGGCCAGCAGGATCAGTCGCGCAAACATCAGTCGTTTAACTTTCTGCAAGGGTGATCTCCGCCTTTCCAGCGTCTGCCAATGCCTTGTTCATGGCATCCAGCACGGTCTTTGCATAATCCTTCTGACCGCCGAGGACAATATCGCCGATGAAATTCCCCTCACTGTCTATGACCACCGTTGTTGGCGTGGCCTGCACATTGTCGCAGACCGTCTTGAAGTCACCATCGCCGGAAAGCAGCGTCGTGCCAGTATAACCGGCCTTCTTCAGAATGTCGCGAATCTCCTCTTCCTGGCCATCGCTCAAGAGACACACCGTTGCGAAGGTCACATTGTCTGGCAATGATTTTTCAAATTTCGCCAGATCCGGCATTTCTTCAATGCAAGGTCCGCATTGTGTGGTCCAGAAATTGAGCACAGTGAGATCTTTGGCAGCAATATCGTCCTGCGTAAACGTCTTTCCGTCGAGCGTTTCTGCGGAGAATGTGGTAAGCTTGCCCAATGACGAAGCCTTCATATCCATCGGTTTGCCGGAACAACCGCTGAAGATCAGCGTCAACGCCAGCAGCATGAGTGCAATGACAGGTTTTACATTTTTTCGATTCATAAATAGCACCTTCTTATTAAATTTCAGCCAGCGACTGGCGCCGACCTGAACACAGCATACCGCAGACTGCGCAACGATTCCTACGCGAAGATGCCACAGATTTGTCACAAATTTGCCACAGAGTAACATATACAACAACATCAGCGCTGAGCTCTACATCTCAGTATGACTGTTTGCCAGCATCTAACATGTGGATGCTAGTTTTTGTAAGCGCGCGAAAAAAACTTGCGCAGACAGGAAATGTGTGGTATGCCACAGATTGAAAGAAAATACAAGTCTGGTTCGGCGTGGAGATGCGTGCTATAATGGCGAGCATCATGAGAGGAGGAGTATGCGATGAACGCGAATTGGTTGGAGTCGGCGGATTCGTCGGTGCAGGAGGAGCGGTTGTTGGCGCTCAACGATCGGTTGGCAGAGTACGGACTGGTGTTAAGCGCGGAAGATGTGCGCGAGATTCTGGTTGAACGGCGCGTGGCACTACGTGAGGCGGAACGTGTGGAATTGGGTGAGAGTATTGCGCCGCGGCTTGTAGAAGCGTTCTATGATTCGGATTACATTGATCGACAAAATTTTGTAGAGACGGTGATTCGTTTGCAGGAGATCTTCTTTCTTTACAAGAACGAGGTGATTGATACGATGAGCGACGAGGAACTTCTGCATGTCATGCGAATGCTCTTCGATCGCTGCTGTTATGGCGATGTGGAGATGTTCGAAAGCACGGTACTGGAAGCGTTCGCGCGTGCGATACGCGCGGGCCACCGAGGCTATGCTACATCGGAGGGCGTGATGGATCTCGTAGACCGTTGGGATCAGGGACGGTTCGAAATGGCGCTCGAGAAACAGTGTCAGAGGTGAGGATGATGGACTATACGACGGAAGAGCTGGTGCCGATTGTCGGCCGTCTGGCGCAAACCTGGACAGGAAACGATCACACGTCGATCTCTTATGAGCGTGCGCAGCAGTTGATGGAGGCAGTACAGTATTGTTTGCAGGTAGTGTCGGATTTTACAGGCGAGGATAACTTGCGTGTCAGCGGCCTTTCGGCAGAAGCAGCGTACGAAGTTGGTCACGCACTGGTACATACGAAAACGCGACAGACTTTGGCGCGGATGAATACGTTACTGAAGCAGTTTGATGCTTACGACAACCGCTGTCTCTACGATACGGTAGTGAAAGGTTTGCCACAATTCTTCAAGCATTACGATACACGTTATGCACCGCAGCGCACCTGGCTGACCCTCGATTATCCGGTGATTGGCGCCGATGTCGGCCTCTGCGGCAATGCGCGTATCGCTGATTTTATCGCCGGTGTGGAGGCTGAACAGCAGCTTTTACACTGGCTACCGCGTGAGAGCGTGCTGGCGATTTTAGCGCGCGAAGGGAAGGATGCCGCTAGTCGCGTTGAAAATATTTGCGAACCGGTGCTGATGACGATGGTGGCGCATTGGCTTGTTCGGCGGCCGTTTGCTCAGACGCCGCTTGCCGAGGATGATCGTAGGCAATTGCATGTGCTGCTTTTAGAAACACTGCCGTCAGTACTGGAGGGTGCAGTGCAAGAAAGCTTTGCTGTTCTGCTCGCGCAGGAGATGGGTATAGATGAAGCGGGGGTGCAACGTTTGCTGCCCGCTGTTAGCGACGGCGTGAAACGGTTGAAGCTGCTCGCCGAAAACAACGCCTTGGCACAGTTTGTATAGTATGGCGTTTAGCGTGCTGTGACAGTCCTTGCATTGTTTCCAAAACTGTGGAAAAAATCTACGGTATTTGTTGTTTCGAGCCCTTACTTTACGAGAGCGCGACGGCGTGGTACGATGGGAGTATGATGAAACAGCTTAAGCAGGAGGGTTGGATTATGATAGGTGCAAAGCGGTTGTCATCGTTTTTGGGTCTTGATGCCCGGCACTATCCTGTGGCTGGACGCAGGGATAAAGTGGTCATCACGCTCTCCGGAAGCGAGCGTACAATATCCTGTCGCTCAACACCGGCAAACGTGTTGTTCCAGCATCAGAGCTGCCGGTAGAACGCATCAATGGCCCCGTTCTCCTGCTTTCCACCAGAAGCGACACCATCTGGCCCTCGGAGGACAGCGGCAACATTCTCACATTGCGCCTCGCGCAGGCCAATTTTCAGCATCCATATCAACACATTTGCTACCGATATATGAGCCATTTCATGCTCGAACAACCAATCCCAGGCATGCGATTGATGTTTCGTTCCGAACGCCGTTACCCAGCCGAATGCGCCAGCGAACGCCAAAAAATGGGGCATACGGTGAGAGACTGGTTGGAAGAGATATGGTAGAAAAAATGCTGTGCACCATCACAAAAATGTGATCGTGCACAGCATTTTTCGTATTCTTTTGCGCCCGGCGCTACAAACTGGAAGGAGGAGATGGGGCTGCGCTGATGGCAAAGCAGAGGGTGAGGTTTTGATCAGGATTTCGGTGATTGCTGGGAGATTCTGCCAGGCGCTCTCTCCTGTGCACTATGGCAGAAGCCCTGATGGATCGCCTGCGTTGGACAGGCGATCTGGCACTTGCCGCAGCGAATGCATTCGGGACTGTTTGTGTTCTGGTGCGCGTCTATGCCCATCGGGCAGACCTGGGCGCAGCGTCCACAGTCCACACAGCGTTCTGTGTTCAGCGAGAGTCCATAGAAGCTCACTCGGTTGAAGAGGCTGTAAAACGCGCCCAGTGGACAGAGGTAGCGGCAGAACGGCCGCGGTATCACCATCGCGGCGACGACGATGAGCACCAGTACCGCAAACTTCCAGCTGAAGAGCGCTCCAGCAAGCGCGCGCATGGCGGGATTTGTCGCCATCAGCGGCAACGCACCACCCAACGTGCCAGCTGGGCAAAGCCATTCGCAGAAAAACGGCGACGCCATTCCTTTTTGCGCAGCGATCAGCGCCGGCAGGAGAATCACCAGCAGTGCCAGCACGACATATTTCAGCCAGCGCAGCGCGCGATCGAGCCGCGGCGGCAGAGAACGTTTGCGCAGCGGCACCTTGTGCAGCAAATCCTGCACCAATCCAAAGGGGCAGAGCAACCCGCAGACCGCGCGTCCCAGAATGACCCCGAAGAGCATCAGCGTTCCCAGCACATAAAATGGTACTGTGCCACGTCCCACTACTGTTTGCAGCGCGCCAATCGGACAGGCGCCCAGCGCCCCCGGGCAGGAGTAGCAGTTGAGCACCGGCACACAGACTGCTTTCGATGGGCCTGCAAAGATCTGTCCGCTGGCGAAGCCCTTCGCATAGCCGTTGAACAGCACCAGCGCAGCAAGTTGTATCCAGCGTTGAAAAGAGAGCGCCTGCTTCAGCCGATGCCAATGCATTCGAGACATATCTTCACCGCCTTTTGCAGTACCACCAGCGCTTCACCCTGACTGAGTCCGATTGCGATCAGGCTGCAGGCCAGCGACAGTAGCACCAGCCGGACAAGAAACAATGTGCGAGATTTAGGCATCAAGAGTGATCTCCGCCTTTCCGGCATCCGAGAGCGCCTGATTGATCGCTTTGAGCATCGTGCCGCTGAAATCTTCCTGCGTACCCAAGACGATATCACCGACGAATGTGCCGTCAGGCAGCACAAACACCGTCGTCGGCGTTGCCTGCACCTTCCCGCATACAGAAGCGTAGTCGCCATCGCCGCTTGTCAGCGTGAGGCCCTCGTAGCCCGCTTCATTGAGAATCGTTTTTACTGCATCTTCATTGCCTTGGGCATCCAGGCAGACTGTGGCAAACCGCACATTGTCCGGCAATGCCTGTTCAAATTCTGCAAGATCTGGCATTTCACTGATGCATGGTCCGCAGGTTGTTGTCCAGAAATTGAGCACCATGAGGTCGTATTTGCCCAGGTCCTCGTTCGTGAATGGCGCGCCATCCAGCGTTTGCGCTGAAAATGTGCCGAGTGTGCCGAGCGAGGACGCCTCTTCGTTTAGCGACGAGGAACAGCCGCTGACCAGTACCGTCAACGCCAGCAGCACCGCTGCCAGCCACTTTTTGAGCGTTCGTTGTTTCAAAGAAACCACCTTCCTTCATAATATGAGCCAGCAGCAATCACCGGCTTGTGACAAGCATACCACAGATGCGCAACCGCTGGCTATAGAAATCTTGATAAAGCCTGCTCGGCATGGTATCAAAAAGAAAAAGTCTGACATACGAACGAAAAGCGCGTTTGTGTGTCAGACTCTGTGGGATGATGCTTTATTCTTCGACGACCAGCGGCACGAACTGGAAGGTGCGGCAGTCGACGAGGCCGCGGTTGGTGAGGCGGAGGTCCGGCAGGCAGGCGAGAGGGATGAGGGCCATGGTCATGAATGGGGATGGCATGTCGCAGCCGATGGTTTTCCAGGCTTCTTCGAGCTGGGCGACGTCGGCGGCCATGTCTTCGGCGGATTTGTCGTTCATGAGACCGGCGATCGGCAATTCTGCGAGGCCGAGCACCTGGCCGTCCTGAACGGCGACCATGCCGCCGCCGCATTGAATGAGGGTGTTGGCGGCGAGGGCCATGTCGTCGTCATTGGTGCCGACGACGAGGAGGTTGTGGGCGTCGTGGGCGACGGTAGAGGCCATGGCGCCGCGTTTGATGCCGAAGCCTTTGACGAAACCTGCACCTTTGGTGCCAGTGGCGTGGTGGCGTTCGAGGACGATGGTCTTGAGCACGTCCTGTGTGGTGTCGCTTTCAAGATGGCCGTTTGTCACAGCCGGGATATTTCATCACCTTGCCAGACGAAGTGCAGCAATGGCTAACTGACCAGAGCGCAGACAGTGATCTGAGCAAATCGCTCAAATTTAGCTACGATGACGGAAATGAAAAACGTGAATGGTCTATGCAGCAGGCTGGGGTATATGATACTGTCGATGGGTTGCCACGCTACGTCTATACGCTCGAGCCAGCTGCAGTTGGAGATCAAGAAATCCCTGTCCGGCTGACCTATTTCGATGATACGAATGGCAATGATAAGCCAGATGAAGGCGAAGTCATTGACGACGATCAGATTGAAATGACTGCCGCTGCAGCGCACGATGAATTTAAGATGACCATCAATCCTGGCGCTCTCGATCAGAGAAAGATCCTGGCGACGTTTACTGTTGACGGAGAATCTTTGGATTGTTCGGTAGCGATCGGCACCGGCACGCTCACTGTAAAGAGTGTGGTCAATGATGAAAACATGACCAATGCGATTGTGAGTGATAAAGAATCACTGGATGGCGAGAAATTGACTGCTGTGGCAGAAGATGGAGTCAAATACTATGTCAATGACACAGAGGTTGAAGTTTCAGCAGAGCGTGTACAGCTATTAACCGATGCCGTATCGGATGATCTTGCCTTTAATCAACGGATGGGTCAGCATGCCGTCGAAACTGTCGATGGAGGAGACGGGCATGAGCTTGTGTACATGGATCTTGTGGACAGCCAAAATGGGAATGCAGAGGTTATGCTTGGCGACGGAAACAGTTTGACCATTTACTGGCCAATGCCTGACGGCGCCGATGCAGCAGATACATTTAAGATTGTGCATTACACCGAGATGGACAGAGAAACTGTAGTGTCAGATTTGGAGAATACTACGCCGGATATTATTGAAGCGCGGCATGTAAAAGTGGGTGACAACGATTATGTGACCTTTAAAGTTGACAGCTTCTCGCCATTTGCTTTGGTTTGGACGAAAGCCGATGAGCCTGTTCCTGTTGAAAAGCACGACGTTATTTTCAACGCAGGAGTCCATGGATCTTTCAATGGCAGTGATGCAGATGTGACGGTACAGATTGATGAAAACAGCAAACTGACAAACAGCCAGATTCCGAACGTGACTGCAGATCATAACTGGAAGTTTATCGGCTGGACAGGAAGCGACGGCAAGACGTACACAAATGCGCAGCTGCTCGAACTTACGATCACTGAGGACATAACCTTCACTGCTCAATATGAAAGCACCTATACGCCACCGCCATACGATCCGGGCGAACCAGATCCAGAGCCTGATGAACCAGATACGCCAGATGTTCCAGAGGATCCAGAAACAAATGTTCCATCTGATCTGAATACTGTAGACCACGATGCATATGTTTACGGCTATGAAGACGGCACAGTAATGCCGCAGAAGCAGATCACCCGCGCTGAGGTTGCGACGATCTTCTATCGTTTGCTGAAAGAAGATGTGCGCGATGAAAACACGACGGACGTTTCTGATTTCAGCGACGTAAAATCCAGCGATTGGTACGGCACGACGGTTGCAACCCTTGCTGAAATGAATATTCTCAAGGGCTACGAAGACGGCACCTTCCGTCCAAATGCGCCGATCACCCGCGCAGAATTTGCAGCGATCGCAACGCGCTTCTTTGACGAGACTGGCGCGACCTACG
>OKRW01001203.1_pt1 | contig 23143 bp, 23 predicted proteins | sample 1601151 | NCBI WGS metagenome assembly OKRW01 (sample SAMEA3541471, study PRJEB24748) | human gut metagenome | biome: human gut; feature: human-associated habitat; material: faeces | place: China | collected 2012 | reverse complement strand
GCGTGCGTGCGTGCGTGCGTGCGTGCGTGCGTGCGTGCGTAGCGATTATGGCGCGCTGGGTCATGGCTGTCAACTCCCTTTTTCGTCGATAAGTCTATTATAACTTGCTAACTCGGAAATTATAAGGGATGTGATGTGTACGACCAACAAATTTCCTGCGCGGAGCGGGAGTTTTGCGGCAGAAAAAAACCGTCTCCTTTGCGGGAGGCGGTCTGGGTGTTTATGTGTGGTCGGGGTCGCCGTAGAGCTTGATCTTTTCGATGTAAGCGCGGCCGAGGTCGGAAAGCTCCTGTTTTTCGCTGAGCACATAGCCGACGTGCATGTCCTGATCCTCTGCGAGAGGGACGCCGATGATGCGCGCGCCTTTGAGATAGCGCGGGAAGAATCCGCTGGCGATGGTGTAGGCGTCGGTGCCGATGAGGATGTTGACGAGGCTGCCGGTGTCGCTGAGCTTGATGCTCTTATCTGTGGAAAGCTCGCTGTAGAGCTCTTCGGAAAAATGCGCGTTGTCGTCGCCGCCCTGCATGAAATTGATGCGCGGATAATCCTGCAGGTCTTTGAGGCTGAGGCGGCTCTTGTAAGCGAGGGGATGGTCTGTGCGGATGAAGACCTGTGGCTTGACGGAAAAGAGGGGATAAAAGGCGAGCTTGCTGTCTTCGAGGGTTTTGCGGATGGCGAGCTCGTTGTCGCGGCTGATGTAGATGATGCCGAGGTCGCTGAAGCGGTTTTTCACGTCGTCGAGGATCTGGTGCACGGTGGTTTCGTGGAGGATGAACTCGAAGCGTTCTTTGCCAAATTCGTCGACGACATCGACGAAGGCGTTGGTCGTGAACACATAATGCGGGCTGGACACGGCGAAGCGGATCTTGCCGGGGGTGTGGGAGATGTATTTATCCTCCAAAAGCTCCATCTGATGCAGCACCTGGCGCGCATAGCCGACGAACTCCATGCCTTCAGGCGTGACGACGATGCCGGCGCGGCTGCGGATAAAGATGGTGATGCCGACTTCTTCCTCGATGTCTTTGATGGCGTTGGACAGGCTCGGCTGGGAAATATATAGCTTTTTTGCAGCTTCTGTAATGGTGCCGTTTTCCACGACGGAAACGATATATCTCAACTGCTGAATTGTCATTGGATCACCCACCATTCATCTATATATTCTAATGCAATTATAGCATGGATAAGGGCCAATTTTCCACGGCGTCGGCGTGGTCAATTGGTGATATTTTTTGAAAGTTCACGGGCTTTTCAGGCGCTTCCGGCATACTGGATAGCTGCGCGGGCATCTTTTCCTAACTATAAGCAGATGTCATCTTTCGTGGACGCCAGAAAAGTGTTATACTGAACGCAATCATTCCTCGGCGGATGCGTCGTCCTCTGCGGCTTCCGCAGCGTCTGCCTGGGCAAACAACGCCATGAGGCCCTGCATGAGATCGTCTTTGCAGGAGGTTTCGGAGCAATCCGTCTCGCGTGTGTCTGTCATGGTGATCATTCCTTTCTTTTGAGTGAGGAGGCTTTGTTTAGGTAGGAGGTAGCCCTGCGGGGCCGGCGCGTTTCACTTGCCGGCAGGTAGGAGGTAGGAGGTTTCGGCTATTGCTGTGCCTGAGACAGCATTTCTAGCGATATGAACGTTTCTTGCGAAACGTCTGTCACGCCCAACACGGACGTAAACCTCCTACCTGCGGACAAGCGTCAGCGCGTCCGTCGCGCGAAGCGCGCTACCTCCTACCTCCTACCTCCTACCTCACAAATCCCATTATCCCACGCTGCTGGTATTCTTTCAAGCCCTGCGGCGCAATTTCACCCATATCCCTGATCTTAGTCCCCTGTGCGTTCCAATTCTGGATAAGTGCGAGCAGACGAGGGAGTGCTGCTCGACGAAAGACGCCTGTCTGCGGTGCATCGGACGCTCCCGTGATCAACCCACACTTCCTCAGGCGGGGAAGTGTGTTTTATTTTGGAGGAGATTATGACTTACGAAGAAGCAAAACAGGCCCTGGAGGGCTACAGCGCCCTTGGCTCTGTCTATGGCCTGGAAAATATTACCCGTCTGATGGACGCGCTTGGTCGTCCGGAGCGGGCGCTGGAGATCGTCCACGTTGCTGGCACGAACGGCAAGGGCTCGACGGTGACGACGCTGGCTGCGATCCTGGAAGCGGCGGGCATTCCCACTGCGACCTACACCTCGCCGGAGGTGAGCACTTATCTGGACCGTTTTCGCACGCGCGGTCTGCCTGCGGAGGAAGGGGCTTTTGTGCGCGCCTTTGAACGCACGGAGGCGGCTTGCGAGGGGATCGTGGGCGCGGGCTTTCCGCATCCGACGATCTTTGAAATGGAGCTGGCGATCGCTGTGCTGATCGCGCTGGATGCAGGCTGCACGGCGATGGTGCTTGAAACGGGCCTTGGCGGTCGGCTGGACGCGACGAACGTTGTCGAGCATCCGGCGCTTGTGGTGTTCACGGCGATCGGCATGGACCACATGCAATTTCTCGGCAACACGATCGCAGCCATCGCCCGCGAAAAAGCGGGCATCATCAAGCGCGGGGTGCCTGTCGTTTCCTACGACAACGATGCGGCGGCAAACGCTGTCATCCGCGAGACTGCCTGCGCGCTGGCTGCGCCCTGCCGCTTTGCGGATGCCGATGCTGCGGAGGTAGTCGCGCGGGATCTCGACGGGCAGACGATCCTTTATGGCGGCGTGCGCTATCGCTATCCCCTGATCGGCACGCATCAGCTGAAAAACTTCGTCCTCATCCTGACAGCCGTCGAAGCGCTGCGCGAAGCTGGTTGGCAGATCCCGGAGGACGCTGTGCACACGGCGCTTTCCCGCGTGCGCTGGCCGGGGCGGTTTGAGATCGTCTGCAAAAAGCCGGTGATCGCCCTCGATGGTGCGCACAATCCGCAGGCTGCCCAGGCCCTTGCCGAGACGGTGCGCACCTGGTTTCCGGGAAAACGCGCCCATTTTCTCATGCACATCTTCCGCGACAAGGACGCTTCCGGCATCCTGCGCCAGATCGCGCCTGTCTGCGAAAGTCTCACCCTCACCACGATCGACCGCGAGCGCTCCGCAGATCCGGCAGCGCTTGGCGCCATCGCTGCACAGTTTTTGCCAGCGGACGCCATCCAGCTTGAGCAGGATTTTGCCAAAGCCCTGCAAAACACCCTCCGCACCCTCGCCCCCGACGACATTCTCATCATCTGCGGCTCCCTGTCTCATCTCGAAACCTCGCGCCGCCTACTCGCTCACAATGAAAGGATAGAGGTATCATGGTAGATATTGAAAAAACAGAAAAAGCCATCCGCGATCTCCTCGTCGCCATTGGCGAAGATCCCGACCGCCCAGGCCTCGCAGAAACACCAAAACGCTGCGCCAAAATGTACGCAGAGCTCCTCGCCGGCATGGACAGCGATGCCCAGGAGCATCTCTCCAAACAGTTCGATGTGCCCCATTCGGAATTTCTCCTGGAAAAGGACATCCCCTTCTACTCCCTCTGCGAACACCATCTCCTGCCCTTCTTCGGCAAGGCGCACATCGCCTATCTGCCGAACGATCGCGTTGTCGGGCTTTCCAAGCTGGCGCGCACTGTCGAGGTCTACGCGCGCCGTTTGCAGCTGCAGGAGCAGATGACCACCCAGATCGCCGACGACATCATGCGCCATCTCGACGCCCGCGGCGTCATGGTCGTGATCGAAGCAGAGCATCTCTGCATGACCATGCGCGGCGTCAAAAAACCTGGCGCAAAAACCATCACAACCTGCGTCCGCGGCGCTTTTGAGGAGCAGGCCGAGCTACGAGCGACCGTGCTCAGCCTGATCCGCCAATGAACGCACCAGATCGCCTGCTCGCCCATCCCGACTACCAGCGCGCCATCCGCGCCATCGCAGAGCGCGAGCAGGATCGCCGTTTCTGCCGTCACGGCCTCGACCACGTCAGCGACGTCGCGCGTCTGCTCTGGATCCTCGTGCTCGAAAACGAGCGTCCCTTCGACAAGGACACCGTCCTTCTCACAGCCATGCTCCACGACATTGGCCGCAGCGTGGACAACGACAACCACGACGCCGAAAGCGTCCGCATCGCGCGCACACTCCTCGCAGAGATCGACGTCCCGCCTGCGCAGAGCGCGCAGATTCTTTCCGCCATCGCCAGCCACCGCGACAAAAATGCGACCATCGATCCACAGCAAGCCAGCCTCGGCCAGCTCCTGGCCCTCGCAGACAAGAAGAGCCGCCCCTGCTATCGCTGTCCCGCGGCGGAGGACTGCTACTGGCCAGACTCCCTGAAAAACAAGACCATCACCCTTTAAGGAGGCTTCCAATGTACATCGGACAAAAATATTTTGATTTCTCCGGCGCGACGCCCTTCGTCATGGGCATTCTGAACATCACCCCGGATTCGTTCTCCGACGGCGGACGCTACAACAGCGTCGATGCCGCAGTCGAACACGCCCTCGCCATGGTGCAGGACGGCTGCGACATCATCGACATCGGCGCCGAATCCACCCGTCCCGGACACACGCAGATCTCCACCGACGAAGAATGCAGCCGCCTCATCCCCGTGCTGCAGGCGCTGAAAAACGCCACCGATATTCCGCTCTCCGTGGACACCTACCGTGGCACCACAGCGCGCGAAGCCATCGCCAACGGTGCCGACATAATCAACGACATCTGGGGCCTCCTCGATGAAGATCCCGTCGCACCTGTCGTTCGCGACGCCAACTGCCCCATCTGCATCATGCACAACCGCCACGACAACAACTACAGCGATTTCGTGCGCGAATGGCTGCGCGACCTCTTGGATCGCGTCGACCGCGCCCTCGTCTGCGGCATTCCCAAGGAGCACATCATCCTCGACCCAGGCATCGGCTTTGCCAAAAGCTTCGACTGGGACATCCTCGCCATGCAGCACCTCGACACCCTCGCCGCTCTCGGCTATCCCGTGCTCCTCGGCCTCTCGCGCAAACGCATGATTGGCACCCTTTCCGGACTGCCCCTTGCAGAACGCGACGAGCCAACAGCCGCCGCCAATATCTACGGCTATCTCAAAGGCGCGCGCATCTTCCGCGTGCACAACGTCGCCCTTGCGCGTCGCACCCTCGATACTTTCGCTCAGCTGGAGGTGCAGAACCATGGATAAGATCTCCCTTACAAGCCTTGAAATCTTCGCCCACCACGGCGTCTTCGATTTTGAAAAGGAAAACGGCCAGACCTTCATCCTCGACTGCACCTGCGCCCTCGACACACGCCCAGCCGGCACCACCGACAATCTCGACGCATCCCTCGATTACGGCGCCCTCGCAAAACGCCTCACAGCGCTTTTCCAGGAAAAAACTTTCGATCTCATCGAAGCCACAGCAGAATACTGCGCCCGCGCGCTTCTGCGCGAATATCCTCTCGTGCGCAGCCTCAGCCTCACCGTGAAAAAGCCATCCGCCCCCGTCGGACTCCCCCTCGCCTATCCAGCCGTCAGCATCACCCGCAGCTGGACACCAGCCGTTCTCGCCCTCGGCAGCAACATCGGTGACCGCACCGCAGAGCTCGACCAGGCCTGCCAGGCCCTCGCAGCGCATCCCGACATTCGCCTGCTCAAAACCTCCGACTGGATCGAAACCGCGCCCTGGGGCAACACCGACCAGGATCCATTCCTGAACGGCGCCGTTCTCATCGAAACCCTGCTCTCTCCGCAGGAGCTCCTCCAGACCATCCACACCATCGAAGCCGCACAGGGCCGCCAGCGCCTCGTCCACTGGGGCCCGCGCACCCTCGACATCGACATCATCTACTACGACGATCTTCTCCTCGACCAGCCAGATCTCACCATCCCCCATCCCCTCAGCCTCCAGCGCGCCTTCGTCATGGATCCCGTCGCAAGCATCGTCCCTTACTGGATCGATCCCCGCTACGGAAAAACCATCAGCGCCCTCTGGCAGCCAGCAGAAGAATAAAAAACGAGCACACCGTCCGGATCATTCCAGACAGTGTGCTCATTTTTTGTCAGCGCATCCGCGCCACCAGCCAGCCCCCATAACAGCAGACCAATCCCAGCACCACAGAAAGCACCATATAAGAAAGCGCCACCCCCTGACGCCCACCAGCGAAAAGCTTCAGCGCCTCGCTCGAAAACGTTGAAAACGTCGTGAAGCCCCCGCAGACGCCAATCTGCAAAAACAGCACCAGATTCCGCGAGATCCCAGGATCCCGCAGCGCCGATTCACTCACGATCCCCAAAATAAACGACCCCAGGAGATTGATGCAAAACGTTTTCACAGGAAATCCGCTCGCAGTCTCCACCGCTAAAAGCCCGATCAAATACCGCGCCACACTCCCAATAAAACCGCCAAGCCCCACAAACAAACATTCCAGCATCATCCTGCCCCTTTCCGTAAATCTTTCCTCCATTGTAGCCCTTCCCCAGCCTGCGTGCAAGATTCCTCTTGCCTGCGCTCCCATTCTCCGCTATCCTAGATATAGTTCCACCAGAAAGGAGCCCGCCGTCATGATCCGCCTGAGAAGCCTCATCATCCTCATCCTCTGCGCACTTCTGCCCCTTGCCACCTTGAGCGGCTGCGCAGAAAAATCCCTCGACCCAGCGCCGCTGGTCGCCCTCATGCCGCTGGACAGCCGTCCCTGCAACACGCAATATCCAGCGCTGCTCGCCGAAAGCACCAGCGCCACCCTCGCCCTTCCGCCAGAAGACGCCATGGATAATTTTCTCGATCCCGCAGACACCACAGTTCTCTGGAGCTGGCTCGAAGAACAGGCTGAAGCCGCCGATCACCTCGTCATCTTCACCAACAGCCTCTTCTGCGGTAGCCTGATCGCAAGCCGTAGCAGCGGCGCCTACGACAACATTCAGGAAGATCTCCAGCGCCTGCAGGACCTTCTCACCAGCTTCAAAGCGCGCGAAGATGCCGCAAGCGTCACCATCGTGCAGGTGCTCCCGCGGCTGTCGCCAAACCAGTTCGACAGCGCCCTTTACCCATACTACGACGCCCTCACCGCCTACGGCCAAGCGTGGGACCAGGCCGACGAAGCCGGTGAATCTGCGCCAGCCTCCGCAGAAATCCCTGCAGACATCCTCCAGGATTATCAGAACCTGCATAAGGAAAGCGCTCAGCTCGCGCAAAGCCTCGACAGCCTCGCCGCAGATGGCCTCATCGACCAGCTTCTCATCAGCCAGGACGACGGCACCGAGCACAGCCCCGCCAACATTACCTTCCGCAGCCTCGCCGAGCATTCTGAAAACACCCAGCTCCTGCACGGCGCAGACGAGCTCGCCATGCTTCTCGTGAGCGATCTTTCTGCAGCAGGTCTCACCGAAACACCTGTGCGCATCATCTATTCCGACGAAGACGCAAAAGCCACCACCTATCCTTACGAAGCCATCCCCCTCGCAGAAATGACCACGCAAAAGCTCGCCCTCGCTGGACTCAGCGAAGAGCAGGACGCCAGCACTACCCTCTACATCCACTGCAGCTCCGACGATGCCGAAGCAACCCTCAGCGCCGTGCAAAACCACGACGGCCTCTTCGCCCTCGCCGACGTCGCCCAGACCAACCAGGCCGATCCAGCGCTGGCAGACGCCCTTCTCTCGCCGGAAAACGCCAGCGCCCTCGACGCCTACGCAGGCTGGAACACAGCAGGCAACACCATCGGCACCACCATCGCAACCCTGCGCGCCATGGACACCCTCGACGCCCGCTGGGACGATCTCTCCGCTGACGCACGCAAAAACGCCGTCCGCGCCCTCTATACGTTCCGCGCCATCCGCCTCGCAGAAGACATCTGCTACATGGCCCAGATCCGCCCAGACCTGCAGCAGCAACTCGCCCTCGTAGATATCCAGGACCACACCTCCGCCTTCGCAGACAGCACCGCCTGGCAAAAAGCCAACACCCAGCTCCAGCAGACCTACACCCCATACAACACCCAGCTCGCCACCTTGTTCAACGGCGCACACACCCTTCGCCTCACCAACCACACCATCCCCGTGCAGATCACAAACTTCGCAAGCCAGGCCACCTTCCCATGGCCACGCAGCTTCGAAGTGCGCATCGACGTGGAAATGGACGTAAGCGTGGAGAGATAAAAAAACAATAGACATCGTACGCACATTGTATTATAATGGTCATACAAAGGAGATGATACCATGTCCCAGCAAACAACCGTAAACGTCCGCATGGACGCCGATCTCAAACGTGAATTTGATAAAGTGTGCAACGATCTCGGCCTCACCATGACCACCGCCGTCACCATCCTCGCCAAAAAAATGACCCGTGAAAAGCGCATCCCGTTTGAAGTCTCCATGGATCCCTTCTACAGCGAATCCAATATAGCCGCAATCCGCCACAGCCTAAAGCAGCTCGAAGAAGGTAAGGTCATCACTAAAACGCTCGAAGAATTTGAGACCATGGAAAATGCGTAACATCAATTTTACCGAAGATGCATTTGGCGAGTATATTTACTGGCAAACACAAGACAAGAAAACGCTCAAACGCATCAACACCTTATTAAAAGATATGAGCCGCTCGCCCTTCGACGGAATAGGAAAACCAGAGCCACTAAGGTGAACTAAGCGGTCTTTGGAGCCGCCGCATCGACGACGCCAACCGCATCATCTATCGCGTCACCGATGACTATATCGAAATCACTCAGTGCAAAGGCCACTACAACGACTAACAACAACCTCACACAAGCAAACATCCCCAGCCTCGGAAGTTCGATAAATCTTCCAAAGCTGGGGATGTTTTTATACCCAATTATCTAATTTTAATCCTTCCACGCGTTCGAATTCACGCAAATTATTTGTAACCAACGTCATATCCAATGCTTTTGCATGGGCAGCAATCAGCATATCCATCGTACCGATCGGTGTCCCTTTTCGTTGAAGATCCGCGCAAATCTTTCCATATTCCATTGCAGCTTCCTCACCAAACGAAAGAATTGGAATAGTTGACAGAAATTGCAAAAGCGCCAATGCATTTTGTTCCACTTTAGCGCTTTTTTGTACACCGTGCTCCAATTCTGCCAAAGTAATGGCTGAAATATACAAGCCTTGCTGAAAATTTTCTCGAAAGCGACGAAATACCTGCTCCGGTTTATTTTTGATCACATAAATACAAATGTTAGTATCCAGCAGATAAGTCATAAATCCTCCCGTTCATCCGGTTCAGTGATCATTCTTCCATCTTCAAAAAAATCGTCTGAAAAACCGTTCACACCTTGCATAAACGTATCCCACGCCTTATCCTTCGGCGTTAAAAGCACCATGTCACCAATTTTTTGAATGTACACCTCATCGCTCTCAAAGCGATATTTTTTTGGCAAACGCACAGCTTGGCTCCGTCCGTTTTCAAAAATTTTTGCAGTTTCCATAACTGATCACCTCCTATACCATGATATATACCACAATAGATACCCGTTGTCAATTTCTTCTGCTCATTTTACCATTTCTAAAATACGCGCACTCAAAAAGGTTCAGAATCCTACAATTGGATTCTGAACCTTTCTCATGTTCATACAATGGCTTTTCTACTTATTAAAAATTCATTATAGTGTTAAACCTGCATCGAAACCGGTATGTACAGCATTTACGATCGAAGATGCTTCTACACAGTCACCAACATTGATCACATCAAAAGCTGTATCAATAAATTGATCGCGTTCCTTCGCCAGTGATTTCGTGCCTACACAAATAACCACAGTATCTGCTTCGATGAACTGTTTTCCGTCCTTAGTTTCAAGCCAAACGCCTTCATCAGTGATTTCCTGACAAGTAGTCTCTGTCATCGTCTGTACATTATATTCTTTCATCGCATTAAGATAAGCAGTACGTTCCGTGAGCTGCGCTTTTGCTGCTATATGCTCACCCATTTCTACGATTGTTGTCTTATGACCAAGACCATTGAGATGAATCCCCAGTTCAACGCCAACAGAGCCACCACCAACAATCACAACTTTATGGCCAATTTCGTCCTCACTGCCAAAAACATCAAATGCCATTGTTGCTTTTTCTACACCAGGAATCTTTGGCACGATCTGTTCAGCGCCAACAGCCACAATCACTGCGTCAGGATCAAGCGCATCAATTGTTTCAGGTGTTGCTTCGGTGTTATAGACAACAGTGATATTTATACGTTTCTTAACCTGACGTTCCAGATATTCATGGAAAAGTTTCATTTCTTTCTTAAACCACATAACATCAGAAAGCAACGCCTGACCACCCAATCTGTCCGTCTTTTCATAGAGGACGACCTCATGTCCACGATCTGCGCAACTGATAGCAGCCTCCATTCCTGCAACGCCGCCGCCAACTACAGCAATCTTTTTCTTACGATCTGCTGGTCGGATAATACTTTTCTGTGCACTCTGGAACTGCATAGGATTTACCATACAATGACGGTCATAACTTGGATGGGCAAGCAAATGCAGATCTTTGGAAATCGCTACACGGCGTCCATGGTCCATGCAATAGTTGCAACGCAGACATGGGCGAATGTCATCTTCACGTCCTTCCTTTGCTTTTTTGATAATGTCTGGATCCGCCATCGCTGAACGGCCCATGAGCACATAATCAGCCTGCCCTTTAGCAAGCACTTCTTCTGCAACATCAGGATCATAGATACCCCCCACAACCCCAATAGGGATCTTAACGCCTGATTTTTTTACAATCTCACTAGCATAAGCATTGTGTGCTGTGATCTGGAATCCTGTTGGTACCTGTTTCGGGCGAGTCATCGCATCAATACGATGTGCACAGGTGATATGCGCCATATCAATATATGGTTCAAAGATCTTGATCTGCGCAGCACATTCTTCTGGAGTAATGCCTCCTTCAACCTCATCATTTCCATTTAAACGCACTTCGATCAGCATATCATCTCCAACCACTTCACGAATGGCCTTAATGACCATCAATGGGAAACGACAACGATTTTCCAGACTGCCACCAAATTCGTCCGTACGATGGTTTGTCAGTGGTGATAAGAAATAATTCATCATCCAGCCATGACCATAGTGGAGACAAATACCATCAAAATTTGCCGTTTTAATCCACCCAGCATACTCTGCAAACAACTGCACAATTTCTTCGAGTTCTTCTTTCGTAGCAGCACGTGCTCCTAAGTGCGGTTCGTCATCCGCAGATAATTTTGGATAGCCTGGTAAATTGCAGTATGGTCCACCATGAATTAATTCTGCAAAACTCAATCCGTTAAAAGCATGAACACAACGCTGGAATCTCTGGAAATTCATCTGATTGCAGGTCTTAGGATTACAGTTGAACATATGCTCATGGCTACCATCGATTGGCACTTCCATAGGCAGACATACAGACGAGAAACCACCTTGAATATAACGCATCCAGTATTCAATACCAAAAGTATTAATGCGGCCATCGCTGTCTTCACCCCCACCTGTTGCGCCGGATCCCAGCGGGGTGACAAGCGCACGATTGTTAAAGCGAAAGGTCTTATCGCCACGTTGAATGATCATCGGTTCAAACAAATGTGGATATCTTTTCTTATAAACAGGTTTCATTTTGCATTACCTCCATTTTCAAATCTTTCAAATCAAAGAATTAAACCCGCATCAAAGCCCGTCTCAATCGCATGTTGCATATTCGATGCGTTTTTGCAATCGCCAATATTGATCACGTCAAAGGAAACATGCTTAAAACTGTCGCGTTCTTCGGACAATGGCTCTGTACCAACGCAAACAATAACTGTATCTGCTTCCAGGAAACTGTCTCCACCTTCGTTATGGATATAAACACCTTTATCAGTAATTTCTGTTGCTGTCGTATCCAAATAGGTGGTTACATTTTCTTTCTCCATATATTGCAAAATCGACATACGAATAGAAAGTTCTGCATTCCCAGCTTGAAAATGCGTCATTTCAACCACGCTGCATTCATGCCCCATACCACTCAAATGAATGGATAATTCACAACCAACATCGCCGCCACCAATAATGACGACCTTTTTGCCAATCTCATCTTCGTGACCAAAGACATCAAAAGCCATTTTTGCTTTTTCGACTCCTTTGATCGGTGGAACGATCTGACGTGCTCCAACAGCCACGATCGTACTGTCCGGATCAATATCAGCAACCATTTCAGGCGTAACACAGGTATTCAGCTTCACAAAAATATTCGGATTCTTTCTCACTTGACGCTCCAGCCATTCGTGATAATCTTTCATTTCTTTCTTAAACCACATACTATCAGACAGCAGCGCCTGACCACCAAGCTTATCTGTTTTTTCAAACAGCAGTACTTCATGGCCCCTATTGGCTGCGCTCAGCGCCGCATTCATACCAGCTACACCGCCACCAACGACAACAACCTTTTTCCTACGCTCTGGTTCTGGAATTTTTTTCTTAGAGATTCCCTGCATGGAAAGAGGATTAACTGCACAGCGTCTATCAAAGCTGACCTCATCTGCCATCACGAGCTCTTTACCTTTAATCTTGGATTTTCTACGACCATGATCCAAACACATATTGCAACGCAGACATGGTCGGATATCTTCTTCACGGCCAGCCTTAACTTTATTAACCCATTCATTATCAGCAATCGCTGCACGAGCAATCAAAACATAGTCCGCTTTTCCTTCTTCCAGCAATTTTTCTGCGCGTTCCGGATTGCCAATAGCACCAACTGTACCAATTGGTATTTTCACACCCGGAGTATTTTTAACGATCTCACTAGCGTAAGCATTATGTTCTGTTGGGAAGAAACTGGTTGGCGTCATACGAGGACGGCTCGTGACATCAATACGTGTTCCGCATGTAATGTGGATCATATCAACATAATCTTGTAGCAAAAGAACTTGCTGCGCAGCATCTTCTGGCAAGATTCCACCTGGCATTTCATCATTGCCAGTCAGTCTCAGTTCAATGAGCAAATCATCGCCAATCACATCACGAACAGCTTTCAGCACCATAATCGGGAAGCGGCAACGATTTTCCACACTTCCACCAAATTCATCAGTACGGTGGTTAGTGAGTGGAGAAAGAAAATCATGGAACAACCAACCATGTGCCATGTGGATCATAATACCATCAAATCCGGAACGACGTGCCAAATGCGCAAAATCTGTACACATATCTATGACATCTTGCATATCTTTCGCATCCATTCCTTTAACATGACGCCCCTGATATTCCGAGTCGCTAGCACCAAGAAGAGGAAGGTCTTTTCTCGTCATGCAACGTCCGCCATGAATCAGCTCACAAAATGTTTTACCATTATAGGCGTGGATCGAACGCTGCATAAGATGAAATGTCATATAATTGCATTCTTTTGGATTCATATCAAATACGCCTTCATGACTGCCTTCATGAGGAATCTCCATAGGCAGACATACCGACGAAAAACCCCCGCGGATGATGCCTGTCCAATAATCAATACCAAACGTATTAATGCGGCCATTATCTGCTCCACCACCAGTCGCAACAATGCCAACTGGCGCCATCATGACACGATTATTAAATGTGATTTCTCGTTTTCCACGTTTAATCACCAGAGGTTCAAACATTTTCGGATATTTCTCCATATATGTTGCTTTCATATACTATCACCTTTCTTTTTCTTATCAGAACAACAGCGAACCTAAACCAAAACCAAATACATAGACAATAATCATATTAAAAACACAGAAGATAACACCGTATTTCATAACACTGTTCCCTGGCACCCATTCTTTTTCACCGGCAAGATATGCCGTTGTAGATGAAGCAGGAGGAGTTGCCAAACCAATCGCGCCTGTCATCAATACGCAAAGCATGACAGCCAACATGTTAATGTCCGCTCCAGTGCTAATTCCTACCGTATAGGCCAATGGTGTAAAAATTGCCAGGGTAGCCATATTGTTTGCGACATTCGTCATGATCGTTGTCAAAAGGATGATGAGCCCTACAAATAAAACAACACTTCTACCCTCAACGATTGGCGCAACAATCTCACCAATCCATGCAATGATACCAGTCGAGTCATCCTTAAACGCACCAGCGATCGTCAAAGCTGAAGCAACCAACGAAAGTGCAGGCCAGGCCATATCTCTGGACATGATCATTTTAAAATTGATGCCATCACGAAAGTTTAAAAACACATATAATGCAATATAAATCAATAATAAACCGTTTGTTCCAATGGTTTTCAATATCGTTGTTAACGCCCAGTCAGCCGGAGCGATATTTGGCAATAACATCGCAACAAGCAACACAATAAATGAGATCAGTACATATTTCTGCATGCTTGTTAGTTTTTCATCATTTTGCACATCCGATTTGTTTTTCAAAATAGGTGTAACATCTGGTTTCACAATAAAGCGACAAAACAGCAGTACAATTGCGATCGTAGCAATGAGCATCGCTGCTACGCAAGCGATATACGCAATATAGTTTATATCCGTTATTCCTGATAATTCACTATAGGAACCAAATACCATTGCCGGACCAGCCTTAAATGGCAAAAGCTGATATGCCACACATCCAACCCAGTTTGCCGCCAAGATCGTATACATCGGCCATACGTCCCCAGGCTTGAATCCATAGCGCGTTGCTACTTCTTTGATCAACGGTACCATCATGATGAATGCAGGCGTTGCACTCAGCAACAGATTTAAAATAATCATTACAATTAACAACATGAAGGTTAATGTGTACGGACGCCCTTGTACAATCTTCAAGCTAACAAGTTTATTAGCAATATAATCTGCAACGCCCGCAGCACTTAAGATCGCGGTTACCGCACAGAACAAAAAGATCAGAATAACCGTAGAATTACCAAATGCAGACAACAAAACATTATCTATCGTGTCGTAACCGCAAACTGCAAGCATGACCAGACCTAACAAACTCGGCCATATGACATCGCAAAATAACCATCCATAAAGCATTGCAAAGAAAACACCTAAAACCTTAATGCCTAATGGCGTTAACGGTTCTACCGCAGGTACAAAAAAGTAGAACACTGCTAAGATCGTTAACATAATGATCGTATGGATATAGTACGAAGTCTTATTTTTTAATAAACTGTTCGACATCTTACATCCTCCTCATACGCGAGATTAATTTCTGTAATTGAAATCAGGCCTTGTTTCTATCACTAAGCAAATTATATAAAACATATCCCCGCGAGTAAAATACTAATAATTAGTTGCGCTTATATATTATTTGCTTTATATATTGAGTAGATGCTATGTCAAGATATCACAACAGCTTTATATTTAAAAATAATTCTTTGTGTTTTTATCATCATCTATTGAAACCGCCGAATAGGTTCTATATAATATAATTATCAAAAGAGGAGGAGGAATTTACCATGCAGCTCAATCAGCTTTATTATTTTTCTGAAGTGGTCAATATGGGCTCTATCAGTAAGGCAGCAAATAATCTACATATATCACAGCCTTCCTTGTCTACAACCATCAAAAATCTGGAAACAGAATTTGAACAGCCTCTTTTCAAGCGAACAAAACATGGGGTAATCCCTACAGAGTTTGGCCAACGCGTCTATGATGACTACATGAAAATCAAACACATTATAGATGGCTGGTATCCTAAAAAAGAATCCATCAAAGAAGAATGTGCAGGAACAATCAATATTAATGTCATGCCAAGCGCCAGCAAATATTTCTACGAGAAATTGGCCTTTCCCTTTATAAAACAACATCCAAATATTCAGTTTTTTGTTTCTAATGCCTTTCTACAAACGATATTTCAGGACCTGGGCAATAGTCCCTCGAATATCGCTCTACTTTCTATCTCAAAAAATCTTGAAAAGGAAACGCTGACAGCTATAAAACAAAAGGGCTGGCACTATCATCGCATCTTTACCGATAAAAGAGTACTTTGCATCAGTACCGATCATCCCCTATCGAAAAAATCCTCATTGTCAAAAAAAGATCTGAAAGACTTATCATTGGTATATTATTCATTAAAAAATGATACCATTTCAAACATGTATCTTCGCTATTTCAAAACAGCTTACCACGTTGCGTCCTACAATGATGTGTTAATGTTTATGCTACAAGGGAAGGCCGTTTTTTTACCACTTTTTCATCTCTCTTATCTTGAAAACTATGTGAATTCTGGCAAATTAAAAATATTCGATATTCCTATCCAGGAAATAACCGATGAAGTTCCTATTTACATTATCACAACGGACAGCATCACTTACTGTGAACAAGCTTTTATCGACTATGTCATTCAATATTTTGAAAACAACTATAAATAAACAAAAAAGCTCTCAAAGAGGCACAAATTGCTAATGCAAATCCGTGCTCCTGAGAGCTTTTTCATTTTTCTTAAACCTGATAATTTCTTCACCCTTGATGCTTCCGTCTGCGGCGGATCTCGTAGAGGAGCACGCCTGTGGCGACGCCCACGTTGAGGCTTTCGACGCCGTTTTCCAGCGGGATGCGGACCATCTGGTCGTAGTCTTCGATCTGGCTGGCGCCGTTTCCTTCGTTACCAACGACGAGGGCGATCTTTTCCGGCAGTTCTGTGAAGGCTTCGTCGTAGTCGACGCCGTCGGCATCGGCGACGATGAATTTGAAGCCATATTTTTTCAGCACCTGCACGATCTCTTCCACGTCTTCGATCATGTAGACGGGCAGTTTAAAGATGGTGCCCATTGTCGAGCGCAGCACCTTTTTGTTCGAGAAATCGACGGTGCCCTTGAGACAGAACACGGCCTTGGCGCCGCTGGCCAGGGTCGAACGGATGATGGAGCCAAGATTGCCTGGATCCTGCACGCCATCGACAACGACAACGGTATCCATCACTGGCCAGAGCTCCTCGCTCCAGTCTGGGAAGGAGACGATGGCGGCGATGTCCTGGGGATTGACGGTCGACATGGAATCCTCGAGGATCTCTGGATCAACGAGAAAAGCAGGACCGTCATAGCCTGCGAGCAGCTCCTCATATTTTTCCTCGGAGCCTTCGGCGATCAAAATAACATGCACCATTGCGCCGCTTTCGAGCGCTTCTTCGACAAAACGGCGGCCTTCTGCAACAAACTGCTCGAAGGCGAGACGATATTTGCGCTTTTCAAGGGCGCGCATGCGTTTGATCCATTGGTTTTTATCTGATTCAATGACTTTCATGATGTTCCTCTTTTCATAAGATAACGCTGATTCACTCTCCACAGTATAGCACATAACACGGCGGCGGGAAATATTTTTCTCTCTCCCTCTTGACACCCCCAGGGGGTGGGGGTTAGAATGTGGGTGTAGAAAATAAAACACAGCTAACCACGAGAAAGAAGTGATTCTATATGAGTGAAAAATGCACCACCGATTTTGACGTCAGCGGTATGAGCTGCAGTGCCTGCCAGGCGGCTGTCGAGCGCGCTGTGAAAAAAGCTGGCGCCGACGATGTTTCGGTGAATCTCCTCTCCGGCCGCATGAAGGTGACCCACAGCGATGCCCTCTCCCTCGAAGCGATCATGGAAGCGGTCAATGCTGCCGGCTACCATGCCGAGCCGCACGACGCCAGCCAGCTCACGAAGGCACCGCAGGAAAGTGCTGAAGAGGTAAACAAGCGTCACCGCATCGTTTCCTCGGTGATCCTCCTGATCCCGCTGATGATCGTCGCGATGCTGCCGATGATGCCATTTGCGCCAGATGCGCTCCTGCATTCCACGCTCTGGCTTGTCGCCAGCCCGCTCATTCAGCTTGTGCTGGCGCTTGTGATCCTTATCATCAACCGCGCCTACTTCACAAGCGGATTCCGCGCCATGGCCCAGCTCCGGCCGAATATGGACAGCCTCGTCGCTGTTGGTGCCGGGATCTCGCTGGTCTATAGCCTCTACACCAGCGCCACGATCTTTATGGGCGTTACCTCGGGAACGACTGAGACAGCGTTCCATGGTCTGCACAATCTCTACTACGATTCTGCAGCGATGATCGTCGCCCTCATCACCATCGGCAAATATCTCGAAGCCCGTGCCAAACGCCACACATCCGACGCCATCAGCGAGCTTTTGGCGCTGGCGCCGGAAACCGCCTATCTCGTCGAAGGCGAGGACGTGCGGCCAATCCACACCGCCGATGTCAAAGTCGGCGACATCCTCGAGGTGCGTCCTGGCGGGCGCATTCCTGTCGACGGCGTGCTCGTGAGTGGCAGCTCCTCTGTTGACGAAAGCGCCTTCTCCGGCGAGAGCATTCCTGTCGAAAAAAGCGTTGGCGACACCGTTTCCACAGGCACCATTAACACCACTGGCAGCTTCCGCTTCCGCGCTACCGCCGTTGGTGCCGACACAGCGCTGGCGCAGATCGTCGGCCTGGTCGAAAATGCCAACGCCACAAAGGCGCCGATCGCCCGCACAGCCGACAAGGTCGCAGCCGTGTTCGTGCCTGCGATCCTTTCCATCGCTCTCGTCGTTTTCGCGATCTGGCTCATCGTCGGTGAACCGTTCGCGTTTGCCATCAAAATGGGCATCTCCGTCATCGTCATCAGCTGTCCATGTGCCCTCGGACTGGCAACGCCAGTCGCGATCATGGTCGGCAGCGGCCAGGGCGCAAAAAAAGGCGTTCTCTTCAAAGACGCCGCCGCCCTCGAGCGATTGCATCAGATCGACACCCTCGTGCTTGACAAAACCGGCACCATCACCGAAGGCCGCCCATCGCTGACCGACGTCGTCCCATTCCAGGGACAAAGCCAAACAGAACTCCTCACCCTCGCCGCTTCTCTCGAAGCCCACAGCGAGCATCCGCTGGCGCTGGCCATCACCACCGCTGCTGAGGAAAATGGGCTCGCCCTCCAGAAAGTTTCAGATTTCGATGCCCTTTCTGGTCGCGGCGTTGCAGCAACCATCGCTGGCCAAACCTACTACGCCGGCAATCTCGCGCTCATGCAGAGCCTCGGGCTCGATGTGCGTGGCGCCGACAAAAAAGCAGAACAGCTCGCGCGCGACGGCAAAACCCCGCTTTACATCGCAGATTCTTCCCTCGTGCTCGGCATGATCGCCTGTGCCGATCAGATCAAATCCGACACCCCAAGCGCCATCCAGACCCTGCAAAAGCTCGGCAAACGCATCATCATGCTCACCGGTGACCACCACACCACCGCCCAGGCCGTTGCATCGCGCATTGGTGTGGACGACGTCATCGCCGAAGTCCTGCCCGCTCAGAAGGAGCAGGTCGTCGCCGATCTCATCGCGCAGAAAAACGTCGTCGCCATGGTCGGTGACGGCATCAACGACGCACCAGCCCTCGCTCGCGCAGACGTTGGCATCGCCATTGGTGCAGGGACAGACATCGCCATCGAAAGCGCCGACGTCATCCTGACATCGAGCCAGCTCACCGACATCGCCTACGCCTACGAGCTTTCCGCAGCAACCATCCGCAACATCCACCAGAACCTCTTCTGGGCCTTTTTCTACAACGTGCTCTGCATCCCGCTGGCAGCCGGCGTCTTCTACCCAGCCTTCGGCATCACCTTAAATCCGATGATCGCCGCCGCCTGCATGAGCCTCAGCTCCCTCTTCGTCGTCACAAACGCCTTGCGTCTGCGCCACTGGCAGCCAACCATCGCTCAGGCAGCAGCTGGCCTCCATGCCGTCGAGCAGAATGTGTTCAAAGCCATCAATGAAACCAAATATCAGCAGCGCGCCGAAGCGCCGCACACCTATCGTGCCACCGTCGGCGTCGACGGCATGAGCTGCAACCACTGCAAAATGAGCGTTGAAAAAGGCCTCGGTGGCTTGGATGGCGTCACAAGCGCAGAAGTTTCCCTGGAAAACAAAACCTGCACCATCGAAACCACCCGCGATCCACAGACACTGCCGCTGGAGGAAACCCTTTCCGAACTCGGGTTCACCTTCACCGGCCTGCAAAATAATGATCAAACACCAGAAAGGATGACCAACATGAGTGAAAAAACCTACACCGCAACCGTCAACATCGAAGGCATGGCCTGCAACCACTGCAAAATGAGCGTCGAAAAAGGCCTTGGCGGCCTTGACGGCGTCACCACAGCTGAAGTTTCCCTCGACGACAAAAACTGCAAAATCACCACCACCGTCGACCCAGCCAGCCTGCCGATCGAAAAGACCATCACCGATCTCGGCTTCACCTTCAAAGGCGTGGAAGCCTGATCCCCCGCACAAGGAGAAGGAAAATGCAAGCCAACAAAACCGAGATCACCCGCCTGCTCAAAACCGCCCGCGGACAGATCGACGGCCTCATCCGCATGGTCGAAGAAGACCGCTACTGCATCGACATCTCCAACCAGCTCCTTTCCACACAGGCGCTCCTTGGCACCATCAATGCAGAAGTGCTCACCGCCCACGTCGACCACTGTGTGCGCCAGGCTTTTGAAAGCGGCGATGCCGCAGAGGAAGAAAAAAAGATCGCCGAGCTCCAGGCCGTGCTCAAACGCCTCAGCAAATAGCGATCGCAAAAAAAGCGTCCTGCCGATCAAAAACGATCAGCAGGACGCCATTTTTTTGCAGCGCTCCTCAGAGCGTCGTCACCAGCTCGTCCAGGCTGCGCGTTTTTTCGTGCAGCGGCGATGGCACAGCATCCTCAGCAGGATAGCCCATCGGCATCAGGAGCACAGGCTTGTGATTCTGCGCAAGGCCCAATACTTCTGCCAGCTTCGATGGCGGAAAATAACCCACCCAGCAGGAACCGATCCCTTCCTCCCAGGCCGCCAGCATCATGTGTGTGGCAACGATAGCTGCGTCCTGTTCCGCGCTCGTGATCCCGTCCTCCAGCGGATTTTTCCAGGTGCGGTCCGTCTCCGCGCAGACACAGAGAATGACAGGCGCATTAAAACCATATTTCGTCAGCCCAGCAACCTTCGCGCGCGCATCTGCGCTTTTGAGCACATACACATGCACCGCCTGATTGTTGCAGGCCGTCGGCGCCAGCTGTCCAGCGACAAGAATGCGATGCAGCGATTCTTCGCTGATCGGCGCATCCTTGAATTTGCGCACCGAATAGCGGGCTCGGGCAAGAGAAATAAATGCATTCATGATCGTGACCCTCTTTCATTTTGTTTTTTCCATTATACCACCATCATCCTTCCACCACCCATCGTTCGAAAATTCGAATAAAGGTACCCACTATCATTCAATCTTTCGATTGGACAAATCGCATCGCTGATGATATAGTATGGGCAAGTAAATAAGACCAGATGAAGCAGAAGGGAAAATCGTTCATCGATGCCGACGAAGCAACGCGAGATTTGCCGATCCCGCGGAATCTTTCAGGCTTATCCGAAGACAAACGTCCGACGGATATGGGGATCTTCTGCCGATGGGACTCTGAAGAGCATCTCATCCTTGGATAAGATCTTCCAGAAAGGTTTTATCCAAAGATAAGATCACCGTAGAAGTAAAACTTTCAGGTCAGTATACAGAGGGACGACAAGGCAGCATACGCCGCCTGTGTACGTCCATTTTGTTTGCCAGAAATTTTTACATCCTTCCCATCATCTCCAGGCAAAGTGCGACACACAGGCAGGCCATGCGGCCAGGCGCCTGTGTTTTTCTTTTGGCAGAGAAAATACCCAGGCTGGAGACAACGAAAGGACTGTAAAAAATGAACAGCAAACAGCACCAAAAAGGCACACAGCAACTCAAGAAAAACCTCGGCCTTTCCACAGCAATGGCCACCGTCGTCGGCTGCGTTATCGGCAGCGGCGTCTTTCTCAAGCCACAGGCCATCTACACCGCCACAGGCGGCGCACCTGGCCTCGGCATGCTCGCCTGGATCATCACCGGGCTCATCTGCATCGCCGCCGCAATGACCTTTGCCGAAGTCGCCATCATGATCCCAAAAACCGGCGGCATGGTCGTTTATCTTGAAGAAGCCTTTGGCAAACGCGTCGGTTTTCTCGCAGGCTGGATGCAGACCGTTCTCTTCTACCCAGCGATGATCGCCGCCCTCTCCGTTGCATTCGGCCAGCAGGCCGCGCTCTTCTTCGGCGACGCCATGATCGTGCCGATCGCCATCATCTGCGTCTTCATCATCCTCGTGCTGAACGTCCTCGGTTCCGCCGTCGGTGGTGGCGCGCAGGTTCTCTTCACCATCTGCAAACTCGTTCCCCTCGTCATGCTCATGGTCTTCGGTTTCGTACGTGGCAGCGGTGAAAACCCAGTCTTCACACCAATGCTCGCCGACGGACTCAGCTTCGGCACCGTCCTCGGTCAGCTCCTCATCGCCGTGCTCTTCGCATTTGAAGGCTGGACCACCGTTGGCGCCATCGCCGGTGAAATGAAAAATCCTGGCAAAGATCTGCCGCTCGCCATCGTCGGCGGCGTCACCATCATCATGGCCATCTACCTCGTCATGAACCTCGCCTATCTCTGGGTCATGCCAGCAGATCAGATGATGGACATCGCCGTTCCAGCATCTGCAGTCGCCATCGCCATTTTCGGCGACGTCGGCGGGAAGATCATTTCCGTCGGCATCATGATCTCCGTGCTCGGCTCCGCCAACGGCTTCCTGCTCTCTGGCAGCCGCGTCACCTATCATCTCGCCACTGAAAACCTCCTGCCAGGCAGCCGCTGGCTTTCGAAGCTCAACAGCGCTCAGGTGCCACATTTCGCCCTGCTCGTACTCGCATTTCTCGGCGCCATCTACGCCATCAGCGGCCAGTTCAACATGCTCACCAACCTCGCAGTGTTTTCCAGCTGGATCTTCTACACCCTCACCTTCATGGCCGTCATGCGCCTGCGTAAGACCCAGCCAGATTTCCCACGCACCTACCGCTGCCCACTCTATCCAGTGATCCCACTCATCGCCATCATCAGCGGTATCTACGTCGTCGCCAACCAGCTCTTTCTCTCCGGCATGACCACCACCCTCATCAGCTTCGGCAGCGTCATCCTCACCCTTATCGGCCTGCCAGTCTATGCCATCAAGAGCAAAGAAAAAGCACGTCTCGCAGAAAGCGAAAGCGTGCACGCTGTAAGCACCCAAGGGGCACACAGCAGAAAAACCGCCAAGGAAGGATAATTATTCTCCTCTACCCACGAGGGGCACAAGCAATCTTTTTACACCCCGTCGTCAGACTCCCCGGCTGACGACGGGAATTTTTTATGCCACAAAAAAACGACAGCCGCTGTGGGCTGTCGCAGACTGTAGATAAACCCTATTTTGGCATCTAGCCAAAATAGGGTTTTCTCATT
>OKRW01001199.1_pt1 | contig 23177 bp, 15 predicted proteins | sample 1601151 | NCBI WGS metagenome assembly OKRW01 (sample SAMEA3541471, study PRJEB24748) | human gut metagenome | biome: human gut; feature: human-associated habitat; material: faeces | place: China | collected 2012 | reverse complement strand
GCTTTGGTACTTCCTTTAACGACAGCCGTGCAGAGGATATCGGCGGCATCGAAAAAGCACTGCAGAAAGCATATCCCGACTGGTCCGTAAGACGTGCATTTACTGCGCAGATCATCATCAACCATGTGCAGGCACGGGATGGTGAAAAAATCGACAACATGGATCAGGCACTGCAGCGTGCTGTTGATAACGGTGTAAAGAATCTGATCGTACAGCCTACTCATCTGATGCACGGTGCAGAATATGACGAACTGAGCGAAGCGGTTGCAAGCTACAGCGACAAGTTTGAATCCGTATCCATCGCCGAGCCTCTTCTGGGTGAAGTGGGCTCTGCAGACGATTCCGTAAACAGTGATAAAGAAGCGGTTGCAAAGGCAGTTACAGCAGAGGCAGTAAAAACTGCAGGCTACGAAAGCCTTGACGCTGCAAAGGAAGACGGAACTGCTTTCGTATTCATGGGACACGGAACCTCTCATACCGCAAAAATCAGTTACAGCCAGATGCAGAACCAGATGAATGCCCTCGGATATGACAATGTATTCATCGGCACTGTAGAGGGTGAACCTGAAGATACTGCATGCGAAGCAGTGATCGAAAAGATTCAGGAGGCAGGCTACAAGAAAGTAATTCTCCGTCCTCTGATGGTTGTTGCCGGCGACCATGCAAACAATGATATGGCTGGCGACGATGATGACTCCTGGAAGAGCCAGTTCGAAGCCTCCGGCGTATTTGACAGCATTGAAACCCAGATCGCCGGTCTTGGACAGATCCCTGTCATCCAGGATTTATATGTTTCCCACACACACGCTGCTATGGAAGAGCTCGGCACATCGGCTACATCCAGCTCTGACACTACAGATGCTGTCCTGGAAGATGGAACCTATGAAGCAGAGTTCAAAACTGACAGCGGCATGTTCCATGTAAATGAAGCAAACGACGGAAAAGGTGTCCTGACTGTAAAAGATGGACAGATGTCCATTCATATCAGCCTGACCTCCAAAAACATCGTAAACCTGTTTGTCGGCAAGGCTGCTGACGCAAAAAAGGATGGTGCAGAGCTTTTACAGCCCACCACTGATACCGTAACCTACGATGACGGCACGACCGAAGAAGTAAACGGATTCGATGTTCCGGTAAAAGCGCTGGATAAAGACTTCGACCTCGCCCTGATCGGAACCAAGGGAAAATGGTACGATCATACCGTCAGCGTTACCAACCCGGTAAAGGTTGACTAAAACCCAAGCCTGCTCCGACAAAACACACTAAGTTTATACAAGCATTAGAATTCCCGTAAAGTGTGCATTCTAATGTCATGAATCCAAAAAGACCGCAGAACCCGTACAAACAATGTGCACGTTCTGCGGTCTTTTTTGTTTTCTATGAACCCTGTAGAGCGTTTTTTACAGTTCTACACAGCATGCGCCGTCCTTCAGCTCAGCCTCAAAGGTCTTTCCAAGGCAATGAACCTGTACGCGCTGATAATGCTTTTCATAGCCATCATGAACACAGGCTACGGTCAGCTTTCCGTCTTTGAGTTCGCAGTGATACTGATTGTATACACCATCGCGGTATGCAAAGCTTTCGCCGTCATCCTGGAAATGATCCCAGCTTCCTTCTCCGGGATACACCTCCAGCATCAGCACCTGATTGGTATCCTTCTCGCCCACGTAATTCTGCTCCGGCCATACCGGCAGCACTGCGCCTGCTTTTACATAGAGCGGGCAGGTATCCAGCGGAGCATCCCGCAGGATCCACTGTCCCTGATCGCCGGAAATCTTTTCACCTGTCCAGTAATCATACCAGGTTCCTGCAGGCAGATAAACCATCTTCTTGCGATCGCCCTGGGTTACAACAGGTGCAGCAAGCAGATTCGGGCCTGCCAAAAATTCTGTATTGCACTCCTTTGCTACTTCATCCTTTTCATAATGAAGCACCAGGGAACGCATGATCGGCAGTCCGGTCTTCTCTCCGGTAAAGAACAGGTCATAATAATACGGAATCAGATGATATCGAAGCTGCGCTGCTTTCCGGTAAATATCCACGGTTTCCTGATCGAATCTCCAGGGCTCCTGATACCGTGTTCCGATTGCGGAATGATTCCGGAATAACGGAGAGAAGCATCCAACCTCTACCCAACGACACATCAGCTCTTTTGTACAATCCGAACCGAAACCGCCCACGTCTGTACCGACAAAGGACATTCCGCTCATACCAAGGTTGCACAGCTGCGGGATCGCCATCTGCAGATGCGCCCAAATGCTGTGATTGTCGCCTGTCCATGCGGTGCTGTATTTCTGCGTGCCGGCATAGCAGGCTCTCGTGATGACAAACGGACGTCTGCCGTCCCGCTGCTTTAAGCCCTCGTAGGTTGCCTTTGCCATGTTATGGCCATAAACGTTGTGCATTCTCGCGTGGTCGCTCTTTTCGTCCTCATCGGTAAACACAACGTCCTGCGGCAGCTCCCCGCGGAAGCTTGCCGGCTCATTCATATCATTCCATACGCCGCGTACGCCTTTATCTACAAGGAACTGCTGATTCTCGCCCCACCAGTCACGCACTTCTTTTTTGCCAAAATCCGGATAAACCGCATCTCCCGGCCATACTGCATTGACATAGATCTCACCCTCCGGCGTCGTTGCAAAATAGCCGTTCTCCACACCTTTGTCGTAAACAGAATATCCATCTTCCAGCTTTACACCGGGATCAATGATTGTTATGATCTTGATGCCGTCCTTCGCCAGATCTGCGATCATCTTTTCCGGATCCGGATAACGTTCCTTATCCGGTGTCCAGGTAAATACCTTGTAGTGATCCATATAATCGATATCCAGATGAATGGCATCGCAGGGGATTCCGCACTCTCTCATGTGGGAAACAACATCCCGGATTTCTTCCTCAGACATATAGCTCCAGCGGCACTGATGATAGCCCAGGGTCCACTTCTGCGGAACCGGAACCGTACCTGTCAGATAAGTATAATTGCCAAGCACCTCCGGCATACTCTCGCCGGCGATCAGATAATAATCCAGATTGCCGTCTGCAGCGCCATACCAGTAATATTCCTCCGATTCCTTGCCCATATCAAAGCAGGATCTGTAGGTGTTATCATAGAACAGGCCAAACACTGCATTTTTATGTAAGGTAATAAAAAACGGAATGGATTTGTAGAGGGACTTGAAATTGTCCATCTGCGGAGCCGGATCATCCGTATTCCACATCACATATTCATAGCCGCGCTTGTCCATAAAGCCGGTCTTATCACCAAGTCCGTAAAAGGCTTCGTCACCCTCAAGCTGCTTGACAACCTCTACCGCTTCCGTGCGCTGCTCCTCTACACTGTGTCCCTCTGCTTCTTTTAATGCCTTCAGTTCATCACTCAGACCGGCGCAGATCTTTCTGCTGCCCCGGTAGTCCCGGCACAAAACGGTGCCGTCCGCCTTATAAAAATCGACCTTGAAATCATCGTAAATCCGTGCAGTCACTGCATCTGTGGAAATTTCTACGGCGCCGTCTGCTTCTGCCGCCGTAAAATCAACTGCAACAGACTTGTCTCCCTCAATGGCCTTAGAGCGATGCTCTTCACTCACCACTCCCGAAAATACATTAAAAATCTCCGGTGTGAGGATCTCCACGCGTCCCGTTCGTTTCTCAAACTGAAAAACAACACGATTGCCCTGCTTTTCCCAACTGCATAATTTTCCGAATTCCATCAGTCTTTTGCCTCCTTTACAGAACTGTCTTCTTTCTGCTTGGGTTCTGTTTTTGTCTTTTTTTCTTCTTCCGGATCCTTCGGCTTTTCATCCTCCTGCAGATCTTCCCACTTCACTCTGCCGTAGACAATATTCTGCTTGCGGATAGAATCTGCCAGCGCCTTTGTCAGGTCACTCTTTATCAGTCTCCAGCGCCAGTTCGTACCGAGCGTTGACGGGAAATTGATTCTTGCGCTGTTATCCAGTCCCAGATAGTCCTGAATTGGAATGATACAGGTATCCGCCACAGAAGCGATGGTGGTACGAACCAGCTCGGATGCCAAAACCTGTTTGCTCTCTGTAGGACGGTTTAAGTATGCCCGCACCATCTGAACCTCTTCCGGCTTAATGCTGGACAGCCAGCCCAGGATCGTCTCATTGTCATGGGTGCCAGTATAAGCTACGCAGTTATGCTCATAATTATGCGGCAGATAATCACCTGCGCCGCTGGAATCTCTGGAATCGAATGCAAATTCCAGAACCTTCATATTCGGATAGCCGCTTTCTTTTACCATTCTGCGGACAGTATCCGTCACATAGCCCAAATCCTCTGCGATAATAGGTTTTTCACCGAGACGTGCCTTGATCGCCTGAAACAGCTCAATACCCGGACCTTTTTCCCAGTGACCGTTCACCGCGGTTTTGTCCTTTGCAGGGATGGAGAAATATTCATCAAAGCCTCTGAAATGGTCGATTCTGACAACGTCATACAGTCTAAAGCACCAGGAGATTCGTGTTATCCACCAGTCATAGCCGGTATTTCTGTGATGATCCCAGCGATACAGCGGATTGCCCCACAGCTGTCCGTCTGCAGAAAATCCATCGGGAGGACAACCTGCAACTGCGGCGGGTTTTCTCTCCTGATCCAGCTGGAACATCTCAGGATGTGCCCAGACGTCCGCGCTGTCATATGCCACATAGATCGGAATGTCACCAATGATCTTCAGTCCCTTATCATTGGCATATTTTTTAAGTTTCTGCCACTGTGTAAAAAACAGATACTGAAGCCATACATAAAAGCCGATTTCTTTAGAATAGTTGGTCTTGTAATACCACATCGCATTATCCCAGCGATAGCGAATATCCTCTGCCCACTGATCCCAGCTGTTTCCGTCAAAAATATCCTTCACTGCCATGAACAGGCCATAGTCATCCAGCCACCAGGCATTTTCTGTCCAGAATGCTGTAAACTTCGGGTCAGGCTTCTCCAGGCTTCTCTCATATGCCAGCTTTAAGAGCGGCATTCTGTTTTCATACAGTTTTCCATAATCAATATCTCTGGCCGCTTTGCCGCAATCGCAGGCTTCTACCTCTTTTCTGGTCAGAAACCCGGCTTCCACCAGCTCCTCCAGATCAATAAAATACGGGTTGCCCGCATACGTAGAAAAGGACTGATACGGGGAGTCCCCATAGCTTGTCGGTCCCAGCGGCAGGATCTGCCAATACTGCTGTCCTGCCAGCTTCAAAAAATCCACCCATTCATATGCTTCCTTGGAAAAGCAGCCGATCCCGTGCGGAGACGGAAGACTGAATACCGGAAGCAGCACACCGCTTGTTCTCATACCTGTTCCCTCTTATCTTCCTAATATTGTAATAGACACCGGTTCTGCCCATACAGAACCTTCCAGTTCTTTCATCTGCTCTAACTGTGTGTCTCCTTTTATTTTAAACCGTGTTCCATCTGTAAGCAACTGCCACTTGCCCTCCAGGGCAAAATAATTTTCAGAAGTCTCCTGTTCCGGATCAGAACATTTCCCGCCCGGAAGTCGAAATTCCACAGCTTCCTTATTCGCGTTGTAAATGATAAACAGCTCCTGCCAGGGCGCAACGTTGTCTGTGAGGACGCTTTCTGCTGCAGCCTCCGGCTCAGCCCCTGCCCGGATGGTAAAGGCTACGCAGCCTTCCGGTGCGTCCACAAAGGAGATCTGATCCAGCACCTCCAGGCTTCTCTGCCTCCATGCCGGAAAACTCTTTCGCAGCAGGATCAGACCGCGGTAAAACTCCGCCAAATCCCGGTATTCATGCATCCGGGTCCAGTCTAGCTGATTCACCTTCGCCGCGGAGCGATAGCTGTTGTCGTCACCGTATTTCGTACGCGCCGCTTCCTCTCCCGCCTGTAAAAATGGAATCCCCAGGCAGGTAAAATAAATTCCCGCGGCAAGACGGTTCTGCGCCAGCGCTGCTTCATTATATGCGCCAAAATCCGGCTCCATGCTGTCCGTCAGCGTATGCACCAGCTTGTCCCACAGCGTATAATTGTCATGGGCTGAGACATAGGAAACAGACTGGTGTGCAGACGATGGCTGATAACCGCCCATTCCGTCACAGAATCCCAGCACACTGGAACGAATCTGAGTCTCCAGTCCCTTTGCTCCGTTGACAAAGCCAGTCTCTTTCACTTCAAAAACACTGCCCTTAATGCTGTCCCGAATATCATCATTGAAAAATCCGATTCGGTCAGACAAAAGGGCTGCGTTGCATTTCAGCGCCTGCTCATAGCCTGGCTGAATCGCAGTCTTGCCTGCCGTCCACGGTTCGCCGTACATCAGAATTTCTTTTCCACCCGGCAGGCAATCCAGTGCCGCACGGATCTCATTCATTGTCTCCGTATCATGCAGTCCCATCAGATCGAACCGGAATCCATCCACATGATATTCCTTTACCCAGTAGCAAATACAGTCGATCATATATCTGCGATACATCCTTCTCTCACTTGCCGTATCGTTGCCGCATGCGGAGCCGTCTGAAAAGCTGCCGTCTGCCTCCTGTCTGTAAAAATAATACGGAACAGTTTTCTGGAAAACAGAGTCTATGCTGAATGTATGGTTATAAACCACATCCATGATCACCCGGATTCCCGCGCGATGCAAGGCCTGGATCATTTCACGGCATTCCCGCACCCGTACTTCTCCATGATACGGATCGGTCGCATAGGAGCCTTCCGGTACAAAATAGTTCATCGGATCGTACCCCCAGTTATACTGGAGCTTCTTTCCGGTTTCATCTACCGAACCATAATCATACATCGGTAATATCTGGACATGAGTGACACCCAGCCATTTCAGCCAACTCATGCACGTCGGGTTTCCTGTATTTCCATCCAGACAGGTATCCTTTTCTGAGAACGCTTTATATTTCCCTCGATTTTCTTCCGAAACACCACTTTGGGGATCGTGGGAAAAATCGCCTACATGCACTTCCCAGACAACGGGTGCCGGAGCCTTTGGCAGCTTCTCCTGATCCTTGTCCCAGCCCTCCGGCTCAGCTTTTTTCAGATCGATCACCATACTGCGCTGTCCATTTACTCCGGCGGCCTTTGCGTAAGGATCTGCAGTTTCCTGTGTCTGACCGTCCGCCGTTACCAGCCAGGTATAATAAACGCCTGAAAGATCCCCGTTTTTATGCACACGGAAAACGCCTTTTTCTGTGCGTACCGCTTCTGTCCGGTCAAAGGGCTCTGCTGCACCCTCCTCTGCGCTTCCTGCCCGATACAGCAAAAGCTCTGCCCGCTCTGCCGTCGGCGCCCAGAGCGCAAAGTCTGTCCCCTGCGTCTGATAAACCGCCCCAAGGTCATCGCCCCCATATTCATAGGCTTCTTCAAATTCCTGCGAAGAAAACAGCTCTCGCCATTCCCCCGGCGTCCGTTTCTGTGTTACATCTTCCATTTTCCTGCTCCTCCTGATCAAAAGTCATTCTCTAAAAACGCAGATAAAATAACCAGTTTATACTTTTTATTGTAACAAAAGAAATGGAAGAACTGCAACTGCCCCGGCATGTTGAAATTCTTCCATTTCATATCAATTTTTTATGATTTTTACAAAATCAATCTTTTTCTGTCATTTTTCCGGAAAATCTGCTTTAGATCACCTTCGACAGAAACTCCTGCAGTCTCGCGTTTTTCGGATGATCGAAAAATTCTTCCGGCGTGTTTTCCTCTTTGATCCTGCCTTCATCCACAAACAGCACTCTCGTACCGACTTCCCGGGCAAAGCCCATCTCATGGGTAACGACCACCATTGTCATACCCTCGTGGGCCAGATCCCGCATTACACTTAAAACCTCGCCAACCATCTCCGGATCAAGCGCGCTGGTAGGCTCATCAAACAGCATAACATCCGGATGCATGCACAGAGAGCGAACGATGGCGATTCGCTGTTTCTGACCGCCGGACAGCTGTGCCGGATAAGCGTTTGCTTTTTCTGCAAGGCCGACACGTGCCAGCAGCTCCATCGCTTCTTTTTCCGCTTCCGCCTTGGATTTTTTCAACACCTTGATCGGCGCCAGCGTCATGTTTTCCAGAATCGTCTTATTTGCGAACAGATTAAAATGCTGGAACACCATTCCGATTTTCTGACGATATTGATTTAAATTGCTTTTCGGATCTGTAATCTCTTTTCCTTCAAATAAAATCTCGCCCGAGGTCGGCATTTCCAGAAGGTTTAAGGAACGCAGAAAGGTCGATTTACCGGAGCCGGAGGGACCTACAATAACGACTACCTCACCCTGGCGGATCGTCGCATCAATATGATCCAGCACCTTCGTCGGTCCAAAGGACTTGCAGAGCTGTTTGATTTCAAACAGAACCTGTTTTTCCTGTCCGTTATCGCTCATTGACACGCATCCTCCTTTCCAGTCTGCTGATCAGAGCTGAAAGTACACTCACACTGACCAGATAAATCAGAGCTGCCGCAAACAACGGCATATAAGGCTCATAGGTCTGACTTCTGACGGTATTCGCACCGTGCGTAACATCCGTCAGTGCAATGTAACCGCAGATAGACGTCTCCTTTAACAGGGTAATGAACTCATTGCCCAGGGCAGGCAGGACATTTTTAAATGCCTGGGGGATAATAATATACCACATCGTCTGCACATAGGTCAGTCCCAGGCTTCTGCCTGCTTCAAACTGCCCCTGATCCACAGACATGATACCGGAACGGATAATCTCCGCTACGTATGCGCCGGAGTTGATTCCGAAGGTCAGAATCGCAACCAGCCGCTTGCTGACATCCACAGAACCGAACACGATGTAATACATGATCAGCAGCTGGATCATTGCAGGGGTTCCGCGGATAACCGTCAGATACAGCTTACAAATCACATTCAGAATTTTAACCACCAGTGGAGGACGGTCCAGCTTATCTGCAGACGACCGCACCACTGCGATCAGCACGCCGATGACAACGCCCAGAATAACAGCGAAAAAGGAAACAACATAAGTTGTTCCCAATCCGTTGGTGAAGTACTTCCACCGATTATCGGTTATAAAGTTTGCAATAAATTTGAGTTTAAAATCTTCCATATTATAATTGCTTTCCGATTATCTCTTGTAATTACTTTGTTACAATGATCACCTGGCTTGCTGTTGCATAGGTATCTGTGAAGTCTACGCTCAGCTTACGCTCATCTGTTACCGTCATGCCTGCTGCACCGAAATCAGCCTTGCCGGAAACAACTGCATTGACGATTGCATCAAATTCCATATCCTCGATCTTTAAGTCATAACCAAGCACGTCGCAGACAGCCTGCGCGATATCAGGATCGATGCCGACAACCTTCTGATCCTCATAATACTCATAAGGCTCAAATGTCGCATTGGTTGCCATAACCAGTGTGCCGTTGGAACGGTCTACACCTTCCGGAGAGGTATAAGGATGCTGTCCTGCCTCATCACCGATGTAGTTGGAAACGATAGCATCCAGCGTACCGTCTTCCTTTAACTGAGTAAGCGCTTCATTGATCTTTGCGGTCAGCTCGCTGTTGTCTTTGTTGACGCACATTGCATATTCTTCAGAAGAAAGCTCTTCGTCCAGAATCTGTAAATCATCATTCTTTTCCACAAAAGCCTTTGCGGGATTGTAGTCGATCACTACGCAATCGATCTTGCCCTGCTTTAATGCCTGAATTGCATCTGCGCCCTTGTTAAAACGTTCTACAGTAGAACCGTCGTTCTGTTCATATTCCGTTGCCAGCTGATCACCTGTTGTACCGAGCTGAACACCGATCTTCTTGCCAGCCAGATCAAAAGCAGCGGTATCTGTGCTTTCTGCTTCTGTGGAGGCTGCTTCATCGGTCTCTGCTGCAGTGTTTTCTGCTGCAGTCTCTGTTGCCTGCACTGTTGTCTCTGTGGATGCAGAAGAACCACATGCTGCCAGAGAAGCAACCATGGCTACTGCCAATACGCTTGTCAGTAATTTTTTCATTTTCATTTTTCTTCTCCTCATTTCTGCGCACGTTTTTTGCGCATGCCGAGTTTGTGTCAAGTGCGCGCAGACACAAATCTCGCGATTGAAAAATCTTATTTTTCAATCTTCTCCTCTGATGTCTCCTTATTCTTTTATCTTTAGATTTATTTTTAAAGACATCTTTAAACGGGATTTCCTTTTCCGTTGTAATTCCGTTTCATGACATCTATACTATCACACTTCCTTTAAAAATCAAGTATAAATTTTCACAAAATATTCACTTTTTTGCTGCTTTATTGTATAAATATTCACACAGATGTATATTATGTGTCGTTATGCATGCCTTTCTGTATATTTTTGTGTATTACACCTCGAAGCGCTCCACAGGCATCCGGGTCGGGGCTTTTGACTCCGACATCATTTTACACAACCTTTACCCATTCCTAACCGGATCGTGATATCTTGCATTGCTCAAATGACTTATCATAAGTCTCGCAATGAGGCAGACGGCATATGGCTTCAGGCATTCACTATATTTCATTTATCAGCCCGGAACAGAATACATCCGGCATCAAGGAGGAGAAACATTATGAAAAACAAACTGATCGCACTTCTTACAATGAGCGCACTGGCAGTTGGCACTCTGGCAGGCTGCGGCAATACTGCTGCAACAGATACTGCAGCAAGTGCAGCTGGCACAGCTGCTGAAACTCCCGCCGAGGCTGTCAACACAACAACTGACGAGGCTGCTGACACAGCCGCTGACAGTGCAGACAAATATGCAGACCTTTCCGGTTCCGTCAGCATGTCCGGTTCCACTTCCATGGAAAAGCTGGCAAACGCAGTTGCAGAAAGCTTCATGGAAAAATATCCCAACGTAACCGTAACTGCTGAGTTTACCGGTTCTTCCGCAGGTATCGAAAGTGTCCTGGCAGGCAGCGTTGACATCGGTAACTCTTCCAGAAACTTAAAGGACGATGAAAAGAGCGCAGGCGCCGCAGAAAACATCGTTGCAATTGACGGTATCGCAGTAGTTACAGATCCTGCAAACAAGGTAGAAGACCTCACAAAGGATCAGCTGGTTTCCATCTACACCGGTGAAACAAAGAACTGGAGTGAGGTTGGCGGAGACGATCAGGCGATCGTTGTTGTTGGTCGTGAGGCAGGCTCCGGTACAAGAGGTGCGTTTGAAGAGCTGCTGGACATCGCAGATGCCTGCGTTTACGCAAACGAACTGGATTCCACCGGTGCCGTTATGGCAAAGGTTGCTTCCACCCCCGGTGCGATCGGTTATGTTTCTCTCGATGTTGTAGATGATTCCGTAAAAGCTTTGAAGCTCGATGGCGTAGACGCTACAGAAGAAAATATTAAGGCCGGTAACTACGCACTGTCCAGACCCTTCGTAATGGCAACTAAAGGTGAAATCTCCGAGCAGAAGACCGAAGTACAGGCACTGTTTGATTACCTTACCTCCGATGAGGGCAAGGCTCTGATCAAATCCGTTGGCCTGATCACAGTTGACTGACAACATTTCTTTTCCAAAACACTCCCTGCTGGATGCAGGCCCGGCAATGTCGGACCTGCATTTTCCGGTATTGTGTGCATAACCGCACGTGGGATAACCTTTGATGAAAGGCAGTCTTCTGCAGGCTGCCTGCGGAATGGAGATTTTTATGAATTCTATTATCGGCAATAAAAAAGCAAGATCTGCGGTAGAACAAACTGCTGAGATCATTTTTACCATCTGTGCATTTTTCGCCGTTCTTGCAGTCATTTCCATTACAGTTTATATGTTTTTAAATGGTACTCCCGCCCTTACAAAGGTGGGACTTACAGAGATCCTGTTTGGCACAGTATGGAAGCCAACCGCTGCAGATCCCAGTTACGGCATTTTATACGTCATTTTGACCTCCATCGTCGGCACAACCCTTGCGATCCTGCTGGGCGTTCCCATCGGCGTCCTGACTGCTGTTTTTCTTGCAGAAACAGCTCCGGAGCCCCTCTCTAAAATCGTCCGCCCTGCCATTGAGCTGCTGGCCGGTATCCCTTCCGTTATCTACGGTCTCCTCGGTATCCTGTTGCTGTGCCCTGCAATGTATAAACTCGAGCAGAAAATTTTTGCCGGTTCTGTGACCCATCAGTTTACCGGCGGTGCAAACCTCATTTCTGCCGTGCTTGTCCTTGCGATCATGATCCTGCCTACTGTTATCAATATCAGCGAATCCGCCCTCCGCAGCGTTCCTGCCAGCTTAAAGGCGGCCTCCCTGGGTCTGGGTGCTTCCAGGATCCAGACAATTTTCCGTGTAACAATCCCGGCAGCCAAATCCGGTATCGCAACCGCCATCGTCCTCGGTGTCGGTCGTGCGATCGGTGAAGCAATGGCAATCAGCCTTGTATCCGGAAGCAGTGTCAACGCCCCTCTGCCCTTTCACTCTGTCCGCTTCCTGACAACCGCCATCGTTGCTGAAATGGGCTATGCAGCAGATTTACACCGTCAGGTACTATTCACCATCGGCCTTGTCCTCTTCGTATTCATTATGATCATTAACATGACCCTGAACAAAATTCTGAAAGGAGAAAAAGAGTAATGAGCACAGAGCTTACGGCTCCCGGTTCCTCCAGTATTTTAAACAAAAAGATCCGGCCTTCCGATCTCATTCTCACCGTTCTGATCGATCTGGCTGCGGCATTTTCCATCCTTTTACTGATCGCGATTATGGGCTATGTCTTTTTCAGAGGTCTGCCCCAGATCAGCCTTTCCTTCCTGACTTCCGTTCCCAGCACCATCAAGGGAACCTTTGGTATCGCCGGAAATATCGTCAATACACTTTACATCGTTATCCTTACCCTGCTGATCGCAACTCCCATCGGTGTCGGCAGCGCGATCTACTTAAACGAATACGCAAAGCCCGGAAAAATCGTCCGGCTGATCGAATTTACGACAGAAACCCTTTCCGGTATTCCTTCTATCATTTTCGGTCTGTTTGGTATGGTATTTTTCGGAACCACCCTGGGACTTGGCTATTCCATCCTGCCCGGCGCCCTGACCCTGACCCTTATGGTTCTTCCCCTGATCACGCGAAACACACAGGAAGCCTTAAAAACAGTTCCTGCGACCTACCGCAGCGGCGCACTCGGCATCGGCGCAACCAAATGGTACATGATCCGCACAATCCTGCTCCCCTCCGCAATGCCCGGCATTATCACCGGTATCATTCTTGCGATCGGACGTATCGTCGGAGAATCCGCCGCCCTTTTATTCACCGCCGGAAGTGGCTATCTTCTGCCCAAGACCTTTGCAGGATTTTTCAAAAAAATCTTCGAATCCGGCGGAACCCTTACGATCCAGCTGTACTTGAGCATGTCCAAGGCACAATATGACGCAGCCTTCGGAATTGCCGCTGTCCTGCTGATCATCGTCCTTTTTATCAACCTTCTGACCAAAATACTCGCAAAGAAATTCGATGTTTCCAAACTCGATTAACCGGAGGATAACGCAGACGCAGCAGCGCCTGCAGAATGGAGAATTCATGAGCAATATCAAAATCAGCACGAAGAACCTCGATCTGTATTACGGCGAAAATCACGCCCTTAAAAACATCAATATGAATATCAAGGCCGGAGCGATCACCGCCTTTATCGGTCCCTCCGGCTGCGGTAAATCCACCTTTTTAAAAACCTTAAATCGTATGAATGATCTCGTGGACAATGTAAAGATCACCGGTGAGGTCAAAATTGACGGCGAGGACATCTACGATCCCCACGTAGATGTCACTCTGCTGCGTAAAAAAGCCGGTATGGTATTCCAGCAGCCCAATCCTTTTCCCATGAGCATTTACGACAATATCGCTTACGGTCCCAGGATCCACGGTATCAAAAACAAGGCTCAGCTGGACGAAATCGTTGAAACCAGTCTGAAAAACGCTGCGATCTTCGATGAAGTCAAGGATCGCCTGAAAAAATCTGCCCTCGGTCTTTCCGGCGGTCAGCAGCAGCGTCTCTGCATTGCCCGTGCCCTTGCTGTTTCACCGGAAATCCTGTTGATGGATGAACCCACCTCCGCCCTTGATCCGATCTCTACAATGAAAATCGAGGACCTGATGGCAGACCTGCGGGAAAAATACACGGTTGTCATTGTCACTCACAATATGCAGCAGGCTGCCCGTATTTCTGACGATCTCGCTTTTTTCCTTGTAGGCGAAATGGTGGAATTCGGCGATACGAAGCAGATCTTTTCCCATCCGCAGGATAAGCGCACAGAGGATTATATCAGCGGACGGTTCGGCTGATCCTGACAGACCCTACCCGTTTTTCTCTTTCCCAGCATAGGAAACAGGCATTACATTGCGATTTTTCATTTTAAATGGAGGTATCTATGACAACAAGAAAATTATACAGTGAAGAGCTGGTACAGCTTTCCGAAAGCCTGGAGGAAATGGGAAACCTCGTTGAAGCTTCCCTGAAAAATTTATTTTTTTCCATCGAAAACAAGGATATGCAGCTGGCAGAGCGGATCGTGGCCAATGACCGCAATGTCAACAACCTGGAGCGCAGCATCGAAGCTCAGTGCCTGATGCTCATTACAACCCAGCAGCCCATCGCACAGGATCTGCGCACGGTTTCTTCTATTCTGAAGGTCGTTACGGATATCGAACGCATTGGAGACCACGCCTCTGATATCGCAGAGCTGATTCAGCAGATGGATCACAAGCAGCTGGAACGCTATTCCGGACATCTGCAGCCAATGATCGCAGCTTCCCGGGAGATGGTACACGAGGCAGTCAGCGCCTTTGTCGCCCGGGATCAGAAAAAAGCGAATGATGTCATCGCTTCCGATGATATCATCGACAAGCTTTTTGATAAGGTAAAGAATGATATCGTTATCCACATAAAAGAAGATCGTTCCGATGCGATAGAGAGCCTCGATGCCCTGATGCTGGCCAAATACCTCGAACGCATCGGAGATCATGCGGTCAATATCTGCGAATGGGAAATTTTCCGGGAAACCGGAACCATTCAGAATACAAAAGTATTCTGAAGCTCCATCCGGCTGTCAACAGCTATTTTCACAATTCCTTCGCAATTTTTCCTCATAATCCTCACACTTTTCCAACACATTCCTCACAAATCCTTTTTATACTGTTTCTCAGATAAAGAGAAAGACCAATGGTTCAGCATAAATCTTTGCGCTGAACCGTTTTTCCCGGCAGACTGATACCGATCAGGCAGCTTACCGGCAGAATAAGAAAAGGAGTGACAGTTATGTACGAAAATGAAAACCAGAGCTTCGACAACAGAGAGCAGGATTATCATTATACCAATACCCCGGAACAGCAGGCACCGACTCGTCCCCGCAAAAAAAATACGAGTGCAGCACGCATTGCAAAAAAAGCCGGTGCAATTGCACTGAGCGCTGTTTTGTTTGGCGGCGTTGCATCCGGTACCTTTCTGGGTGTCAACTACGCGGCAGGCTATCGGAACAATGCTTCAACAGCTGCATCCTCGGAAAGTGCTTCCGCTTCTTCCCAGACAACAAGCTCTTCCAGCAGCCTGTTAAAGGCTACCACACCGGTCAGCACAGGCAGCGCAGCATCCTCCGGAAGTCTGGACGTCTCCAGCGTTGCGGAATCCGTTATGCCTTCTATCGTATCCATCACAAATAAATCTGTACAGGAGGTACAGAACTATTTCAGCATGTTCGGCTACGGCGGTCAGGCTCAGGAGGTAGAGAGCACCAGCGTTGGTTCCGGTATTATCATTGGGAAAAACGATACGGAGCTGCTGATTGTCACCAATAATCACGTTGTGGAAGGCGCGGATACCCTTTCTGCAAGCTTCATTGACAACTCCGTTTATGAAGCAACCATCAAGGGTACAGATTCCGACAACGACCTGGCAGTTATCGCCGTTCCGCTTTCCAGCATTTCCGATGATACAATGTCCCAGATCGCAGTGGCTGCAGTGGGCGATTCCGATTCCTTAAAGGTCGGTGAACAGGTTGTTGCCATCGGCAACGCACTCGGCTATGGTCAGTCCGTTACAACCGGCATTGTCAGCGCCACAGACCGTACCCTTTCCTCTTCGGATTCCGATGACAGCAATGCCCTCATTTCCAGCACTGTTACCACAAAAGAGACACCTACCTACATCCAGACAGATGCGGCCATCAACCCCGGCAACAGCGGCGGCGCACTGGTCAATATGAAGGGTGAGGTTATTGGTATCAACTCTGCAAAGCTTGCCAGCACAGAGGTGGAAGGCATGGGCTATGCAATCCCCATCACCAGAGTATCCAGCATCATCGAAGAGCTGATGAATGAGACGACCAGAACCAAGGTTGCTGACAGCCAGAAATCCAGCATCGGTATCGCAGGCATCACCGTGGATTCCAACATCAACGCAGCCTATGGCATCCCCGCAGGTGTTTATGTAGCAAGCGTTACTCCGGGCAGCGGTGCAGAAGCGGCCGGCATCCGCAAGGGTGACGTCATCACAAAATTCGATGGTAAGACCGTCAGCACCATTCAGGAGCTGAAAGAAAAGCTGCAGTACTACGCAGCCGGAGAAGCGGTTTCTATTACGGTACAGTCTCCCGGCGAGGGCGGCATTTATACAGAAAAGGAGCTGACCATCACCCTTTCCTCCGCACAGAGCTCTGAAGAAAGCCAGTCTACTGACAACACACAGGCCTCTCCTGAAAAAGGAAACGGAACGCACAAAGCGATGGGATATCAGAACTGAAGCTGACAATAGCTTATCTGAAAAAGCCGGTCGGCATGGAAGAAAATTCTTCTGTGCCGACCGGCTTTTTATGTTCGTTACAGCTTACTCTTCCTCTTCTTTCTCTGGCAGGATCTTGCTGACCAGTGCAGATTCCACTCTCTGATCCTCCATTTTTTCCACATGAATATTCAGTCCGTTGACCTGCACATCAAACTGGCTGCCGTCCGCAGGAATGATCCGCAAGCAGCTGAAGATCATGCCGCCCAGCGTGTCATAATCGATATCCTCCGGAAGATCCAGATCCAGTGCTTCCGCAATGTCCTCAACATATGCGCCGCCTGAGATCCTCCACAAATTGTCCTCCAGCTGAACGATTTCCGGCGGCTCCTCGGAATCGAACTCATCGTAAATATTTCCGACGATCTCCTCCAGAAGATCCTCCATTGTAATAACCCCCGCCGTCTGTCCGTATTCGTCGATGACGATGGCCATATGGATTTTTCCTTTTTGCATATCCCGGAACAGGTCATCTGCATGAATCGTATCCGGTACAAAATAAGGCTCTCGCAAAAGCTCCTTTAACCCTGACGGGCTGTCATTTTTACGATCCAGGAGATAATCCCTGGCATTCAGAATACCTATAATATCGTTAATATCTTCATCATAAACCGGATATCTGGATAAACCGCTTTCCCGGATCGTCGAAATAATGTCCTCGTCCGCCTCATCCAGCGAAAAACAGACCATATCTGCTTCTCTCGTCATCGCATCCCGCACCGAAATGTCGTCAAACCGGAACACGTTTTGAATCCACTCCTGCTCATCGTGGTCTATCGTTCCTTTTTCCCCGCCAAGGTCAACCAGCCGCCGGATCTCTTCCTCCGTAACGCTGCGTTCTACGGATTCCGTTTTAAAGTGAAGCAGCTTTAAGATCAGCTTTGCAGACTTCGACAACAGCCATACCGCCGGATGCAGTACCACCGTCAGCACACCGACTACACTACAGGTCATTCTTTCTGCAGCTTCAGGCCGCTGCATCGCGATCCGCCGAGGCACCAGCTCGCCAAACAGCAGCGCAAAATAGGAAAGCACGACGGTCACCAGCACAACTGCCAGCACATGACAGACAGAAAGACTTATGCCGCTGGTTCCCAACCGTTCATACAACCATGCCATCAATCCGCCTGCAAATCCGTCCGCTGCAGCTGCACTGGCCAGAAATCCTGCCAGTGTAATCCCGACCTGGATCGTAGACAGAAAAATATTCGGCTCCTCTGCAAACTTCAGCAGCCGCTGTGCTTTCCGATCGCCGTCCTCTGCCAGCTCCCGCAGCCTGTTTTTATTCAGCGATACAACGGAAACCTCGGACGCCGCCAAAAAGGCATTGACCAGAATCAGAATGATCAGTAACAAAAGTAGTTTTACCATGAATTTAAAATCTCTCCTTTTTCTACGACAAAGAGACATAACCCATTGGGAACTCCCAACAGGCTATGCCTCCTATAGCTTTCTCCAACAGAGCACAGACTCTGTCCATTTTGTATTGTGATTGGAATTCAGAAAATTCGTTTCCCCGTCAGGGTCCGCGTTATCCATGAAATTCGGTTCCTTCCCTGTCTGAAATAAATCCTGTGCGAAGCGAACTTTATACAAAGCCGTTTTCTCTGCTTTATTTCAGGCAATCCGCTTTTGACATGTTTACTTTACCCATTATACAGAATCAGGAAAGGAGCTGTCAAGATTTTATTCTATCCCCTTCACTTCGTATCCGGCATCTACGATTGCTGCAGTCAACGCTTCATCGGTTGCTGAGCCTTCTACAACTGCCTGCTTATCCTCCAGGCTTACGGTTACAGCGGTCACGCCCGCTACGCCCTCCAGCGCTTTTGTTGCTGCCTTTACGCAGTGCTGACACATCATGCCTTCGATTTTGATTGTTTTTTTCATGGTAGTCTCTCCTTTTGATTCATCATTTTTGGCTATTCTATCCGCAATTTCCGCGGCTGCCGTGCTTTGCTCCATCATACCGCCATTTCCGGTTGTCTGCAAATCTGCAGTACCGCTCTCATGCTTCCACTTCGGCGTAAAGAACCGGAGGCGGAGCGCATTCGATACGACGGATACAGAAGAGAAGCTCATCGCCGCCGCACCGATCATCGGGTTTAATAAAATATGGAACGCCGGATACAGCACGCCTGCTGCCACCGGAATGCCGATCGCATTGTAGAAAAATGCCCAGAACAGGTTCTGCTTGATGTTGCGCATCACCGCACGGCTTAAGCTTACCGCAGATGCTGCGTCCATCAGATCGCTCTTCATCAGTACGATATCCGCTGATTCGATCGCCACATCTGTTCCCGCGCCGATCGCAATTCCGACATCCGCTCTCGCCAGTGCCGGCGCGTCGTTGATACCGTCTCCCACCATCGCAACCTTATGTCCCTGCTCCTGCAGCTGACGAACTTTTTCCTCTTTATCCTGCGGAAGCACGTCCGCAATAACCGTCTTGATGCCAACCTGTTTTTTGATTGCCTCTGCCGTTCTTGCATTGTCGCCGGTCAGCATAATGACGTCCATTCCCATCTCCTGCAGTCTGGCAATTGCCTCCCTGCTGGTGGGTTTTACAACGTCCGCAGCAGCAATCACGCCGAGGAACTTTCCTCCCTGTGCAAAATACAACGGCGTCTTGCCTTCATCCGCCAGTTTTTCCTGCAATCCTGCCGCTACGGAAATGTCGATCCGGTTGGTTTCCATCAGTTTTCGGTTTCCCGCAAGGCATCGTGCCTTGTCGATCGTTCCCGCAATGCCCTGTCCCGGGATCATCTCATAATCCGAAACCTCCTGGAACGCTGCTGAGCATGCTTCCGCTTTTTTGACAATCGCCTCTGCAAGCGGATGGCTGGACATTTTTTCCAGAGAAAAGGCCAGCTGCAAAAGCTCTGTATACGCCTGCGTGTTTTCACCTGCTGTTTTTCCGTCTGCTTCCAGCGCGATCACGTCTGTCACAACCGGCTTGCCCTGGGTTACCGTGCCGGTTTTATCCAGAACAACCGTATCGATGCTATGTGTAATCTCCAACGCTTCCGCAGATTTGATCAAAATACCTTTCGCCGCACCCCGTCCGGTTCCCACCATGATGGCCGTAGGCGTTGCCAGTCCGAGGGCACACGGACAGGAAATTACCAGCACAGAAATCGCAACAGAAAGTGCAAACTCAAAGCTCTGACCGGCAAGCAGCCAGAGAATTGCCGCCAACAGCGCTATTGTAATGACAACCGGAACAAACACACTGCTGACCCTGTCCGCCAGCTTTGCAATCGGCGCTTTGGAGGATGTCGCATCATCTACCAGCTGAATAATCTTTGACAGTGTCGTATGTTCTCCAACCGCAGTTGCTTCCATCTGAAAATATCCGGTTCGGTTGATCGTACCTCCGGTCACAGGATCTCCGGTCTGCTTGTCCACCGGAAGGCTTTCGCCGGTGATCGCGGATTCATCCACAGAAGCAAAGCCTTCTGTAATTTTTCCATCCACCGGAACTGTATCACCATCCCGGACAACCAGAATATCTCCATTCTGTACATCGTCTACGGAAATTTCTTCTTCCTGTCCATTCCTTAATACCTTCGCGGTCTTCGGTGCCAGATCCATCAGCTTCGTGATCGCCTCGGACGTCTTGGATTTTGCCCGGGCCTCCATGAATTTTCCCAGAGTGATCAGTGTCAGGATCATCGCCGAGGATTCAAAATACAAATTCATGCCAAAGGTCTCGACCATATCCATATCTTCGATGGAAAAGCCCCAGGCGATTTTGTAAATCGCATAGATGCCATACACAAATGCCGCGCCGGAGCCCAATGCGATCAGCGAATCCATATTCGGAGAGCGATGCCACAGATTTTTCAATCCGTTTTTAAAATAATGTCCGCCTGCAATCAAAACCGGCAGCACCAGCAAAAACTGGGTAAATGCAAAAATCATATGATTTCTTGCTCCCAGCAGCCACGACGGCAGCGGCCAGCCAGCCATATGTCCCATCGAAATATAAAACAGCGGGATCGTAAAGACTAACGAAACGATCAGTCTCTGCTTCATCTGCTTTGCTGCCGCCGCAGCCGCATCTGTTGCACCGTTTTTTCCTCTGCCTGATGCTCCTGTCGTTTTGCTGCCCTGTGTCTGGTGAAGCGAAGCGCCATAGCCGATGTCTTCTACCTGATGAATAATTTTCCCGGAATCCAGTTCGGCTTCATCATAGGAAACCGTCATGCTGTTTTTCAGCAGATTGACGCTGCATTGCTGCATGCCCTCCATTCCGGAAATTCCTTTTTCAATTCGCGCTGAGCATGCCGCGCATGACATGCCGGTAATATCATAGGTTTCTTTTTTCATATATCTCCATTCTGCAGCCGTCCTGTATAGTCTTTCCTGCTTTACAGCTTTTAAAGGCTGCCCTTAAAGAACTCATCTTGTCTTTTTTTCTATCCTCTGCTACCATTATAACAATTAGGCACAAAAAATAAAGAATGCACTATTTTGTAATATACTACCCAAAAGGATAGTGTTCACCTCACAACAATAGTATGCACGTTCTGCGAGCATTCTATTGTCATGAATAAGAATGGAGAAATCGCTATGGCTTCAAAAGAAAATCCCTCGGTCAATAAAAATTGCCCCGTTTCCGCTACAATCCGCTTAATCGGCGGCAAATATAAAGCGCTGCTGCTCTGGCACCTGACCGGTCAGACGCTGCGCTTCAACCAGCTGCACCGTCTCGTCCCCGAAGCGACGCCTAAAATGCTGACCCAGCAGCTCCGTGAACTGGAAGAAGACGGTCTGATTTCCCGCACAGTTTATCCTGTCGTTCCGCCCCGCGTCGATTACTCGCTGACGGCGCTCGGTGAAAGCCTTTTCCCGATTCTCGAAGCGATGTATCGTTGGGGCAGCGCCCTGATGCAGGACGAAGGGCTTACGCCGGCATGTACGATGACCGACAGCTACAGTACGACAAAAAAAGAACAGGAGGATTGCCCCTCCTGTTCCTGTCATGCACGTTCAAAATCCTGAGCTACACTTCTGCATGCCGGACAATTCCAATCCCGATGGGATACGGTCCGGTATGCACTCCAATTGTTGCACCGATCTGATAAATTCCGATTTCTTCAATTCCAAGCCGTTCCCGGATCAGGTCCTTCAACATCTCCCGGAAGCCGACCGCCTCTTCATAGTCATAGCCATAGCCGATACAAAAGCTGTATTCTCCCGGCTTTGCCTGTACCTCATCCAGGTATTTTTCCGTCATCTCCACAACCTTCTGCATCGATTTCTGACGGCTTCTGGTAATGCCGGAATTGAAAATTTCTCCCTCTTTCAGTGTGATGAGAGGTTTGATTTTCAACGCACTGGCCGCAATTCCTGCAAGCTTTCCAATGCGTCCGCCATGCTTTAAGTAATCGATGCTGCCGATGGTAAAAAAGATCCTGCCGCTCTCCCGGATCGAAAGCAGAGCTTCTGTAATCTGCTCATATTCCAGTCCGAGATCCCGCAGTCTGCACGCTTCCAGCACAAACAGTCCCTGCAGCACCGTATCAAATGTCGAATCAATGACCGCAATCTTTGCCTCCGGATACTCTTCCAGGATCATATCCTTTGCTGTAGTTGCCGACTGCAAAGAGCCACTGAACTTCGCCGTGATGCAAATACAGATCACAGGAATATTTTCTTTTACAGATTTTTCAAACACCTCATAAAAATCCTGTACAGACGGCATGGATGTCTTCGGGAACACATCCGGATGATCCACCATCTGCTGATAAAAATCACGCACTGTGATCTCTTCTATTTCTTTATAATAGTGTTCCCCGTCAAACGAAACATAAAAGGGAACAACCTCAATATCCTTTTCTTTGGATAGCTCCGGCGATAAATCCTGAGAACCGTCACTGATGATCTGTACCTTTTTCTGCATAAGTGCCTCACACAACATATAGTTTTGAAAACTACTTTTTGTAACTGTATGATTATATCACACTCTTCAGGAAAGATACAAGTCATTTTCAGTGGTTGCTTCCTCTTTTCATGGCAGATGGTGTTGCTGCGCCACGCGTACCATTTTCAAAACCAAAACTTTACTTTAATATTTCTTCCATCTCATATTTCTTTGTCATCGCTTCCATCACCTCTTTTTCCGACAAACGGACAATAAATTCTGCATCTCCACCTGCCGCCATCCTGGAAATCAGCTCCAGCAAACTCGCTCTTCCCTCATTTCTACACTCCTCTGCCCAGTCTTCCATAGCCTTACACATATCATATTCCTCGCTTTCTTCCTTTAAATATTTCGTTTTCTTTTCCAATAAATCTTCCCTGTTTAACATAATACAGATCATATCGTATGCGGACGCGTCCATCCGACTGATCCGTTCTTCATTGTCTTTGCAATATTTCCGAAGCTCTTCCTTGTTTTTCTGTCGTTTCATCAGTCCGATCAGTTCCCGCAGATTTGTATGGAAATACTCTTCCT
>OKRW01001193.1_pt1 | contig 23272 bp, 22 predicted proteins | sample 1601151 | NCBI WGS metagenome assembly OKRW01 (sample SAMEA3541471, study PRJEB24748) | human gut metagenome | biome: human gut; feature: human-associated habitat; material: faeces | place: China | collected 2012 | reverse complement strand
CCTTCAAGCATTCGGTATTCGGCTCGAAAATGCAACAACTAGAAGATAGGAAACCGCCATGGCCGACAAGTACGAGGAGATGACGCGCCAGATGCGCGCCGACGGTGTCGACGAGGCGATAATCGAGAGGTTCGTCGCCGAGGAGAAGGCCGAAGCCGAGTTCCGCCGCGGGCGCGGCACGACCGACATCGGGCAGCCCGCGTATGGAAGGGCATGCCCGAGAGCATCCGGCAGCTGCTATTGGGCAACGCCTTCTGCCCCAACTGCGGCACGGCGTCGTTCGCGAGCGGCTACTCGCTGCGCATGCACGACGGCTTCGTGCTCATCGAGGGCAGGTGCGCCGCAAGCGGCGCCGAGATCGCCAGGCTCTGCGACTGAGCCCATCTAGGCTGCGGCAATAATGCGCAATCGAATCGATACGAGATTCCCCATAATTCCGCCACAGCGAATCCACCCGTAACCCCAGGAAAGCAGAGCCTGACACAGCTCCAACAACGCCAATCGGGCGAAATCACTCACGTTTGCGAATTGTCCCCTTCGGATAGACTCTTCTGAGGTTCCTGGGATTCGGATTCTTGGAAACCGTGCCGCACATCCTGCGCTTGCATAGCAATTCCAGGAAAGCGTCGTCCGCCGGCGAAAGGGGGATCATCGACTGCGTTCCCTGCAGTAACTTCACGTACTCGCCGAGTGAGGCCGCTTCCAAACGCTTGGTTATCTCGCCTCTCGATGGAATGGGCTTTGTTGTTTGTGCCCAGGCGGTAATCATCTGCAAAGAGATATCCCTAGCGGCATTCCCAACGGAAAGCACTTCATCGATGATATCACCTGGGACGGTGATTCCCTGATCCACGAGCTGCGCAGCGTTTCGCGATAGGAGCTCTGCCAAGGAGAGTCTTAGATCGCCACGAGACTCCGCGCAAAGACTGACGGCGGATTGCAGATCGCCGTCAAAGCGATCCTTGACGATTTCCCTATTCACCTCTTCGGGGTAGTTCTCCGAGAACGCCACCGCGCCATCGAACCCGGAAAGAACGCGCAGTTTCTCATCAAGGCCAATTGCTTCCGACTTCAGAAGCGGCAGCGCCTCGCCTTCATCGAACGGGCATTCCCGGACGCCCGACTCATCGGGAAGAACCAAGTCGAGATAACCGTCGACGTTGAGCTCGGCGAAGCGGAGCATTACGCTGTCATAATTCTCCCTGATGAAGGCAAGCGTCGCCGCGTTCATAACAAGCACACCGGTCTCAACGAGCGCGAGGACCCTGTCCACATCAAGGTCGGCATCACCAAAATCTGCCACCTTGAAACCATACTGGTTCAAAAAGCGTTCCAAGACCTCCATCCTTATCGAGACGCACCTCACGATCCCCATAAGGAACACTTCGCAATCGACCCCTCGCTCCGACACGAAGTCGGCCGTGAGCGATGAGGGGATGCCCTTGGTGTTAACGAAACCCGCTAGCGCCTCATCCACCTCCATGCCGCAGCCCTTGAAGTACTCGACGACGTTACCAGCCGTCGCCTTGACCATTCCTCTCCCGACGAAGCGGGTCCTGAACTCCTGTTTCGTCACAAAAGATATGTCGGGTATCTCGATCCCGCGCAGCCGGCCGACGTATTCCCTCCTGCGCTCGATGTCCACCTTCTCGTCGTTGAGCACCCACAGCGCGCAATCCGAATCGTCAGGCAGGTCGCCTTCGACCTCGCTCAACAGCGACGAGACGAACAGCTCCTTCTCTTCCTCGACCTTCCTCCTCAGGCAGTCGCCCTCGTCGAGGGAGATTACTTCCCTAACCGCGTCGACCGGGCCGACAGCGCGCTCAACCGAGCAGGCCGATCCCAAAAAACCGACGACAATCCCGACGTTGGGCTCGAACAGGCCTTTGCGGTGGACAAATTCTATTAGTCTGCCGTCGCAGGATTCGAAGTCGATCGTCTTCGCCCTGTATTCGGCACTTTCCAAAGCCTTGCAGAACTCCTCATCGTCGATACGCTCATCCTTCGCAAGGAACAAAGAATCCGAATTCGCGAACTTAAGCGCGGCAGCGACAGAAGTCTTCGGCGCCCGGGTGCCGAGCGCATAGAGCAGGAACCTCTTGGCGAACAGCCTCTTCCCGGCATCGTCCAGGTACTCGTCGACGAAGAAATCCTCCACGGGAGAGCCCATGTATTCGATCGCCTCGCCGAAAGCGGCAGGGAGGTACTGGTCAGATACAACGTATTCCGCGAGGAACCCAATGTCGTTATCGCGCGCGAGGGACTCCATGAATTGCCGCAGCTTCTCTTCTCCGCCACCATCGAGCAACGCCTTAAACAGGTGGATGTTCCTCGCACCCGCCCGGGCGGCCATGGGGCCGTCGATCCTCGCGACGATCTCCTCCGGGTCGTCGGGCACGAAATCGCGATCGACCGCGGCGGCCTGGCGAAGCGACGACAGGTAGGCGGCGTCACGCGAGGACATGGATTCCGAGTAGAAGTTGCTCATGTAGCGTTCGTAGGATTCGTCAATCCAGCCCGCGCAGATCAGGAATCGAAGCATCGGAAACGAAGAACTGGCCGGAACCCCGCCCATGCGCAGCTCTTTGAAGTCCTCTGGCCGCGCGAGATCATTAGGCCCGAACGCGAACAGGATGTCCGCATCGTCCGCCTCGGCGACGAGTTCCCTTATCGTCATCGACGAAAGGCGGCTTGCCTTACCCTCAAGCGCCGCGATTCGCTTCTCGACGGCCATGCGGGCATTGCCGTCTTCCTCACCCATCTCGCCGAGCCTCGACCGAAGCGATTCCAAATCTTCCCCTGTCTTGCTCGCGAGCTTGCTCTCGAGCGCCGCCTTTCTGCCAAGCACGTTAAACACATATCCGCGCTTCACCTGAAGGCACTCGTAGTCGAAGGGGAACAGGGCCTTGTAGGCCATCATCGCAACGACCCTCTCGCAATCGCCGTCCCTCATTTTCCCCTCAGCGAACAAAGCAAAAGCGTAGTGGGCGGACTCGTCGACCACCTCGCGCAGCAGGCGGGGATCGTCGACGAAAGAGGAAAGCTGGTAGAGAAAGCCCTTGTTCGGCGCGAGCCCGACTTCCTCGAAATCCCGCATAAAAATGTCAAGGGCGTTGCTCGGGTCGACGAACGGGATGACGGGCACGACGAAGTCGAAGAACTTCGTCCTGTCCCTCGGCTCGTCGAACAGGCTGTCCTTAATCAGGTAGAAGAAACGCAGGGGCTTCTTCCCCGCCGACCTCGCGTCGTTCGCAAGCAGATTAAGCTCTCTGAGTTTGACGAATACGGGCAGAGCCCCGTGGCGATCAAGGTCCTCGAACACCACGACGTCGACCTCCGCGGAGTTGAGGAGGTAGATGACGTCGGCAAGGCACTTGTCGAACGGCGAGGCCGAATCGCCAGCGGCGAACTCGACCTCCGCGTCCAAAAACTTCAGACGCTTCACTGCCTTGGGCACCGCGCCTGACCTGAGCACCTTGTAGACACCGAAAACGGCCAGGGTTGCCCATGCCGCGAACTCGAGCAGCCGCATCACGTCGCGGCTTTCGATTGCGGCCACGATGTCAAGAGGCCACAGCGAAACCGTGAGAAGGGCGAAGCACACCAGGGCGGCAGATGCCGCGACATCGGCGAGGCGCCTCCTGTCCCCGATCTTCTTGAACCTGCTTTTAGGCGAGCAAGCCAGATCGACCCTGTGGACCATCTGGTTGATTATCTCGGCTTCCACGCTCGACGACGACATCGTTTTGCCGTTGTCGTCGAAACCCTTGAATTGGGCGAGGGACACCGTCACCCAGGCATCGTCCAAACGCTCTTCCCTTATTCGTGCGATAACGGAGCTCTTGCCTGCGCCATAGGGACCGGAAACCGCGATGTTCAGTATCTTCGGATCGGAGAAAATCGTCCGCATCGCCCTGCCGTACTTCGCGAACTCGTCGTCCTTCAACGGCTCTGGATGGAGGGAGATGAGCTTCGCATCTTCGTGGGAATCGTGGGCTTGCGTTTCTTTCTTCAAATAGCCGCGCCATTCCCCCCACAGCCGCGCGAAGGCCCTAGAAAAGCCGCCCGAGGGCGAACGGGTCGCGCCTCATTCGCCGCCTCCTGGGGCCAGCAGCCTCTCGACCAGCAGGTGGGCGTCGGTCATGCCGGGCGCCGGCAGGGCCGCCTTGCAGCCAGCGCGCTTCGCCTTCGCGTTGGCGACGGCCTCCGTCACCTGCTTGGTGGAAAACTGCGTCGGCGAGACGCGCTTGGCGTAGCGCGGCCAGTACTTCTTCAGCACCGCATCGACCTTCTCGGGCGTCGTGCAGCCGTTGCCCTTCTCGAAGTGCATCACCAGGAACAGCTCGAACTTCGGGTTGCTCACGGCCAGGTGGTGGCGGGCGTCGGACGCCTCCCAGGCCAGAAGCTCGGCGAGCTCCGCCTCGCTCCACTCGTCGACGTCGACCACCAGCCACGCCTCGTCGCCAGCTCGGAAGTCGTTCTCGCGCAGCGCCTTTTCAAACCTCTTCAGCACGGCCGCCGGGTTGTGCCTGTTGGGGTGCGTGTTCTTCGGGAACCTCACCGAGACAGGCGCGCCCTTGAACGCGGCCATGCCTAGGTAGTCGCGCTCGGTGGTGCCCTCGGCGCTCACCCAGTACACGTCGCGGTACTCGCGCACCGACGTCCTGCGCGCGGCGAGCCCGCCCTTCTTCCTAGCCACGGGCACCCGCCTCCCCGAGCATAGGGATGCCGCCGAAGCGCCCGTCGAGGTAGCTGCGCACGAGGTCCTTGTCGAAACGGATGTCCTTGAACTCGGCCAGGCCCACCAGCTCCGAGCAGCCGTCGGTGCCGCGCTGGGCTATGTACATCTCGTCGCGGCGCATGACGGACTGGTCCATCAGCAGCAGGTCGTGCGTGGTGAACATGAGCTGCTTGCGCGTGTCGGGGCCGCAGCCGGCCAGGAAGTCGGACACCAGGCACATGGTGAGCATCGTGTGCATGCAGCGGTCGAGCTCGTCGACCACGTATACCTTCGAGCCAGCGCCGCCGCCGGGCCCGGCGATGTCGAACAGCATGGGCAGAAGGCCCATGAGACGCTGCGTGCCGGAGGACTCCATGCCCAGCGAGAACACGTGCTCGCGGCCGTCGGGACCCACGTGCACGGTGCGCAGGCGCTGCGCCTCGGGCTTGCCGCCCCTCGATCGCACGGTGAGCATCTCGAAGCCGTAGTCGCCCGCCTCGACGTCGAGAACGACGGCGACGACCTCGTCCTCTCCGAGCTCGGCTATGCGGCGGCGAAGCGACGCGTCCCTCGGCAGCGCCTCGGGACCCACGGGCTCGGCGACCAGGCGCGATATACCGGTGTCGAGCCGCGACAGGGCCTCGCCCGCGAAATCCAGGAAGCCCTCCTGGGTGCCGGCGGCCGTGGCGAACGACCACGCCTGCGAGCCGACGCCCACCAGCTCGAGCGTGTCCGCAAACCAGCCGTGGGCCTCCTCGAGCTCCGAGACGTTCTGGGCAACGGCGCTCTCCAGGAACAGCCGGTTGCCTCGCGTGCTCTGCGCCGCGTAGCCCACGTGGCCGGGGTCGGCGAAGAAGCCCTCACCGAAGGAGTACTCATCGGGGCCGCCGCCCTCGGAGGCGCGGCGCTCGTACACGAGCGATTCCCCCTTCTCGCGCACCAGCTCGAGGGACTCGAACACGACGGCGTCGGGAGTGGCCTCGACGTAGAGGCGGTAGACGTTTGAGCCCGACAGGAACGTGGCGTCGAGCGACGTGGGCTCGTCGCGGTCATCCAGGCGGAACGCCTCGACCGGCAGAACGCCGTCGGTGCCCGCGTCGACCGTGGCCATGACCTTGAGCGCTGCCAGCGCCTTGAACAGCGCCGTCTTGCCCGACGCGTTGCCGCCGTAGACCGCGGCAACCGGCAGGGCGTACTTGCTGCGCCAACCGGGCAGCTTAGCGAGCGTCTCCTTGTGCTGGCGCTCAAGCGATCCCAACATGTTGAGCTCCGCCTCGTCCCTGTACGACATCCAGTTTGCGACCGTGAAATCGATCAGCATACCCTTCTCCTTTCATCGGACGTGATTTTATCACATTCGACGCAAATATGCATTCTGCATTGTCCTCAGGCCCTGCGAAAGACGCCCATCCTCGCCACCCCCCCGCTTTGGCCCATACCAACCGCAAACCACAGCGCAACCCAAATCCGCACACACATCCCCCACCGCCGGCCCCGCATGCCAAATCCACCCGCTCCTCTCACCCTTGGGGCACGCATGCTCGCACGCCACGGGCATGCCGCGCAAGGGCCGCCGACGTTCACCAATTTCTTTCCCTTTACGCCCGCGGCGGTGGGCCGGGAAGCAAAGCGCCTGCGGCTTCGGGCAACGGCGCGCTGCGCGCTTCGGCTTTCCAGGCCGTAAAAGCAAAACCGGAAGCGTAGCCCATGCTCAAACTGACGACTTACAGACGCGACCAATTCCCCGATCTCAAGGCGAAGCTTGAGGAAGACGGCTACACCTACGCGTCGGCAATGGAGCTGGGCAGCACGCAGAAGCTCGCCTCGCTGTGCAGCAAAGGCCCCGTCGCGGTCGACGTCTCGCCACTGCTGCCGCTCCTCAATCCCACCAGCTGCCTCAACGACACCGCATCCGTCACTGAGGTTCTAATGCACCAACTTCCCGACGACGCGCTGTTCGTGGCCGATAAGAACGCGGCGGCGGGTCATGAATACGACATGCGCACGTTGTTCGACGAAATCGAGAAATCCGAAATCGAAGGAGAGCCCGCCGAGGAAGCAATGCGGGCCGAACGCGGAGCAAAGCTCCTCATAGACCTGAGCAGCGAGAAGACCGACAAACTCCTTGACGACTTCGACAGCAAACTCATCGGCCAAGCTCCGTTCAAAAAGGCGCTGCGCATGCAAGTCGGAGCCTTCAGGCTGTTCAACTCTATCGGCGAGCAGCCGATACTATCCATGCTCCTGCTCGGCCCATCCGGCGGCGGCAAGACCGAGACGGCCCGCATCCTCAGCGACCTGCTCGCACCTGGCCAGCCCCTCCCGAAGATTAACTTCGGCAACTACAGCAGCAACGACTCCCTCAACTCGCTCATCGGAAGCCCGCGCGGCTACATCGGCAGCGAAGAGGGCGAGCTCACCCTGAAAATCGAGGCCAGCGAATCCGGGGTCATCCTCATAGACGAGTTCGAGAAGGCCAACCCAACGGTTTGGAACTTCTTCCTCAACCTGCTTGAGAGCGGGCATTTCACCGACTCGCAGGGCGCGATGCACGACCTCGACGGCTATGCCATCGTATTCACGTCCAACGCTTCAATAGAAGAGGTGCGGGAGAAGTTCCCGCCCGAGCTCCTCTCCCGCTTCAGCCTCAAGGCAAGGTTTGCCCTTCTGAGCACAGAGGACAAGCAGGCATTCGTGCGACGCTATATTGGGAATGTCGCGACGAAGTACCAACGCACTCGCAACACGCTTCCCCATCCCGACGATGTAGTAAACGCGGCATTGGAGGGGATCGATGTTTCGAAAGAAGAGAATATCCGAGTACTCAAGAATGAGGCCCGCAAATGGTTTGCCGACTACATAAATGAACGCGCCGATCTTTAAGTGCCATGCCGCGCTGCTTCTGCGACCCCCGGTCACGGATACCAGCAAGCACAGTGGAAGCACCGCTGCCCATTCAGCAAAAGCACTGGCGCGTTCGGCATCGCCCCTCCTGCGCCTAAATCGAACGTCTCCATGCGCCCGCAACCCACGCAGCCATCGAAAACGATGCAGACCCTCATAACCGCCACGCATGGCTGTTCAGTCCAATATTCGCAAAATCACGCCTATAGGCAGGAGGCGCCGACGCCTCCCCCCTATTCCTTCCTCGCCGAGGGGCCGAGGGCTAGTCGAGCCTTATCGGCCTCTCGGGCCTCTTCCTCCCCGAGCAGTACGGGCAGCAGCCCGGCTTGGCCCCCACCCTGTCGCGGACGGCCATCTGGTAGACGCGGCCGCACTCGCCGCGCCACCATGCGGGCTTGCGGCTTACGGCCCGCACGCCGGCGGGCTTCAAGCGCTTGCTCATGCTCGGGTGCCGCATCGCCGCCATGCCGGGATGCGTGGCGGCCAGGTCGTTGAAGCCGGCGAGCACCTTGCGTCCCGAGCAGTACGGGCAGCCCGGGTCCGCCTCGCCCCTGCGCGCCCGGTTCGCTATGAGGCCGGACCACTCGTGGCCCTCCTTGCACTTCCGCCAGACGCGCTTGTTGGACTTGGCGATCACGTCGGTCGGCCTCAGGTCGCCGTTGCGCTCCTTGTTCCACTCCCTCGCGATCTCGGGATGCGTCGTCCTCAGGTCGTTATAGCCTTTCAGCGCCTTGCGATCGCCGCAGTAGGGGCAACCGCGGTCGGCGCCGCCGGTCCTGTTGTAGGCGGATATCTGCCATGCATGCCCACGCCCGCATCTCCACCAGACCCTCCTCGCGCTGCCGGAGACGATGCCGTCGGGCCCCAGGTCGCCGTTGCGCTCCCAATCCCACTCAGCCAGAAGCTCGGGATGCTGGCTCGCGAGGTCGTTGAAACCGGCGAGTACGCGATGGCCCGAGCAGTACGGGCAGCCCAGCCCCTCGGCGGCCCGCTGGCGCGGTGACATCCGCCATTCATGGCCGCAGCCCCCCTCCACCAGACCTGCTTGGTCGCGTTGAACCTCACGCCGTCGGGCCCCAGGTCGCCGTTGCGCTCGAAATCCCATTCAGCCGCGAGCCCGAGATGCGTAGTGGTCAGGTCGTTGAAGCCGCGCAGCAGCTTGCGGTTCTTGCAGTACGGGCAGCTGTCGTCGACGCGCATGGAGTGCATGCTCACGTTCTCGCGCCAGACGTGGCCGTACGATCCGCGCCACCACACCATGGCGCCTGCGTGGGCGTGGAGGCCCTCGGCGCGCAGGCCGCCGTTCAGCTCGGGGTCGAGCTGCCTGGCGACGTCCGGCCTCTTTGACCCGAGGTCGTTGCTGCCCTTGGCGAGATAGTGCCCCCTTCCCCCATGGCACGACGGGCACTTGCGGCTCTCTTTGCGAGTCCCCCGCAGGCTCTCGCGCCATTCGTACCCGCACGTCGGGCATTGCAGCCAAATCCTCTTGGCCGTACGGTCGGAGACCTGCGAAGGCTTCAGGTCGCCATCCCGGAACGCCTGCACTGTCATATGATGCGGAAGACGCGCGCAATGGTTCTTTACAAAACCGGCGTTCCGCTGCCGCTGATCATGCAGATGCTGGGGCACGAGAGCATGTTGACGGCATCGTCGTTCTACGCGTTCGCCACCGTCGACATGATGACGTGGGCCATTGCCGATGCAGTCCCCTCGGCGCTGTCCGAGAGCACGGGATGGCTCACCGAAGAGAGGAAGGCCGCGCTGTACAGTCTGAAATAGGTGTGACGCTAAGCCACAAGAGTCCGGGATTCCCAGTGCGTTATGCGCAATTGCGGTTTAGCGTTTTCCTCGGCATAGTCGGAGCTAAACCGAAAACGGTTTAGCTCCGACCGCGGCGCACAGTACACGAGCAGGTTGCTGACGAGGTGGGCTGCGGAGCGCAAAGTGAGCCTGTCGGTGGACAGAACCGGGTCGTACCACGACAACGCGGTCGCCGAGTCGTTCTTCGAGACGCTCAAGAGATATACCACCGCAGGAAGCGGAGGACGAGGCTCGAGGCCAGAAACGCCGTCATCGATTTCATAGAGCGCAGGTACAACCGCTCGAGGCCGCACTCGACGATCGGTAACCGGATACCGGCCGAGGCGATGGAGTTCGTTTCATGTGAGGACCGCGCAGAGGCTGGCTGCGGCTGGCCAAAGCGGCGGCAGGCGAGCGTCTGATCGACAAGCTCGACTTTCCGCAGGGCCACTGGAAGAGGCTGCGCACCAACAACCTCCAGGAGCGCACCAACAGGGAGACAAAGCGCAGGTCGTGAGTCGTGCAGGTGTTCCCGTCCGCCAAGTTCCTGGAGAGGCTGGCCAGCATCGTCATGTGCGAGCAGGACGATGCCTGGGGCGAGTCGAGATACTTCTCCGAGAGAAACATGGCCGAGCTCTGAACCGACGAGCCCGCGCCCTCTCCGGGCAGCGAAAGGAGCCCCAAGGAGCTGGCGGCGGTGGCCGGGAAGACGATTATGGCGAGCCTCGACCTTGTAGACCAAGTGGACGAGGCTTAGGACAGGGACAGGTATTAGATTTTGGCGACTCAACCGAATCCCCTCATCACGGGCCCGTTACACCAACTTTTCCGACACTACCGCCAAGCACGCGACAATAAGCGAAAGAACAGCTATTAACAGTGCCCTTTTTGCGAGTTTCTCGGACGAATCGCTAAATCCAATCGAGCTCACTATTCCCAATATCTCGCGAAAGGCCTTGTCTTCTTTCATCAAGGTATCAAAAGCCGAGTCTCTTTCTTGCTTTAGCAACTCAACCGCATCGGTCTCCAGCCCCCTGTTTGGCGCTGCATCGCTATAAACCAGACTAAAAGAATGACCACAAAACCTTCGCCATTGTTTTCCCCAAATATATGCTGAATCTCGGTTAACCTCGTGGAGGTCGAGGCTTGAAGTCAGAATAACGCCTCGAAGCTTCCTTGCCGATCGGTTATTGTGATGAGAAAACGCTTTGCTGGCCTTGTCCCTATACTCAAAGTACAAGGATTGCTGTTGCCTTGCATATGCTATTACAGCTTCCATTATCAGAAAGTCACGTATTGGCTCACTTGCTGAGTGTATCAAATCTTCTACTGTTTCCCTGCAAAGAAAAACTTCCGTCGGATTCTCTCTGTATGAGGCAAAAACGCTTTCAATATTGCCCACGATACCCCAGCATTTCCTTAGCGTCGCACCATCAAAGGAATTATCCACTTCTCCAAGGCACAGTCCCGGCATAGACGGTGAGACATAATAGTAAGGCTCCAAAGAGACGCCGATACCACGGAGTAGCTCTCTATCCCCGCGAGCAAGATCAGCGTATGAAGGATCGATATGTTTAAACAGTGACATATCGCAGATTGGATAGCTACATCTATTGGAAAAATAACCCGGACAGTTTTTTCTTATCCAATTTCTAGCCTCGTCGTGGATAGCGCTCCTTCTCTTCTGTAGCGCTATGAGCTTTGCCCATTTCGAGCCATAGGCTCTTGAACGGTAGCCCTTCTTCTTCAACGTTGCTGGCGGCAAGTCAATGTGTAGTATTTCATTAATGTATTTCTTGCCATAATCTGATAGAACAAAGCAGAAAGAGAGCGCCGTGATACTGCTGCCTATCTGAGAGCCATCAATTGACACATAATCAAAGAATGCTGGCAGCTTTTCTCTAACGCCGTTTGACACAAAAAATGCATCTAAATCCCTGTCAACAACAGTTACCAAGCGCTGCCAAGAAAAGCCGTCAGTACTTCTACCCTCAACAGCACGCTCAAAAAACCCTTCGTTCCATGAAACGTATGCATCTTCTGGTTCCCATTTTTTGAACCTGAACCGCTTCTGCAATTTGTCAACATGGCAAGGCGTGCACAGCTCAATTGCCCAGATTGCAGGCAAAATAACTTCTTCGCCGTCCCGAATTGACAGCATTGAATCTAATCGATTGGAGCCAAAACGCAAACTATCAAGTTCATGATAGAAATGAAGATCGTTTAAACGTCGATTGACCCATCGACTAAGAGACTTAGGGGTATGCTTTCCCCGCCAAACGATGGATGTCTTTCCGATCGCCCTTATGCAATAGTCATACCAACGCTTACCCTGACCTGGAACAGGGCTGTATTTCTTAGAATCCGCCGACATCTATTGCAACCTCATCTCTCGCCGAATAATAGACATAACGGGACTGCGGCAGAAATCCTGGACCAAGTTTTTGTGCCGCGAGCAATCCCAAATCTCTGCAGTACTGCAAGGGGCTCCTGTAGTCCAAGTCGCTCTTAATCCCTTTCGCTCGGTACCACCTTATACATGCGCCGAGCATGCCGATGAATCGCTCCTTAACGTCACTTTACTAGCAGCCGCACCCGACCAGCTGGTTGCAACCATACCGGAATCGATGCCCGCAGCATAGCGCACCTAGGCGGACATGCAAGCAACGAACGCGCGTGCTCGGCCTTTCGCCCCTTCCCGACCCTCAGTGAGACCTTGCCACCATCGACACCAGCGCCCTCATCTCCCTGGCCTTGGCGCGCGTCTCGTCGTCGAGCCCCTCCAGCTCCTCAAGGACGATTTCCTTGATAACGGGGTACGAGCGCGCCAGGCGTTTATAGATCGCGTAGACGGTGACGTACTCCTCCTCGCTGTGCTGCTTGACGGTCTTGCCCTCGAAGTAGATGGCGCGAATGGTGCCCTGGCTGGGCTCGCTCAGAAAGGATATCGCCCAGTCCAGTCGTTGCGCATGAGCGAGTACAACTCGTCCTCGTGAACGCGCTCCTGCCCACCCTCTGCTCGATGGACATGTCGGCATGAACCCCGATGTCGAGTTTGGTCTTCATGGAGTTGCCCACCTCGTCCGAGACGGTAACGTGAACGCGCCTGCCGTCGTAGTCTTGATGCTTGAGCTCCTCGATGGGACCGTCGATGTAGATGCGGATTCCTGCCTTATTGGAGTTGAGCTTCTTCACGAAAGCGCGGATCGAGTCATCGGCGATGGAGTAGCGCATGAAGTCGAAGTCTATGTCCTGCGTGGCGCGACGCCTATCGCCGGAGACCTGCTGCATCACGATGCCACCCTTAAAGGTGACCTTGTCGGCGAAGGCCGACGACGCCACTACGACCAGGAACGCGTCCTGGCACGACCTCGTCGATACGGCCTCATAACCGTATCCGTCGTCAATATATGCGCCCCTCATCTCTGCGAGGTTCATCACAGCACCTCCCGCTGCAGGATGTCGGCCATGCAACCGTTCCTCTCAAACATCTCCATGTACTCTTCCACGGCGTAAAGGTCAAGCTCGTCGACAATCCTGCGGTACGCGCCGATGAGCTCGGCGTAGTAGTCCGGCGCCATCGACGCCGATGCACGCATGAGCTCGATCAGCATGCGCTCTCGACCGTAGACCTGTATCTTCGCGCCGTCGCGCTCGATGACGGTCTTGCCAGGATTGAGCAACCGGTCCTCGGAGAAACGCTGGACCACGCCAGCGTCGGTTATCCTCGTCGCGCCCCTCGCCGTTGCAAGGTGGACCTTGTCCGGCACCCGATTAGTGAGGCCGTGGAGGTAGAAGGCGCTGTCCATGGTGACGATGGCTCCCGGGTAACGCATGGCGCACAAGGCGTAGGGGTCCACATAGCGCGTGTCGGAGTAGAAGCCTCTGGCCACGCGGAACAGCCTGTCGGCCTTGATTTCCTTGTTGATGCGGTACGGGCTGCCGAACTCCGCGACCGCCGCCTTGTACGTAATAATCATGTTCATCACCCGGCCGTTACTTTATAATATCTACTCACACTAGTCAACTTAATGTGAGTGTTTATTTCAATCTTAGGCACCTCTGGACGCCAACGGGTTTCAAACGCTTTGTTCATATGCGGGTGCCGACCGGCACCAACCAGACCGAAACACACGTTAAGATGCGCCATCTCCAACACACGCTCACCCCAGCTGCAAACTTCTGGGCGGTTTCGCAGGCCGAATCAGCCCGAAACGCCGCAACACGCCGGCGTTTCACCAGGTCGGCAGAGCCAACAGCGAACGACCCCCGCCGAAAACCGCACAGAAGTCCAGGGCCCATGGCGAAATCGGCGCCCATTTCCTGCGAAATCGCCCAGGAGTCGCAGGGGCGCGACCGCGGGCGAAGCTTCGAGCCGTAAGCGCCGACGCGGGCGCGCATCCGACATCGCAGGGTCCTGCCCGCAGGCAAGGCCACAGCAACCGCCAGCGCCGACAGCGAATGGGGCTCCCGCCGCTACTTGGACGCGCCTCTGCTCAAAGAGTAGCCATATCGGCGGGTAGCTGAGCTTGCGCATATCAATGACCAACACGCCAACCACCGCAATCCGCCTCCTTGGTCATTGTTGCCAGGTATTCGACCAAGGACTCAAGAAAGAACGATCGGCATGCCAAGAACAATCAGCATGCCGCAAGCGCATCATCAGCCATGCTCCAGCCGAACCCCTCCAATGAAGTCCTAATCGTATGCCGGATAATACTGCTCCCGAGTTGTCTTCGAACAATCTCCAGCTCCCCTGGCGTATTGGAAAGATGCATACAGCTGTTATAGATGGAACCCAGCGAGTGAAGCGTCTCGGGCGCTTCGACACCATGCGTTTCCGCATAACGAAGCCTTTCCTCGGTGCCTTTCTTGACTTCCAAGTATTCTTGCTTGGCTTCTTTCGACGTCGATGCTTCATAGCAGAGTCTTTCCACCGCGATTCCGATTCCGCAGCACACCTCCGATGAAGAAAAAGGCTTCTCGGAGAAGTAGTCTCCGAGCCTCGACTCCATCTCGTTGCGAAACGACGCCGGCTCTTTCGGCGCGTTTCCGAGCATTTGTTGCGCAACATATGCTCGAACATCTTCGGACACCGCCTGGCAATCAGAGAAATGCAAGTAATGCGAAGATACCGCCTCGTAAATATGCTGCTGTTCTTTTTGACACCTTCTCCTATCGACAAGAATCTTATGCAAGCATCCCTTTTCAACCCCATTCTCCACCGGTGAAATATAAGAGGTATGGAACTTCTTGAACCTGAAGCTTTTGAACTGAGACGGATCGAGATGCGTCAGAATAACGACATAGATGGTCTTTCCAGCGTCCTTGAGCTGCTTCATCAACTCTAAGAGAAAGTGCTGGGCCACAAGCAAGTTGGCGTCGTCGAGATAGTCAAATACCTCATCGATAATCAGAAGGGATTTCTCTTTCTCTCCCAGCTTTGCCCTTGCCCTGGACAACGGTACCGTCAACGGCTTCTTTCGCGCAAGCAGATCTGTCGTCATCGCTTGTCACGGTAAGAAGAACGGTTTCGAAGAGCCCTCGGTCCAACCCGACGATTTGCCATGTTCGCATACAGCCCGGAGCGTATAACTTGAACATCCGCCGCTTTTGCAATTTCATCCAGATGGGCATTCGCGCTAAGCGTCTCGCCGTCCTCAAAAGGCACGGCTAAAGAACAGTCGCCCCTATCTTCCCCGAGAGGCGCACCGACGCCTCAATCGTCATGCTAGCCGACGCAGGTGACCAGGTTGCGCTCGCGGTAGCCGTTGCGACTGTTGGCGCCTCCCGCGCACAGCCGGTCGGCCTCGGGGTCCATGATCGCGTTCACGACGCCCTCGGCTATGCGCCTCATGAGCCCCCTCAGGTTCACCGACCCGTCCTCGAACCTCGGCATCGCCGGCTGCTCCCGCATGCTTTCCGCTAGACTCCCCATTGCAGTCTTCGCCCTTTCCAAGAATCCGTTATATCGCAATTCCAGATTCTAGGGCGAAGGCCGTTTCCCCTCAAAGCCGTCCCGATCCGCTTCGCTTACACCAACTGTCCCGCACCTGCCACGCCACGGTTGACGACATCCGCAGCCACGCCCACCACGCGCTCGGCGGTCAGCCGGTTCGCCGGGGCACCAAAGCGCTTTCCGGCAGTCAATGGCAAAGCAGCCCGCCGGCAGTTGCCCCACCCGCACCACATCTTCACCAACACGGTAGCCTGTCCGAGCAGCGCCACCAGCGCTGCTCGCAGCATCTCGGCTGTCGACAGCCTCTCGGGCAGCTCATCCATGAGCGACGCTCCTTTTGTGTCGGAGCTCGTTTTAGGTTCGGGAACCACATCGGCATTGCCCCCTGTTGATTCGACGCGACTCCGAATGACTATCTATAATGCCATTCGGAGTCGCGTCGATAGCGGATGGTCGAGCCGTTGCATGGGGTTGACCAACCGTCAGCATCAAGTCTGACTTACGCAGACCTTGATGAAGTTCAAACCGAAATCTGTCACTTGATAGCACCAGCGCCGGGTTTCGAATTTCTCGCCGTCTTTAAGGCTTTCTTTTTTCTTTGCCACTGCGACAGCATTACTGGCTTCAAAAGCAAGGAGCTTCTCTTTATCGTTCTCCGCATAGTGCTCGCAACGTTCGAGAATCCCCAGCCGTTCCAGATTGCCGAGATAGACAAGCGACCGTTCGGGATGTTCGCATACACCCTCGCAGCACTCATTGTAACCTTCGACAGCATCCCTCCAGTGGAATAGGCGCGCAAGCCCTTCGGAACCTAGACCCGTTGCGTCAGAAACGATACGCAAATCAATGAGAGGTATGGTCGGTCGGTCGTCCGCTTCGGTCGGAATCAAAGTGCCGAGCAACTTAGCTTCGTCCGGGCTCAACTCTTTGAGCAGTTGGACAAAACTAGGATGGACGTACTCGGCAGTTCGGTCATCCATCGTTGAAAGAAGAAGCTTCGCGTACATCTCTCTCAACTCAGCGCTGTCGTAGCAGTAGGCAAGCTGCTGAATAGCGGGTACAGCAATGTGCGCGGGCGGCTCCACAAGATGCTCCTCGGGAATGCCATCCGCCCGTTTCCCAACGGCCTCAATGGTGCGCCTGACGCTCTCTTCTCCGTTTACGACCCATTTCTCCCAACCACGCAGCCACACGCCGATGGTCCTAGGCACGAGGCTAATTGTGTTACCCAGAGACTCGGCCGAAGGATGAACGAGGTCGTCGTAAGCTTTGCCAAGCACAGAGCTGTTCGCGACACTCTTTGCAATCTCCCGATCCATTCATGCTCCATTCCAGCGATGAAGGGTATTTAATTTCCCGCTCCGGTTGGCCAAAACAGCCTCCGTCACTTCTCGCCGCCCGAAATTGACTTCAAGTAATCCGCTTGCCGCACACGAACCGTTTCAACCAGCGAAAGGACTCTGTCACACATCCGGCCGGCCACGTCTTTGCCTTCGACATCGACCTCATTTTCACTCGATATCTTCTTCGCAAAATCGAGCCATTGACCGCACTGCGACTGCAGCTCGACGACCAGCTGGTTGAAAGCCGCCCATACGTCCGTCGGAACATAAGCCTCGTACCTCAATGAAACGTCCTTCATCTCAATCGACAGCTCCGGGATACGAACGAAGCGATCCTGCTTCTCCTTGGTAAATGGCCATTCAGTCAAATCGTCCCGAACGTCCTGGATGAGGGGGACGAGCTCGGCAATTTGCTCGTCGATTATATCGTAGAAGGCCATTTCGCGCTCGAGCATTACTTCCCTGGCCATAGCAGCCCTGGATAGCTCGGCCTTGTACTTCTCGATCCGCTTTTCGAAGACGTTGCCAACGACCTTCTCCGCATAAGTCTCGACGGCGCGCTTGACGAACAATGGAATAGACATGATAACTACCACCGATGCGCCGAGGACCAAACCAGACAGAAACCCAAGGACATCCATCAACTCCACGCCGCCTCTGCCTTTTCGCCTGCGAGCGCCCAACCTTCGAGCAGACCCGGGTCGTCGCCCGAGGCGTCGCTCTGCAGCTGATAGCGAATCAACACAGCAACCGCGATATGACCACCGCAAATTGCTTGAAGAAATCGATCTTTAGCCATGAATCGCCCCATCTTCAAATACCTCGCACCCTCGCTGCGCTCGAATGCGCCGATGACCTCACAAATCGCGCGCAGCACATCACGGACTATGCCGCCTTCGCACCGCAGCGCTTTCTTGCCGGTCACGCTCTTGACCACGGCGGCGGCCCCTCGGGCGCTTACGGATGGCCGTCTCTCCCTGCTCCGAAGAGGGCCCGGGAGATGTTGCCCGGAGGCATCCGCCGCTCCGAGCGACCGATAGGAAACCGCCGAGCACAGGCGCCACGGCTAGGTAATGTGGGTGTCGCAGGGAAGGCATCGAATCTGCCTTCCGATTGGAGGATATCACCATGGCACCACTGAGAAGGCCGGAAATCGTCATAGGGCTCGACATCAGAAGATCATCGCATTAGGCATGCATCGTGGCGCGCGGCGGCGAGACCCTCGCAAGGAAGCCCATCACCCACCGCCGACCCGCGCCGCACCACACGCGCCACCCAGCCCAAACCCAAAACCCATCTTTCGCCCAAAGCAAGACGATATGGGCAGGACATAAGAAGCTGGAAGCCCCTCCTGCATGCATATTCGCGGATTTGGCCGACAACAATGGCGTCTAACCAACAGCGGCCACACCGCATTCGCAGAAGGGTCTTCGCAATGAACAATGCTGCCACTTTCATAGGGGGCCGACATCCATGCCCGCTCGATAATGGCCTACGCCTTCGTGCCGGCCATGAGCCGCTCGACAACAACCTGGCCGAGCGCGGCACCAAGCCGTTCGTAATCGGAAGGAAGAACTTCTTGTTCAGCGACGCGCCACGCGGCGCCGAGGCGTCTGCCGGCATGTACTCGATCGTGGTCACGGGTACCGTCAACAGTTTTGCGCAAAGTGAGCGTCAAAGATAGCGCGTCTTAACACATGACCCTGCATGGTCCATGGTTGTCGCGAACGTTTTCCGGCCATGGGGGGGGGTTCGCGATGTCTGCCAACGACGACGCCGCCAGGTGCGACATGCGAGCCGGGCGCATAGAGCGCTGCCTGGCCGCCGATATGACCGTCAAAGAGCGGTACGCGCTCAACAAGGTGGCGGAGTCCAGCCTGTACAAATGGATGGCCCGCTTCCGCGAGGAGGACCCCGACCGCTTTCCCCGCAGGTCGAGCGAGGCGTCGAGCTGGATGAAGGTCACGCGCCCCGGCATCGCCGACGCCGCGGCAATCGTCGCGGCCCCTGGCGGCGGCGTCGCTGTGAACCCGTTCACCACGCCCGACGCCATCTACATATCCAAAAGGCCCCAGGACATGCGCGCCGGCATACAGCGCTTGGCCTCGATCGTGGCGGCCGACTTCGGGCGCGACCCGATGGACGGCGCGCTGTACTGCTTCGTAAGCCGCGACTACGAGAAGATGAAGCTTCTGCGCTTCGACGTGAACGGCTGGTGCATGTACTACGTGCGCCTGGCCGAGGGCGGATTCAAGTGGCGGCACTCGGAGGGCGGCGAGCTTTTGCCCGACATCGGCCGCAGGCAGCTGCTCTGGCTGCTCGAAGGGCTTCCCGCGGAGCTTCCCCAGGCGGCCGCGCCGGTCGCCGCTGGCAAGGTGCTCTAGCCAAAAAGCATGGATTGACCTGGGAATATATGGGATAATATTCCCATGGGGAAGCAAACGGCCATATCGGCCGCCGAGCAGATCGCCCGCCTGATGGCGCAGGTCGAGTCGCTCTCGCGCGACAACGAGCGGCTGGCCCGCGACAACGCCGAGCTGGCGAAGGCGGCGTCCGAGGCCGCGCGGGCGCCGGAGGCGCTGGCCGAGAAGCTGCGCGCCGAGCTGGCGGCCGTGAAGGCCGAGCGCCACGAGCGCGAGGTCTACAGGTGCCCTTCGTGCTGCGCCGCCAACGCGGAGGGAGGGGATGTCCCCGCGAGCATCGTGCGGCGCGCCCATGCCCGCGCCGCCGATCAAGGGCTCGTTCGCCACGCCGTCGCTGATCGCCTACGTGGTGAACGGCAAGTACTCGAGCTCGCTGCCGCTGTACCGGATGGAGCAGGAGTTCAGGTGCCTGGGGGCGACCATATCCAGGCAGAACATGGCCAACTGGGTGATGCGGTCGTGGGAGCTGTGGCTGTCCAGGCTGAGGGCGCGCATGAGGGAGCTGCTGCTGGAAGGCGGCATCGTCCACGCCGACGAGACCGAGGTGCAGGTGCTCAGGGAGCCCGGGCGCGAGGCGAGATGCAAATCGCGCATGTGGCTGTTCGCCGCGCCGGCCTGCGACCATCCGATATACGTCTACGAATACAATCCAACTCGGAGCGGCAAGGTCGCCGAGGATTTCCTGCGCGGCTGGTCCGGATGGCTGGTCACCGACGGCTACCAGCCGTACTTCACGCTGGACAACGGCGGCGAGGTGCGCAACGTGGCGTGCCTCGTGCACATCCGCAGGAAATTCGCCGAGATGGTCAAGCTGGCGGGCGGCGACGCCAAGGCGGAAGGCGCGGGCTCGGTGGCCCTCGCCGCCCGCCGCCGCATCGACGCGATGTTCGCCGCGGATTCCGGGTTCGACGGGATGGCGGCCGCCGGCGAGTGGGAGCGCCGCAGGCTCGGCCGCGAGCGCGACCTGCGCCCGCTCATGGAGGAGTTCTTCGTATGGGCGCAGGCCAGGCGCATGGAGGCGACGCCCCGCATGGCGCTGGGCAAGGCGCTCGAGCACGCCATCGAGTATTGGCCGTACGCCATGGGCGCGCTCGACGACGGCAGGCTGCCGCTCGACAACAACCTGGCCGAGCGCGGCATCAAGCCTTTTGCGATAGGCCGCAAGAACTTCCTGTTCAGCGACACGCCGCGCGGCGCCGCGGCGGCCGCCGGCATGTGCTCGATCGTGGTCACGGCCAAGGCAAACGGCCTGAACCCGCGCAAGTACGTGCAGTGGCTTCTCGAGGAGATGCCCAACGCGGAAAATCCCGACGACCCGGCCTACCTCGACTCGCTGATGCTGTGGTCGGAATCGGGGCCGGCGGAAATCAGGCTGAAGCCGAAGGCCGCCGAGGAGGCCGCCAGGATGGCGGACGACCCGATAATCGACATCGACCCCTCGGCCTTCCGCGACGACGAGGAATAGTAGAAACCTCTCGAAGCTTTCTCGATTGAAACGGGAAAACTCCGAGAGGTTTATCGTTTTACGCGGTTGTTTTGACGCTCACCATGCTTGTGGCACGGCACCCGCACCGATGGTTTCCGGACAACTCCATTGTGACGGATTGCCCAATCCACGTGACCCAAAAGACCAGCAGCATGCGGGGTCTTTCTTTATGTCGGGTAGCCGTGCCAGTCAGCGATGTATTCGTACGAGGACAAGATGAGGGCGCCATCGGCGCTACGATGATCTTCAGAAGAGGGCCGCCGTCGACCACTTCTTCGATCACGGGCAATGCCTCGCCCGCACCGTCCGCCAGCTCGGATACCCGAAATCCAAGGAGCTGCTCGCGAGCTGGGTGGACGAGCTGGAGCCCGGCAGGCGCCGCAGGCGCGCCAAGGCGGGCTCATTCGCCGACAACCAGGAGCGGGAGGCCGTCATCGCGCTCGCATCGAGGAAGGCGTCGGCGCAGGAGGTGGCCGACGCCGTGGGCGTCACCAGGGCGGTCCTCTACAAATGGAAGAACCAGCTTCTCGGGGAGGAGGCGCCCTGCAAGATGGAGGCCGTGCCGAAGGACATGGTAGACGACGTCGATGCGCTCAGGTCGCAGGCGGCGGAGCTGCAGGAGCAGATCAAGAGGCTCGAGCTGCGCAAGGCAATCCTGGAAGGGGCGGTCGAGCTCTTGGGAAAAGACCAGGGCGTCGACCCCGGAATGCTGACGAACAGGGAGAAGGCCCTGATCGCGAACAGCCTGAGGCCGGCGCGCAAGCTCAATGAGATACTATCCGAGCTCGACATGAACAGAAGCAGCTACCAGTACCAGGTCGAGGCGATGAGAAGGCCGGACAAGCATGCGGGGCTGAGGAGGCGCATATCCGAGATCTTCGCCGCCAGCGACGGCCGCTACGGCTATCGCCGAGTCCGCCTGGACCTGAGGAGCGAGGGCGTGAGGGTCTCGGAGAAGGTCGTCGCAAGGCTGATGCGCGAGCTCGACCTGGTCGCCAAGCGCGGCAAGAAACGGAGGTACAGCTCCTACAAAGGCGAGATATCCGACGCCCCGGAGAACCTGGTGAAGCGCAACTTCCACGCCGATGCGCCCAACACGCTGTGGCTCACCGACATCACCGAGTTCAGGATACCCGCCGGCAAGGTCTATCTCAGCCCCGTCGTGGACTGCTTCGACGGAATGGTCGTCAGCTGGGCCATGTCGACCTCGCCGAACGCGGAGCTCGCGAACGCCATGCTCGATGCAGCCGCCGCGACGCTGTCGGAGGGCGAGCACCCGGTCGGGCACACCGACCGCGGATGCCATTACCGCTGGCCGGGCTGGATCGAGAGGTGCGAGAAGTACGGCATCACGAGGTCGATGTCGAAGAAGGGCTGCTCCCCGGAAACAACGCCTGCGAGGGCTTCTTCGGGCGCTTGAAGGTCGAGCTGTTCTACGGCAGGTGCTGGAGCGGGTGGAGCGTCGACGACTTCATGGACGCGGTCGATCGCTACATCCATTGGTACAACGAGCGGCGGATCAAGGAATCGCTCGGGGGATGAGCCCGCTGCAGTACAGGCGATTGCTCAACCTAGCGGCATAAGCGCTTTCGTACGGAAAAACGTCAGCATCCCCAGTGTCGACTTTCCTATTGTCAAATACATTCCAGACGTAACCGTGCCTCAGCAGCATTCCGGAGAACTGCAGCATGAGCCTCTTGGTGGCCGCAATCATGTCAAAATAGACCCTGACCAGGTCCGCGCGGCCTCGCCCTCCTCGCTCGGCACCCAAACAGCCCTGCATTTGCTCCCGGGGGCCGTGACGGCTTCGAGAAGGCTGACCGTATCGCGCCGGTCCTCCTTGAGCCGCTTGTCGTCGATGTTCCTTGCGATGCTCGACACCGCTATCATGTCGCAATCATGGCCGAGCGCGCGGATGTCGCGGGCCAGCTAGAACCCGCACAGGCCCGACTTTGTAGACGAACCGCATGGGCGGTGTCGCCCATGCGGCGGCCCACTCAACCATGTCGCCCGCCGTCTGGCATCCCGCGAGCTTGGCGCTTCTGGTTTCCCCGGTGGAGATGTCGAGGGCGCACATCGCGACCGATCTGGCGTGCTAGTCGATCGCGATGGTCGAGGCGTGGCTGGACCTGATGGTGTACTCTTGCATGGCGAAGCCCCTTTCTGCCGTTCGCCGCGGCGAGGCGGCTGCTGGTTTGCATGACGGCACCCAGCGTACGACTACAGTCCACGGCCGCACAGCTTCAGGGCTTCTTTCGATTATCGGTTCAGCGGATGCAGGACATATCGTCTACATCAAGATGACTTAGTGCTGCAGAACTTTATTAAGCCCTACGAAGTCTTAACCGGTGAAACCGCAATGGTCGGTCGGGCCGCGCTCGATGATTTCGCGCCATTTCAGCAGAGTCTGCAGCCTGAGCACCATGCGAGCCGTGATGTTGTTTGCATCCCTATCTTCCATTATCAGAGACGGGCCAAGCCCGTCGGCTAGATCGGCCACTTCGAAGCGCCCGTGCGCTAGACAGTTCCTGACCCGACGAAACAACCTGAGCCATGAATTGCTGCCTGTCGTAGCCCTCATGGTGATTATTTCGCGGCGTGAGCACCGCATGTTTCGCGGTTCGCGTATCAGCGCTC
>OKRW01001191.1_pt1 | contig 23294 bp, 18 predicted proteins | sample 1601151 | NCBI WGS metagenome assembly OKRW01 (sample SAMEA3541471, study PRJEB24748) | human gut metagenome | biome: human gut; feature: human-associated habitat; material: faeces | place: China | collected 2012 | reverse complement strand
GTCACAACAACGCATTGACCGCGAGGGATCTTCAGCGAAACGTCACGAAGCGATGAACGGGAAGCGCCTTTGTAGCAAAACGTGCATCCATCGAACTCGATAGCATAGGGCGAAACCTTCGCCGCGGCGGCATTTTCTATCATCAGAGCACCCCCGCTCTAAAGCAAACGGAAAGCGCAAGGAGCGCCATCGCAGCAATGAGACACACAACATCGATAGCGCGCACCCTTAAGCGATAATACGAGGTGCGGTGTTCACTTGCCCCCACGCCGCGGACGACAACCGCGTTCCCCAGCTCGTCGGCGATCTGGCCTAAACGCGCGATCACGGGCACAAGGAAATGTTCGGCGGTCTTCGCGGGATGGAATGCAATAGATTTCGGCGTAAGCGCAATGCCGCGCGTCTTCATCGCATCGGCTACGGCAGAGAATTCGCGTCCCATGGTGGGAAGGAAGCGAAACGCCACGCACACAGCCACCGACACGTTCACAGGAACGCGCATCGCCTGCAGCGCGCAAGCAAGCTCGCCGAGACGCGTGGTTGCGATCATGTTGAAAGCGAACATGAAGGCGGGCAAAACATGGCGGTACATGAGAAGCGACGCCGCAAAGGGCGAAAGCAGGGTGTTCCCACTCGCCACGAACAGCTGCGCCGTCACGGCGAACAGCGCATAGAAGGCAAGCCAGCGCACGATCGCGGAGAAGCGACGGCAATACGCCATCACGACAACGGTAAGCGCCAAAACGCCCATCTCGGCGAACAGGCTTTGCATAAGCGCCATCTGCACGTTAATCGCTGCCAGAACCGCAAGCGACGTACGCGGATCAAGATGGCGCGGTGCAGCGTTGGCAGACGTCGAAGGCTGCATCTGCACTACCGCGTTCAAGGGCAAAGACGCGCCCATCGAAAGAGCCATGTGATTTTCGTCTCTCTTCCTAATAGTTAGCCATGAATAACTCTCTCGCAATAAAATAAAATTCGATGAAGCGATGCGAAAGACGGAACAATAAGATGGGAAACTTCACCGAAAAGAATTCAAGTTCTACCGAAAAATCAAGCGGAGGCTATGCCGCAGAACAGGGGAGCCCTTTTTACGACATGTTCGTCACGCAACTTGCACGGCTGCACACTGTATGCGCGAAGGAAGCGATCGCGCGCGGATTCGGGCAGGCCAACCTGGTGCGAAGCATCGGCGAGACATGGTTTGTCGACCCCCGATACGGCAGGGGCTCCTATTGGTTCTACCTCATGGACGGCGACACCATCGTCGTATCGATGGACATCACCTACGAACGCGCCGTGGAGGCGGCCATAGAGACTGTTCCCTATCTGGGATTCGGTCTCTATGAGCATGCAATGCCCGAGTATTGCTCACCTGAGTGCGCTGGATCAAACTGCAAGCTCATAGGGCACGACTGGGATGGCGGCCCCCACATAAGCTCGTTCGAGCCCGGCAAGCGACTGTCATCGGCGTCGATCACCATAGCCCCTGAAGCAATACGCCGCTATGCGGATGCCTTGCGCTGCGACGAGAAGAAACTGCGTCGCGCCATCGAGCGGCTCACCACATCTGATGGCGTGCCCGGCTTGCCCTCGGCGCTTAGAGGTTTCGACATCACCTATCCTGCCGCATCGGTAGCTGATGCGTATTATCACGCCAAGGTGGTTGAATGCTTCGCGCTGCTAGCGAGCGGCATTTACGAGAAGGACACGACGACCGACGCCGTGCGCATAAGCGACAGGGACTGCGTCAGCTGCATCTGCTCCTACATCGACAGCAACTTATCATCCGATCTCAGCACGAAAACGCTGTGTGACATCGCCCATGTAAGCGAAGGGAAAATGATATCGGCATTTCGCAATGTGCAGGGAGACACCCCACAAAGCTACATCCGCGCACAGCGCCTGGAGTACGGTCGGCGCCTTCTCCTCGATGAAAGCCGCGAAATCGGCAAAATCGCCAAATGCGCAGGTTACCGCAACCAAGGAGCGTTCACCGACGCATTCAAGCGTGCCTACGGCGCGACGCCGCGCGCCTATCGCAAAAGACTACGAATCGAAGAGGAATAGCATCAAACGACGCCCACTCCCCAAACAAAAGATAAGGAGCGCTCCGAGGATCCGCTAGGTCCTAAATTTGCTTTTACAAGAATAGCGTCTTGCCAGGCGTCTTTGCCTGATGGCCATGATCTTCTATTTTGATTATTAGACACATTTAAGCTCCAATTCGTGTCCAATAATCAAAAGGAGGGTTATGAGCAGAAGCGAGGAGATAGCCGAATTCGTAGAAGACTCGGGCGGCATCGCGAGCGCAGCGCAAATCGCGAAAGCGGGCTTTCCGTCGGGCCCGATCTCCTACGCCCTTGAATCGGGCGCTATAGGCAAACTTACCCGGGGCGTGTACTGCCTGCCCGAAGTCTTCGATGACCGGCGTCGCCCAGAGGACCACCATGGACATAGACACGACGGTGATAGGCATGGATATGGACGGAGACACGGTGAGCGAGGCCGTCGCCGCCACATTTATCAGAAGCTCGACATCCATACGCGTCAAGAGCTGTTCAACATGCTCGGCGTCGAAGCCGAGTAGGAAGCAAACAAGCAGTCCTCGACTTCGTCATAAAAAAATGCTCCGCTCGATTTCTCGAGCGGAGCATTTCCGCCTATTGCTTGAGTGAACGGTGCGCCCCAGACGCCATGGTCGATTTTCTCGAGCCAGCCGACACGCGCAACGCCACCGCGCTTCACGCATTGCGTCGCAGGCCTCGCGACCCAAGATCCACGCTCAATTCCATTGAGCCAGGGGCATCGCCCGCGGTGCACAACGCATCGCCTTATTCAGCAGGAACCTCGTAGGTCTGTTCGCCGGCAGCGGCCTGCCCGTGTTCGTCGGCCGCGGCCTGAGGGTTTTCAACCTTGCAGGTGTAGCCGTCGACGATATCAGAGTCGATGGTAACCTTCGAGCCCTCCATCACACGGCCGGCGACGATTTCGTTCGCCACGCGGTCGACGACCTCACGCTGCACCAAACGCTTCAACGGACGCGCGCCATACACCGGATCGAAACCGTCGATGGCAAGCGATTCGATGGCGGCGGGTTTCACTTCGAGTTCGATACGACGATCGGCCAAGCGAGCCTGCACGTCCTTGATCTGCAGAGCAACAATGCTCTCGATGTTCTCAGACGAAAGCGGCTTGAACGTAATAACGTCATCGATACGATTCAGGAACTCGGGCCTGAAGGTCGCACGCAGGTTCTCCTGCATTGCGGCCTGGAATTCCGCCATCTTCTTCGCAAAGCCGGCGGCATCGGCCTGCATCATATCCTGAACCAAATCGCCCATCGTGGCGCCCTGCTCCTTGGCCTCTTCCTGCGCGTCGGCCGCAAAATCGCGAATCGTCTGCGAGCCAATGTTGCTCGTCATAATGATGATCGCGTTCTTGAAGCTCACCACGCGGCCCTGGCCGTCGGTCAGGCGACCATCGTCGAGCACCTGCAGCAAAATATTGAAGACATCGGGATGCGCCTTCTCAATTTCGTCGAGCAGAATCACGCTATACGGACGACGGCGAACGGCCTCGGTGAGCTGGCCGCCCTCGTCATAGCCCACGTATCCCGGAGGGGCACCGATCAGGCGCTGCACGCTGAACTTCTCCATGTATTCAGACATGTCGATACGCACCATGGCGCGCTCGGTGTCGAACAGGTATTCAGCAAGCGCCTTCGCGAGCTCGGTTTTGCCAACGCCCGTGGGGCCCAGGAACAGGAAGCTGCCAATGGGCCTGTCGGGGTCGGAAAGCCCCGCGCGATTGCGGCGAATGGCACCGGCGACCGCCGAGACGGCCTCATCCTGGCCCACGACGCGCTTGTGCAGCTGGCTCTCCAGGTCAACAAGCTTAGCCATTTCGCCCTGCATCATCTTCGACACGGGAATGCCCGTCCACGCGCTCACGACTTCGGCGATTTCCTCGTCGGAAACCTCTTCCTTCAAAATGGCGCCGTCGCCCTGCTTGGCGTTCACGGCCTCTTCGGCCTCGGCCAGCTGGCGCTGCAGCTCGGGAATCTTCGCATAGCGAATCTCGGAAGCCTTCACCAGGTCACCCTCGCGCGTAGCCTTCTCCTCGTCAACGTGGGCCGCATCGATATCGGCCTTCAAGGTTTGCACCTTTTCGATGACATCTTTCTCGTTGCGCCATTCGGCCTTGCGTGCATCGAGCCATTCTTTCGACGTGGCCATTTGCTTGCGCAGCTCTTCCAAACGCTCGGCGCTCGCCGGGTCGCTTTCCTTCATGAGCGCCTGTTCCTCGATTTGCATCTGCGTATATTTACGCTGAGCGGCGTCGATTTCCTGCGGCATGGAGTCAATCTCGATGCGCAGGCGGCTGGCGGCTTCGTCCATAAGGTCAATGGCCTTATCGGGAAGGAAGCGGTCGGAAATGTAGCGGTTCGAAAGTTCAGCCGCAGCGACGATCGCCGAATCGGTGATGCGCACGCCGTGGTGGATTTCGTACTTTTCCTTCAGGCCACGCAAAATGGCGATGGTGTCTTCCACGGTAGGCTCGCCCACGAGCACCGTTTGGAAACGACGCTCAAGTGCGGCATCTTTCTCGATGTATTTGCGATACTCGTCGAGCGTGGTCGCACCGATGGCATGCAGTTCGCCGCGCGCCAATGCGGGCTTGAGCATGTTGCCCGCGTCCATGGACGAATCACCCGTGGAACCAGCGCCCACGATGGTATGCAGCTCGTCGATGAACAGAATGATGCGGCCGTTGCTCTGCTTCACTTCGCGCAGAACAGCCTTCAAACGATCCTCGAACTCGCCGCGGTACTTCGCGCCCGCAACCATAGCGCCCAAGTCAAGCGCGATAACATCGTGGTCTTTCAGGCTCGACGGCACGTCGCCCGCAACGATTCGCTGGGCCAAGCCCTCGACGATTGCCGTTTTGCCAACGCCCGGTTCGCCAATAAGCACAGGGTTGTTCTTCGTGCGGCGCGAAAGCACCTGAATGGTGCGGCGAATCTCATCGGAGCGGCCGATGACCGGATCGAGCTTGCCCTCGCGCGCCTGCTGAGTGAGGTTTTGGCCGTACTGGTTCAGCGCGTCAAGCTCGGCTTTGCTCTGCTGGTCGGTCACGCGGGTGTCGCCGCGAAGGTCATCGTAGGCCTCTTCGATGTTTTTGCGCGTCACGCCTGCGCCGTTGAGAATTTTGCCCGCCTGGCCCTTGTCTTCGGTGAGGGCAATGAGCAAATGCTCACTCGTCGCATAAGAGTCGCCCATCTTTTCGGCGGCCTTCACCGCGTTGTCAATGGCGTTCATGAGGCCTTGCGACGGAAGGGGCATACCCATCACGCCGCCCGTGACCTTGGGGCCATTGGCGATGGCCTTGTCGACTTCGCCCGAAAGCATCGCCGGGTCGGCGCCCACGCGTTTGATGATGGCCGAGATATTGTTCTCGCCCGCATCGAGCAGGGCTTTCAGCAGATGAATCGGCTCGACCGACGACGTGTCGGCGTCGCTCGCGATGCCCATAGCGGCCTGGAAGGCCTCTTGAGCGGTTACTGCAAGTTTGTCGAGTCTCATAAAACTATCTCCTTCCTAGATGGAGAGAATTGGTTTCAAATAAAACCTGCTAAACGCTACGAGCATTTAACAGGTTGGCGCGCTAACGCACCTCGATGTTTTGCGTGCTCGCAGGAAGCATGAGGCGCGATACGCTTTCACGCGTTTCGAGTTCATGCACGCGGTCGGCCAGGCGACGCACCTTTTTGTGCAAGTCGTCGATTTCCTCATCGCGCTCGTCGAGACGACCCTTCAAATCCAAAATTCGAATGACGCCCGCAAGGTTGATGCCCTCACTCGTGAGCTCGTTGATAAGCTCAAGGCGCTCGATGTCGGCTTGCGAATACATGCGCGTGTTGCCGCTCGTGCGCTGAGGGCTCACGAGACCCTTTTGCTCGTAAATGCGCAACGTTTGAGGGTGCACGCCCGCCAACTGGGCCGCGACGCCGATCATATAGAGAGGTGTGTGCCTGTCTGCCATTGCTATCTCCTACACGCCTAAATGCTCGCGAACGTTTTGGCCCGCATGCTCGCAAGCCGCCTGGAAATCGATCATGGCCTGTTCTTGCTGCTCAGTCATGTGCTTGGGGATTTCCACATGGAACGTAATGCGCAGCGCGCCGCTGCCCGAGCCCTTCACGTTCGGGGCGCCCTTGCCGCTGATTTTCAGCTCAGTACCGTCTTGAGAACCGGCGGGGACGCTTACGCGGATCTTCGTGCCGTCGGGCGCGGGAATCACGATCTTCGCGCCGAGCGCAGCTTCGGAAACCGTAATGGGTACCGTCATGAGCACGTCGGCGCCATGACGCGAATACAGCGGATGCTCGCTGATTTTCGTAGTCACGAGCAAATCGCCGGCCGGGCCCCCGTTTGCACCCGCAGCGCCCTTGCCGCGGAAGCGCACGCGGCCGCCATCGACCGCACCGGCGGGCACCTTCACGTCAAGCGTTTCGACGCCGCCCTGGGGGTTACGCACGCTCACCTTCTTGGTGCAGCCGTTGAATGCCTCATCGAAGCTCACGTTAAGCGTCACGTTCATATCGCGGCCCCTTTGGGGCTGCGGCTGGTATTGCCCGCCGAAGCCAGAACCGCCGAAGCCGCCTCCGCCGAAAATATCATCGACGTTGAAGCCTCCAGCGCCCGCCACGCCTTCACCGCGGCGAATGCTATCCAGAATGTCGGCCCAGCTGCCAAAGCCGCCGAAGCCCGAAGCCCCAGCGCCGCCGGCGCCGCCGCCCCATCCATAGGGAATGCGCTGTTCATCGGCGGTTCCGTACTGGTCGTAAAGCTTGCGCTTCTTCTTATCGCTCAAGACCTCATAGGCCTCGTTGATTTCCTTAAACTTTTCCTCATCGCCGCCTGCATCGGGGTGGTTCGTGCGTGCAAGCTTGCGATAGGCCTTCTTGATCTCTTCGTCTGTGGCGCTGCGGGAAACCCCGAGCGTCTTGTAGTAGTCCGGCGTGGCTGCCAACTGCGCCACCTCCTTTTATTCTGACGTGCAATTTCTACAAAGAAGGCGAGCACTGTGCCCGCCTTCCAATACATACTATTCTGCGTCGTCGCTTTCGACTTCGCGCTTCGGGCCGCCAGTGGAGATGGTGACCATTGCCGGACGAATAACCTTCTTGCCCAGGCGATAGCCCTTCTGGTACACCTGCGCCACGGTCTCGTCGGGCACGCTCGCGTCTTCGACCTGGCCTACGGCCTGGTGCTCAAGCGCGTCGAACGCCTCGCCCGCGGGGTCGATGGTTTCAAGGCCGTGCTTGCCGAGCGATTCGGAAAGCTTGGTCGAAATCGCCTTCACGCCGTCGAGCAGGCCGGCATCACCGTTGGCTTCGGCATGCGCGATAGCGCGCTCAAAGTCATCCATCACGGGAAGCAAATCGCCCATGAGCTTTTCAGCGGCACGAACGCGCATCTCGCCAGCCTCTTCGGCCGTGCGCTTGCGATAGTTGTCCCATTCCGCCTGAAGGCGAAGGTACTTATCGCGCATGGCGGCCGCTTCGGCTTCGGCCTTGGCGACGCGCTCGGCGTCAGCCACAACCGCCTCGGCCTCTTCCTCGATGGAATCAGCCTCGGCCTCGGCGGCCTCGGCGGTTTCCGCCGGTTCGGCCTCGGGGGCCGGGGCGGCCGCTTCAGCCGCCCCTTCGGTTACTTCATCTGCGCCGTCGATAGGAATCTCACGAGGCTCCTGGGCGGCTTTGTCCTTACCGTCCTTGCTCATGATTATTTCCCTTCGTTCTTGTCGTCGACGACCTCATAGTCGGCCTCGATGGGGCCGTCATCCTGCTGAGGAGCAGCACCTGCGGCGCCAGCAGCGGCAGCGGCAGCGTCCTGGTTGCTATAGGCAACTTCGGCCAGCTTGTAGCTTGCCTGTTGCAGCTTCTCGGTAGCAGCCTTGATGGCGTCGATGTCGGTGCCCTCAAGCGCAGTCTTGGCTTCGGCGATAGCGGCCTCAACCGTGGACTTGCTGTCGGCGGGAACCTTGTCGCCCAGCTCGTTGAGCGTAGTCTCGGTAGCATTCACGAGAGAGTCGCAGTTGTTGCGAGCCTCGATCTCTTCCTTGCGCTTCGCGTCCTCGTCGGCATGAGCCTCGGCGTCTTTCACCATGCGGTCGACTTCGTCGTCGGACAGAGCCGTGGAGCCAGAGATGGTAATCTGCTGTTCCTTGCCAGTGCCCAGGTCTTTAGCGGAAACGTTCACGATGCCGTTGGCATCGATGTCGAACGTGACCTCAATCTGGGGCACGCCGCGGCGAGCCGCAGGAATGCCGGTGAGCTGGAAGCGGCCAAGGGTCTTGTTGTCGTTGGCCATCTGGCGCTCGCCCTGCAGAACGTGAATCTCAACGGACGTCTGGTTGTCGGCAGCCGTGGAGTAAATCTCGGTCTTGCGGGTCGGGATGGTGGTGTTGCGGTCGATCATCTTAGTCATCACGCCGCCCATGGTTTCAACGCCCAGGGAAAGCGGGGTGACGTCGAGGAGCAGAATGCCCTCAACATCGCCGGAAAGCACGCCGCCCTGAACAGCCGCGCCAATAGCGACGACCTCGTCGGGGTTCACCGACATGTTCGGCTTCTTGCCCGTCATGGTCTCAGCGAGCTGCTGGACAGCCGGCATGCGGGTGGAGCCGCCAACGAGAATGACCTCGTCGATGTCGCCCGTGCCAAGATCGGCATCTTTCAGCGCGCGCTCAACAGGCTGCTTGCAGCGGTCGAGCAAATCTTTCGTGATGCGCTCGAACTCAGCGCGGGTCAGCGTGTAGTCGAGGTGCTTCGGACCCGTGGCGTCGGCCGTGATGAACGGCAGGTTGATGGAAGCCTGCGTGGTGGAGGAAAGCTCCATCTTCGCCTTCTCGGCGGCTTCCTTCAGGCGCTGCAGAGCCATCTTGTCTTTGCGCAGGTCGATGCCGCCGTTGTCGGCAGCGAACTTGTCGGCCATCCAGTCGATGACGCGGTGGTCCCAGTCGTCGCCGCCCAGGTGGTTGTCGCCAGCGGTGGACAGAACCTCGAACACGCCGTCGCCGAGCTCAAGCACGGAAACGTCGAACGTGCCGCCGCCAAGATCGAACACGAGAATCTTCTGATCTTTGTTCACCTTGTCGAGGCCGTAAGCCAAAGCAGCAGCGGTAGGCTCGTTGATAATACGCTTCACCTCGAGGCCAGCGATTTTGCCAGCGTCTTTGGTGGCCTGACGCTGAGCATCGTTGAAGTATGCAGGAACGGTAATGACGGCCTCGGTAATCGGCTGGCCCACGCGCTTCTCGGCGTCAGCCTTCAGCTTCTGCAGAACCATGGCCGAAATTTCCTCGGGAGTGTATTCCTTGCCATCGATATCGACGACGGAACGGCCATCCTTGCCTTTCACGACATTGTAGGCGACGGTCTTGCGCTCTTCGGCAGTTTCGTCGTAGCTGCGGCCGATGAAGCGCTTCACGGAAGAAACGGTGTTCTCGGGGTTGGTGACAGCCTGGTTCTTAGCGGCCTTGCCGACAACACGCTCGCCGTCTTTGCGGAAGCCCTCGACCGACGGAGTGGTGCGGTCGCCTTCGGCGTTCACCAGAATGGTGGGCTCATTGCCTTCCATAACCGCCATCGCGGAGTTCGTGGTGCCCAGGTCGATACCCAGAATCTTGCCCATATCTATTCAGCCCTTTCTCGTTGACGAAGCCGCGTCCTGCAGCCCCGCTGGTGGCACTGCCACCGACTGTTCTTACCTTGCGTGTTTGGCTCGAAGCCCGCGGTTTTTTCTTTCCGCGACCTTCGTGCCTTCTTGGTACATTTGGCAATATAAAATCTAAGTGCCTCATTGTCAACTTATCTGACAATTTATTTTGCACGTTACTTAACTGTCACTTTGAATGATTATTTATATGCCCCATATAGGGAAGATATGCGAGCAATACCTACATATTGTGGTTTTAGGCCGTCCTATACAACAAAAGCCCCACTCGGCGGTAATCGAATGGGGCTTTTGAAATCTCAGTGAGGGATTGTTAGGTCGGAGCTTTCGCGGCCGCACGCACCGCCGTTGTCGAAGGGTGCGCCAGCTGTCGCGCATCAAAGCTTCCGCTTGCTACCTGGCCTCGAGGCCCATCTGCAACATGTATACCTCTTCGCGCAGCTCGCGTGCATCTGCATTGGTAAGGCGGCCGGCCTCTCGCATAAGGCGAATTTGTTCGAGCTCCATCGAAAGCGCCTCGGCCTCGATGTCGCGCGTTTTCGCCTTCACGCGACGCTTTCCCAAAAACGTGCCACGCACCTTGCGGCCGGTATGCGTCTCTTCGCCAGCGAGCGCAGCGGAAGCCGCCGATGCAGCATCGGCCACGGCATTTGCCGCGGAACTCATCTTGGCCGCCAAATCAGCATCATCGGAATCGGGCGTGACGAACGGAATCGTGCCCGTTTCGGAAGGCGACCCCATCACGGCCTCCAGTTGGGCTTCGCGCGCCTCGGCGGCGTCAAGTACGCGCTTGCTTTCGGGAGTGACCTTCGGAATGTCGATGCCCGTTATAGCCTCAAGCTTCGCCGTGGAATCGGGTGCCACGGCGCACTTCTCTTCGGCAGCCTCCCGCGCTTCCTCGCGAGCTTCGACGGCCGCTTCCGCTTCCACGCGGGCCACGCGCAGGCGCAACGCCATAAGGTTAGCGTTGTATTCGCTCTTCAACAGACCCGCAGCATGGCGGCCTTCAGCGTCGAACGCGGGCTCCATGCTTTCCAAATACTGCAAGGCGTGTTCTTCGGCGGCAATGATGAGTTTCGACATTTCGCGCTTGCATTCATCAGTCATATTCGAACCGCGAACTTTGTCCACAATGAAGCGAACCGTCCATGTGAACGGGGCTTTCTTGCGCAAATCGGGCCGCGCAACAACCGCACCGGGAGCAACGCCCGCGCCCGCCACAATGGGAGCGCCCGAGCCAAGCGTCGAAGCAAACTTCGAATGCGAGCCACGCTTAAGCACGTCAATGCTGTGGTTGAGTGTACTCGCACAGCGCTCGCCCGCCGCGCGACTCACTTCGCCCGACGCCATTTTTTCGCGCACGAATTCGAGCTGGTCGCCCAGAACATCAATGCGCATGCCGCGCAGCGTGTCGTCGGAAACTTCTCGCTCGCGCACCAAATTCACGCGGTCGCGGTATGCCTGCACGGTAACGCGCGTAGGCACCGCCGTTTCGGGCGTTTCTTTCTCAAGGAGCTCGTCGATAACATTCTGCAAAATGTCGACTTCCACCTTCGAGCGCGGCGAGGCGCCTTCGCTTTCTTCAGCGGGAGCCAGCAGCGGCACCACGAAATTCGCAATGAGCAACGTGAGCACAATAACGCCCGACGCAAGGAAGATGAGCAGGTCGCGGTTGGGAAACGGCGTTGTCGCGGCAATGAAATACGGAAGCGACATAACGACCGAAAGCGTCACGGCGCCCTTCGGGCCAGCAAGCGTAATCACGGCCGCGTTGCGCAGGAAATCGGCGTTGATCTTCGGACGGACGCCCTCGCGATTGCGCGTGAGCTTCTCCATAACCACAACCCACGCGAAACGCACGCCAAGCACGATGGCCGTGATGAGCACGATAAGGACGAGGAGCCACGCACCACCCTGACTGCCCGACGCATTCCATGTAGGCAGAATAACCTCGGGAAGTTTCATGCCCAGCAGCACGAACACGATGCCGTTAATCACGAATACGATAAGCTCCCACACATTTTCGCTGGCCACGGCGTAGCGAGACGATTCGATAGTAAGCGAGCTCGGGTAGAACTTCATGAACAGCGCAGCCGCAACCACGGCCAAAATGCCACTCACGGCAAAGTGCTCGGCAACGAGGTACGCGAAAAACGGCATGACCACTTCGAACAGCAGAAACACCGTGGGCGTTTCAAGGCCGAGCGCGCGCACGCGGCCAAGCACGAACATCACGATTGCCGCGAGCACAAGGCCCACGACCACGCCGCCAACGAAGTCGAACAGAAAGGTGGCCGTTGCGTTGAACAACGAGAACGTTCCCGTGACGGCCGCCGCAATGGCGAATTCGAATGCCACAACGCCCGATGCGTCATTGAACAAAGCCTCGCCGGAAAGCAACGACTTTTGGCGATCGGTAAGCTTGACGTCTTTGCCCATGGCGGCAACGGCGGCGGCGTCGGTGGGACCGAGCGCGGCGCCTAGCGCGAAGGCGGCCGCAAGAGGAATAGACGGCACGATAAGGTTCAGCACGAAGCCAACCACGAGCGCCGTAATGAACACCAGACCAATAGCGAGCGAGATGATGTGTCCCTTGTTTTTCCAAAGCGCGCCCTTATCGGCATGGCGCGACTCATCGAAAAGCAGCGGCGCGATAAAGATGAGCAGGAAGAGCTCAGGATCGGAAATAACCGCCGAGGGGTCTTCGGCGATCAAGAAGCCGACTACCGCGCCAAGGGCGATTTGCACAAGCGGCATGGCCAAGCGGGAAAATACCTGGTCGAAAATGCTTGAGACAAGAACGCATCCAAGCAGCAGCAGAACGATTTCGAACGATTCCATGAGGCTCCTTTAAGAGTCGGCCTATGCGGCACACGCCGCATATATAAGTACAAACCGCCATGGTAACCGACGCGTCGCGCGCAAGCCGAAAGCGTTAACGCTTCGCTACGAAAAACCGTCAACGCTGAAGAGCAGCTAAAAGCTGCTCTTCCCCATCTGTTAAATGCTCGTAGCGTTTAACAGGCGGGAGCACTTGCGGCCAGCAAGGGCACCCCAGTGAAAAACTCGTTAGCGGTGCAAGCATTTAACAGCGCAACGAAGCTCACCAACGCTTCAACGGACTACCTATTCCTCGAACATCTTCATGAGGTCACGGCGATTATGGACGCCGCATTTGTCGTAGATATTTCGCAAATGGGTTTTCACGGTGCCCTGCGAAACAAATAGCTTTTCTTGAATCGTGCGCATATCATGCCCCGTAATCCATAACGAGAAAACTTCGGATTCACGCGCCGTAAGCCCGCGCTCCGCACAAAATTCGTTAATCCTATCGTCGTCCCTTCGCGTCTCGTCCTCGGAAGAAGCCGCAGCGACGGCAATCGCATCTTGACTTGAAACCGTCAAACCGCACTCGCCAGATGCCTTCGGGCGCTCGCAACGGGCCAACCGTCCGTCGTTCAACTCAGCCGGTTCTTCATAATCAATTTCAATCACAAGAGATTCGTCCGAAAACACAAATACCGTCGCAAACGCAATGGTCAGCACCAGTACCAACGGCGCAAGCATGCCAACTGGCGCGATCGCGGGCATAACTAAGTCGCCAAGTATTCCACCCACGAATTCGGCAATCATCCCCATAGCAAAGACGATTTGGGCAGAAACCGGGCTTTTCTTCGCGACAAACACCAGCAGCATCCAGCAAAGCACCTGCGTACATACGCTCGTTGCGAACCCGAAGCGAAACCCTGGGTGTACCGCAACAACCGACAAAGCAAGCGAAATCGAAAAAACAGCAAGCAAGAGCTTGCATGCAACCCCTAAGTCGATTTTCCGCCGTATCGCCGAAACAAGAATGCAGCCCAATGACACAAGCAATGGAATTACCAGAAAGGATGCGTCAGCCCTGCCAAAGAACGACCCCGGCAATCGCCCTATACCGCGCAACGCATCAATCACAAAGTATACGAGCAGAAGCCCAGCCAATGTTTTCGTGGGAATAGCGGCCCTAATTACCTGAAAAAGAGAGCGATCGACTCCAGTAACGCCATCGCCGCGGGAGCGGTCGGAAGTCTTTCCGACCGGAAGAAGGAGCAACGAAGCCACTGGCAAGATAGAGAGGACGAACCCAGCAATTTCGCAATCGCAAGCCGACACAATCACGCACGTTACGGATCCGACAACCAAAGCCAACCCCGAAGACAGGAAGACTTCACGAGCGGATAGTTCAGCGTATGCGACAAACCACGGCAAAAGCAGCCCAATAAACGAAGCGCCAGCCAATACGAAACCAACATATTGAATGGCTTGATTCGATGCAATCGGCGATGCATGTAAAAATAATCCAATCGAAGCGAGCGCCGCACAGCAGAAAGCCGCCCCAGAACGAGATGGCGAGATAGCTCGCCAGCGTGAAATCGCTATTACGAATAAGCAGACAAGACAGCCAGGTGCCATGGACCACAAGAAGACGTTAAGTCCCGATGATGGCTGAAATTCAGGTACAGCGAATAGCAGGAAGCCCCACGCAACGCAGAATCCAAAACCGGCATATCGCGCGCAGCGATTCAGCGCCCCCATAGCGTCCTGTGCCGTTATTTTTCCGTAGTGAATGTTCCACATATTTCCTCCGGGAAAATAGTAGCATACGCCGCAACGCGCATTGCGCGCTCAAAGCCGCCCCTCGCTTCAACCACCATATCGACCATTTTTGCCGATATATGTCTCTACCTGCTCTTTCGACACTCTTTCCTGATTTCAAAACAAGCCCTTTTGCTCAATATTGTCTTCGCCGAACGCATACCAATCGTATCGGCGAAGACAATATTGAGGAGGGAATTATGGAACTCAGCAGAAGGAATTTCTTGGCAGGCCTAGCAACTGCGGGCATCGGAGCCGCAGGAATGAGCCTTGCCGCATGCTCACCCGCCAAGGATCAAAACACTGGCGACAAGCAAGAAGCAACGACCGAAGTCGAAAAAAGCGCATCGGGCGATTGGCTCGGCAAGGAACCCGAGATTTCCGATGCCGATGTCGAAGCGGAAGAGGAATGCGATGTCGTAGTTATCGGCTTGGGCAATGCGGGCGTCATGGCTTACCGCTCGGCCGCAGAAGCCGGCGCAAACACCATTGCAATCGAGAAAGCTGAATCCTACAACGCGACCGGCGGTGCGTTCGCGCTCATCGGCGGCATGCGCGAGGAACGCTGGCACGCTGCCGACATCGACAAAGAGGAAATCATCAACCGCCACATGCAGGAATGCGGTTACTACGTAAAACGAGCCATTATCCGACGCTATGTTTATGAAGTGGGCGATGTTTTCAATTGGATCATCGAGCCGCTTACCGACCTCTATATCGCAGAAACCTCGCGCGACGACATCCCCGACGGCAAGGAAAACAATCTTATCCCCGATTCATATCCCCTGCCCGATTGGTACGATTATCGCGACGAAACCTGCCCGACGTTCCCCACGTCCGTCGGATTTGGCAGCTTCCAAGTTGCCCATGGCGAACAAATCGCAGCGGCAGAAGCTACGGGCAACGCCAAAGCCTACTACGGACACTTCGCCGAAAAACTCATTAAGGAAGGCGATACTGTAACTGGCGTATTCGTGCGCAACGCCGAAACTGGTAAGTATAAGAAAATCGCTGCGAAAAGCGTGATCTTGGCAACGGGCGACTATTCTTCCGACAAGTCCATGCTTGAAGCATTCGCCCCCGAGACCTTGGCCAATGACGTTCCCGCGATGTGGATTCATAGGGACGTCGAGGGCAATAACACCAATACCGGCGACGGCCACCGCATGGGTACCTGGGCTGGTGCGCGCATGCAGCAACACCACGCCCCCATGATTCACCACATGGGCGGCGGTGCCGACATTACGGGCAAAGGTGTTATGGGCATCGATGGCTTCCTGAACATCAATCTCCTCGGGGAGCGATTCATGAACGAAGACGTTCCTGGCCAACAAATAGAAAACCAAATCGAAATGCAGCCGCAGCACAAGACCTATCAGATTTTCGACTCGAAGTGGCCCGAACAAGTCGGAAAATTCGCGCCAGGCCACGGTTGCGTGAATTACTGCCAAAGCGAAGACGAAGCTCCGAAAAACAACCCCGGCGCCGGATTCAACACCCGCAGCGAAGAGTTCGTAGAAAACGCCGTGGCGCAGGGCAATTGCCTTAAGGCCGACACTATCGACGAATTGCTCGCCCAAATGGAAGGCATGGATGTCGATACGGCGAAAAAGACCATCGAACGCTACAACGAGGTTTGCAAGTCGGGCATCGACACCGATTTCGGCAAGGATTCTCGTCGTCTGTGGGCGTTGGAAAATCCGCCGTATTACGCCTGTGCGTTCGAGCCCGCCATCATGCTGACATGCGTTGGTGGCCTTGAGTCCGACGAGAATTGCCATGTGTACAACGAGGATCGTCAGATTATTCCAGGCCTTTACGCATGCGGAAATGTTCAGGGCGATCGTTTTGCCGTAAACTACCCCATCTCGCTGAAGGGCCTCTCCGTTGGCATGGCGCAGTTCTATGGCTACATCGCAGGCCAAAACGCAGCCGCCGGCAAATAGCCACTTCTTTTCAGGGGCTCCCACCCTCCCTGGAGCCCCTGAAGTCAATAGCGCGACGCCCCCATCCATCCAGCAGAAGAGTATCGCGAAGCGAAAAGCCCGCCATACCCGAATCTGTTAAATATCCCTATCGGGCTTGGGCATGAAAAAAGCCGGCCGCGAATGCGACCGGCTTTCGGCGGTTGGAGACCAGCAATCAGAGCCAGCAACCGGGACCAACCGAAATCCGCTAAACGCTACGAGCATTAAGCGAGTTGCCCCGACTAAAGCTCACCCCTCCAATTCTCGCGCTGAATAGCCCGCGCGAACCACGAATGGGCCTTCGCTTTTTCGGGTGACCACCAACAGAGCGTCCCATTCTTCCATGCAGCCAAATGAACAAAGCCGTCGGTATTGTCAAGAACCACCGCCTCGTGCGTGTACGACAAAACCTCACCCAGGGCGGAAATGCTCGCAGAGAAACGCCGCTCGACGTCCTCGGGGCGAATATCATGACCCCCAACTTGCACGCGATGGCGAATTCTGGTCAAAGCGACTTCAGGAGAATTCACACCGATATAAAAGAGCCGAACCCTGTACCCCAGCGAATACGCTTTCCGAATGCGCGCCACCGCCGATTTCCCCGCAAGCGTCGTTTCCTGGTTGAATGACCTCATGTGGGCGAAATTATCTCGGACCTGACCAACCGCCTGCCTACCCGCCCAAAGCTGATCGGTCGGCGACGACCAGTCCTTTCCCGCAGCAATAATTATTTCATCAGGGTTGATGCGAGGCATGCGCGAATCAATATCGCATTCGCGCCAAAGCCCCGATTGGTAAAACGTCGATTTCCCTGCGCCGTTCACGCCGGCAAACACAACGAGCGTAGGCTGGCTCGCCATTTAGAATGCACCGCGCTTCACGAGCTCACGCTGTTTTTGACGCAAAAAGAAATCGGATAGCTCTATATAGAAATCGGCCTCTTCTTGCGTTTTGGCCGACTGAAGAACGTCAAGCGAAACGCAGAAGGAAAAGGCCTTCTTGCATTCTTCGAAGAGCTGCGGCAGGTCGCAACGGCTTTCTGCGGAAGATGCCACACGCTCGGAATGCAAATCGTCCGACGAGGACGAGGGCCTTCCTGACGACGGATTCTTCAGTAAGCGATCGTAAACCGCGGCCTCTGGCAAAACCCACGAGCGCCCAACCTTTGTAGCTTCAAGCGAGCCGCTGGCAATGAGCTGCCGAACCCGAACGGTCGACACTCCCAAAATTTGCGCACATTCCGAAACAGAAAGCATGGACTTCCCCTTTGAATCGCCCGATATGAACGCCACCACAATACAAAAACCCTTGCGCTACCGCAAGGGTTTCAGAAGTCGCCATGCACTCATAACGTTCAACGAGCATGTCGGCCGCTTCAGCAAAGAACAGCAATGCGACCGAACGAAAATCTGTTGGATGCTTTCCTCCGCTAAATGCCCAACCTGTTAAATGCTCGTAGCGCTTAACAGATGGAGACAGTTGCGGCCAACGGGGCGCCCCGACGTAAACCTGTTAAATGCTACGGGCATTTGACGTATTGGCAAACAGAAAAAAGGCCGGCCGCATTCTGCGACCGGCCTTAGGAGCTCAACGATGCATGTGCCTATTTCATGAGCGAGGCAACCGCGTTCGCGAAGGCCACCGGGTCTTCCAGGGGCATGCCCTCGACGAGCAGCGCCTGGTTGTAGAGCAGGCTCGCGTAGGTCTTCACCTTTTCGGCATCGCCCGCTTCCTGCGCGGCCTTCAGCGTAGCGAACACGGGGTGCGCGGCGTTGATTTCAAGCACGCGATCGCTCTTGGGCGCTTCGCCCATATCGGGCATCTGCGAGAGAATCTTCTCCATCTCGAGCGACACAGGGCCCTCGGCGGTGATGCACGCCGGCGCGGCCTCGGCCGTGGCAAGCTTCGTGGACACCGCAACCTTCGTCACCGAATCGCCCAGAGCTTCTTTCATGGCACCGAAAAGGCCTTCGTTTTCCTTCGTGGCGTCTTCGGCGGCCTTCTTTTCATCCTCGGTCTCCAAGCCCAAATCGCCCGACGCGACGTTCTTCAGCTCCTTGGCCGACTCGCCCTCGCCCCAGGTTTGCATGGTCTGGAACGTGAACTCATCAACGTCCTGCGTGCACAGCAGCACGTCGTAACCGCGGTCGAGCACCGAATTCACCACAGGCAGCTTCGCCAAACGGTCGGTCGAATCGCCCGCGGCGTAGTAAATCGCCTTCTGGTCGCTAGGCATGGCGGCGGTGTATTCCTCGAACGTCACCATCTTCTGCTGCTTGGCAGAATAGAACAGCAGCAGGTCGCCGAGCAGACCTTTCTGCATGCCGTAGCTCTGGTAAATGCCGAACTTCAGGCCGCGGCCAAATTGCTCGAAGAACTTCTCGTAATCGTCGCGATGATTGTCGCGCATTTTCTCGAGCTCGCTTTTGATCTTCTTCTCGAGCTTGTTGGCAATAGCACGCAGCTGGCTGTTGTGCTGCAGCGTCTCGCGCGAAATGTTCAGCTGCAAATCGGCTGAATCGACAACGCCGCGCACGAAGTTGAAGCAATCGGGCAGAAGCTCCTCGCACTTATCCATGATGAGCACGTTGGAGCTGTAGAGCGCCAGGCCCTTCTTGTAGTCTTTGCTGTACAAGTCAAACGGCGCGCGGCTCGGAATAAACAGCAAGGCGTCGTAAGTAAGAGCGCCCTCGGCATGCACCTTAATCGTGCGCGCGGGGTCGGCGAAGTCGTGGAAGTTCGACTTGTAGAACTCGTTGTATTCCTCGTCGGTCACGTCAGACTTGCTGCGCTTCCAAATGGGCACCATGGAATTGATGGTCTCGCGCTCGGTGTAATGCTCGAATTCGGGCTTGTAATCGTCGCCGGCATCTTCGGGCTTCGGCTTTTCGCGCGTCTTGTCGCAATCCATGGTAATGGGGTAGCGCACGTAGTTGCTGTACTTCTTGATAAGGCTCTTCAGGCCCCACTCGGAAAGGTACGTGTCGTACTTTTCCTCGTCGGTGTCGTCTTTCAGCGTAAGGATGATATCGGTGCCGTTGGTGGTGCGCTCGGCTTCTTCGATGGTGTAGCCCTCAACGCCGTCGCTGACCCACGCCCACGCCTCGTCGCTGCCGAATGCGCGGCTCACGACGCGCACTTCCTTGGCAACCATGAATGCGGAATAGAAGCCCACGCCGAACTGGCCGATGATATCCACGTCGTCGCCCTGGGCCTTGTCGTTTTCGGTTTTGAATTCGAGCGAGCCGGAATGGGCGATGGTGCCCAGGTTCTTCTCGAGCTCGTCTTTGGTCATGCCGATACCCGAATCGCTCACGGTAATGGTGCGCGCATCTTTGTCGAAGGATACGTGAATGGCCAGCTCGTCTTTGGAGAGCTTCACGTCGGTATCGGTGAGGCTCTTGAAATAGAGCTTATCCACAGCGTCGGACGCGTTGGAGATAAGCTCGCGCAGGAAGATTTCCTTATTCGTATAAATCGAATTGATCATGAGGTCGAGCAGCTTTTTGCTCTCTGTCTTGAACTTCTTCATAGCTCGAATGGCCTTTCTATTCGCGTGCCGCTCAGGCGGCTTTTACCCAAAGGTCGCCGTATCGCACAAGGCGGCGCAAGCGCTTCGCCCGCGTTCGCACGTGGCGGCGGCGATTTTTAGCACTCAACATGTTCGAGTGCCAAAACAGGATTGTAGTTCGCCGCACGCGCGTGTCAAGCAAGCCCACGCGAGCGCCACGCGATGTTGACGTTTCGTTGCGAAAAGCGCTTTGTCCCCGACGCATCGACAATTCGAAAACGACGCCATTTTCGGTGCCACACAACAGGCAAACGAGTATCTTGTTCTTACAAGCAATCGGGCACGCCAAAGGGGACGCGCCGCAAACGCTGCGCACAACGGCAGCCCGTCGATACAAGGAGGCAGCTATGGCAAATCGCTTCGTTTTGAACAACATCTCTTACCACGGAGCAGGCGCGATTAAGGAAATTCCCGGCGAGCTTGCCCGTCGCGGGTTCTCAAAAGCGTTTGTGGCGACCGACGCTGACCTAGTGCGTTTCGGCGTCACGAAAAAGGTCACCGACCTGCTCGACGAAGCGGGCATCGCATGGGAGATGTTCAGCGACATTAAGCCCAACCCCACCATCGAAAACGTGCAGGCGGGCGTGACGGCGTTCAAGGCAAGCGGCGCCGATTGCATCGTGGCCGTGGGCGGCGGCAGCGCCATGGACACCGCGAAGGGCATTGGCATTATTGCCACGAACCCCGAGTTCGCCGATGTGGTAAGCCTCGAAGGCGTTGCACCTACCACCAAGCATGCCGTGTTCACCATTGCCGTGCCCACCACCGCTGGCACCGCGGCCGAAGTCACTATCAATTACGTGATTACCGATACGGAAAAGGAACGCAAATTCGTCTGCGTCGACGTGAACGACATTCCTGAAGTTGCCGTAGTCGACCCTGAAATGATGGCGACCATGCCCGCAAGCCTCACCGCCGCCACTGGCATGGACGCGCTCACGCACGCGATTGAGGGCTACACCACCAAGGGCGCGTGGGAGCTTTCCGACATGTTCCACCTGAAGGCGATCGAGCTCATTTCGAAGAACCTGCGCAACGCGGTGGCCGAAGCGAAAAGCGGCGTGCCCGCGAGCGGCCGTGAAGGCATGGCGCTCGCCCAATACGTCGCCGGCATGGGCTTCTCCAACGTGGGTTTGGGCATTGACCACTCCATGGCGCACACGCTTTCGGCGCACTACGACACGCCGCACGGCGTTGCCTGCGCGATGCTTCTGCCCATCGCGATGGAATTCAACAAGCCCGTGGTCGTCGATCGCTTGGCCGATGTGGCCCGCGCGATGGGCGTTGACACCACGGGCATGAGCACTGAAGAAGCAGCCGACGCGGCCATCGCGGCCGTGCGCCAGCTTTCCGAAGACGTCGAGATTCCCAAGACGTGCGCGGGTCTGGTCGAAGGCGATCTCGAGCAGCTGGCCCGCGATGCCATGGCCGACGCGTGCTTCCCCGGCAATCCACGCGAAGCCGACCACGACCAGGTGGTCGAACTCTTCCGCAAAATCATGGCGTAAGAAGAAACTGCCCCTGTACAGGAAGGAGCCCGCAATCATTCTGCGGACTCCTTTCTTTTTTCGATGTATTCCGATGCGCGCTACTCTTTGCGATTGGCGCGCTCGTTTTCTTCGCGGCAAATTTCCTCATACATATCGAGCATCACGCTTTGCGGAACCTCGCCGAAGAAGTAGTCGTCCTCGTTCACCATGCGCGAACCCTCGATTTCGATATCGATAATGTCGTACGCCGCATGGGCAAGCGCGACCACCATATAGCTGCCAGTAATCACAAACGCGATGCACATCACAAGGGATATCGCCACGCACACCAACAGCGTGTACCAATCGCGATATTCCTCGTGCGCATACACGAAAACGGCGGTGGAAATAACGACTGCGGCAATAACGGCGATTTTGACGGGAATGAACAGGCCCAAAAGCACGGCCACGCCGCCCACCAGCACGAAGCGGAACAAAAGCTCCTCGGCAAAGCCCGCCGCAAACATGCCCGCGAACACAGCGTACGAGTCGATGCGCGGAATTTCGCCATTGAGGCCGCGGCGACTCGCAATGATGCTCAACCTGCCCGACGTCGTGTGCGACGCGACGAACTCGATGACATGGGCAACGGCCAGCGCAATCACGGTCACGACAATGGCCGCCACGATGGTGTCAATGACGGAAAGTTTCATGCACGACAGCGCAATTTCGTGCGCCCAGCCAAACCCGACGATCGAACCGAACCAATCGCCCGAAACAACTCCGCTTGCGACCATAGAGCCAACAACGCCGATAAGCAGCAGCAGGCATTCCGACGCAAGCATGTTCGAAATAAGGCAGTTTTGCTCGCCCATGTCGAGCGGATATTTTTCTCCAGGGAAAGCCAACTTAGAAAAGCACTCCTTTAGCCTCGAGGGCATTAACGACTTCAATGTCGGCAGGCAGCCAATCGACCGAGCGAAGGTTCGCCGAGCCGAGCCACTTCGCCGCCGAATGCTCCAGCAAATGCAAATGCCCCTCCACGATGGAACACATGTAGCACCCCATGGACAGATGGAACGCAGGGTAATCGTATTCTACCTGGTACACGAACGAATCGACCGAGACCGTCGTTTCGAGCTCTTCGCGAATCTCGCGAACCAACGCCTGTTCGGGGGTTTCTCCCGCCTCGACTTTGCCACCAGGGAATTCCCACCCGCCGGTAAACTCGCCATACCCGCGCTGAGTCGCGAATACCTTGCCGTCATGCACAATGACGGCCGCAACGACGTTGATTGTTTTCATAGGGACACTGCCTCGATTCATGACCAAAATGAAAGCGAGCCCGAAGCTTCGCAATGCTAAAGGATTCACGATACCGTCCGAACAAAACAGTAGCAAGGCCAAGAAGGAAAACGCACTCTATCATGGAAGACGGCAGCACGTCGGCCGTCGAAATCACGTACGACCTGGAAACACCAGTCCGTGCCGATCTGTACGATTATTTCCTAAGCAGCTTCGACAAATAGAAAACAGGCCATCGTCCTTGCTGGAGGGCAGTTTTACGCGCGCGTGACCGCGCTATTCATCTCGCAGCAATCGAAAGAATCGGTTGATGACGCTTTGCGACTTTGGGTCTATTTCGTCGGCCCCAATCACATTGCTTAAAAAGCAGAGCATCGCGCACGATGCCCTCCGCCTGTTACCAGCGAACGAATCACTTTCAAGATGCGAAGCGATGCGCTCCAGAAACTCGCCAACGGTCTCGTTGCGCGATCCCTCAATAAATTGCCGCAATTCGGGAATCGATTCAAACCCGAAATCAGACGGTCTTAGAATCATGCTCAATCGCCCATTACAGTAAAAAACAGCTAGTTCGGCGGTTGGAGCAATCAATCGCAAAACG
>OKRW01001183.1_pt1 | contig 23344 bp, 23 predicted proteins | sample 1601151 | NCBI WGS metagenome assembly OKRW01 (sample SAMEA3541471, study PRJEB24748) | human gut metagenome | biome: human gut; feature: human-associated habitat; material: faeces | place: China | collected 2012 | reverse complement strand
TCATCACCACTTACAGTATAACACATTTATCGCGTTTTTAGAAGAAAAATAGTATTACCTTTCTTTTCTTCAAAAACTCTGCGGAACTCCTCGGTCTTTCCCTGCTGATCAATATAACGCTCCATCATGGCAACTTTCAGGTTCTCACCGTAAAATCCCAGATGGTTGTAGAACATTTTGGCAAATACACGAAGAACAGCCGTCTTGTCTTTATTGCTGAATCCCTCAATATCAATATTGAACAGAATTGTCTCCGTCGGTCCCTTTGTGGCACGGTCGATCAGCATAAAGGTTGCCGGATCGTCCTCAAACTTTTTACGGAAACGCTCTACACTGCGGATGCCTTTTACCTCTTTATTTTCCAGAAGGTAGGAAAGCATTTTCAGAAAGTGAGATTTACCACTTCCAAAGAAACCGGAAATCCAAACGCCCATATCGGCGGTAGGCTGGTCAAAGGCATCTCCATAATAATTGAAGAAAGTAATGAAGTGTTTCTTCAATTCTCTGGTGATGACATATTCATTTAATTCCTGCTCGATCACATCGTCAGCCGCCTGGTCAACTTTAATAACACCATTGATTTTGCGGTTGATGTCATCCGCAAACATATTTCGAATCATCATGGCTTTATCCTCCTTAATCTATGACATTGAATGCCCGGTAATAATCATTTGGTGTTAGACGATTGAACAGTTTTACATGACGACCATCAAACTCACCCGGATACATAACCAAAATCGGAACATCCGAAAAATACGGTTGCAAGGCTTCCAGTAAAGTATGGATTCTCATAAACGGAAATACCTCGCCTACACCTGTCAGCATCAGCACATCACCCGATTCGTGTGGCTCATACTGAATTTTATCAATGAACTCTCCATTGCCGATTGCGGAGTTAAGCTGCTCCAAAAGATAAGCGCTTCCGTCAGCTTCCTCCATATCGGGAATCGCATCTGTGATGTCCATATCATCGCAAATAGAGAGAAATGTTTTATATAAATTACAAACAATCAAATGGCAATCTAAGGACTGATCAGTTTCCAGCTGATTCACAAAATGGCGGACAACCATTTCATTCCCTGGTTCATAACAGAAGATTCTGATATTCACCTCATTGCTGAGTCCCTTGCCTTCCAGGAACTCCGGTTTCTGGATCAATGTCCGAACTTTATCCAGACGTTCTTTTATATCACTCATCAAGCTACCTCCTATGAAAAGCAATTAAACGCTGGCAGTATTGCCGTATCGCCATTGCTTCTGATGGCATTCTCCAAAACAGGATGCAACCATACTGGATTCAAATGATCTGCCTTGAGATTGTCGAGATATTCTGTCTCGACAAGCACCCTGGCAATAATCTGTTTTAACTTTGTTACTGTAGTATTGTTCCAGGAAGCTACAGTATCATTCTGTTCCTGCAAACGCATAAAAAATGTATTCAAATCTATCTTACCAAAAGACGTGTCCCTTAATCTGTACTTCTCGCCAATGACGGTCAGCATAAATTCCCAGACCAGTCGGCTCTGCTTCATCAACGCATACAGACAAATCTGTTTTGCCACATCCGTCGGCTGTGAAGCAATCGCAGAAACCAGAGAATCATCTTCCAGTGCATGAAGCCGTTTGATGCAGGCTTTTGCCATGCGTGTGATAGATTTTTCCGTTGGGTACTGGAAAAGATTCTGCTCTACAATTTCTTTCACAATCGCTTCATCTGAATTTTCTTCTGCCATTAGCTTTGCAGTAGAACGCATCTCGTAGAAAAGGAACGGTTCTCTGGTCAAAGACGCAGTGTAAGGATAAGAATGATCCATACTCCGTCCCCCTTACTGTTCCTCTTTTTTATCAGGAATAAATTCCATGATGTCTCCAACATCACAATTTAACACTGTACAAATCTTTTCTATTACATCCATGCTGACATTTTCATCTTTGGACAGCTTTGACATTGTTGTCGAGCTGAAACCAGTCTGTAATCGTAAATCTTTTTTTATCATGTCTTTATCAATCAGCATTTTCCATAGCTTTTTATAGCACACTGCCATATTATCACCTCTCACAATCACTTCTATCTAAAGCTCAGTATTTATATTACTTTCATTATTATAACATAAAAATGCGATTAATACAATCAGAATACCAAATTTTCAAACTCTAGCTTTACGAACTCATACTTCTAATTCATGTCTTTAGAAATTTGGAGATTTTAAGGAATAAAAGCGAAGCTCACATACCTGCAAGCAGGGCACACCGGTACCCTTTTGTGCATCTGCTTGTTGGTGGCGTTGCCCCCAAACCCCCGTTCCACGCAGTCCTTCGTCCTGCGGCTGCGCATCTTTCTGTGGAAAGACGCTATTTTCAAAAACCGTATCTGCGTAAAATGCCGTTATCGTTCCTGCTTTTTCTGTGCAGCGTCATCTCTTTGTTCCATTGGCTCATTCAGAATCCGCTCCACGTTCGCCCGAACGGTCAAAAGCTCGCGCATCTCATCCTTTGCCGTTTTATACTCGGTATAATCCTTTTTTCTCTGTGCCATAAGGGCTTCATATTCCGTTTGCAACGTTTGGACAGTCGGGAGCTTCGTCAGCTTCCGTTCATCAAAAGCCTGCTTAGCAGCTCGATGAATCAAAATTTCCTGTTCATGCTCGACGAGAAATTTCCTGGCATAGCCGGACTTTTTATATGTCGCATATATTTCGCGCGTTCTCAAGTAACCGAGAACGTGCTTTTTCAGTTCTGCAACTTCCCTTATTTGTGCTTCTTCGTTCTTCATCTTCTTGAGCAGTTCCCCGTGTCGCAAAGTCGCCGCTTCTGCCTTTTCTTCCAATTCCGAAAGGTTTTGAATATGATGCTCTGAAAGATAAGTCAGCGTCTGCGCCATCTGCTTGGCATTAAACACCTTCGCCCACCGCGCATAACCGCCGCCTTTGCCCTGTTGCAGTTTTGCCTGCACATCAACCAGCAGACTTACGCTTGCATGTTCAATCTTAGGCTTTTGTCCTTTTCGTCGTTCCTTCGGTTTCCATTCCCGCTTTTCATCCAGCGCCGCGCGCAGCGTCTTTTCCGAATATTCCTCGCCCAGCGAATCAAGCCGCTTAAACCGAACCTGTCCCGGTGCGCGAGCGCTCATGCGCTTCCCATGCTTAATCTCCCAGCCTTTTTCCCTCAATACGGAAAGAAGCGCATCGAAACTCTCCGGCTTTTGCCGCATGATTTCATCAATAGTCGCCCGCATTTCTTCCCGCTGTGGCTGCTTGGCTCTATCGCCTAACCACTTGTCATAGGTCAAAGTCGTATGTTGTGGCTTCTCAATGATCGACAGCCCGTTTTCCACGCATAGCGTATCGCTCAATCTGCCCAGCGCACGACCACTTCCTAAAAAGTCGCGAAATTTCCGATCGCACTCAAGATTTACTGCTGAAAAGACCAAATGATTATGTACACTTGAAGTATTGGTGTGAGTTGCCACAATGAAAGCATGATCTCCATGTGTAAACCGCTTTGCCAGTTCGCAGCCAATTCGATTCGCTTCCTCCGGCGTAATCTCACCCGGCTTAAAGGACTGTCTTAAATGATAGGCAAGCACATCGTCTTTGCCGCGCCTTCGCCCTGTAATGGTCAAATACTCTCGCCGCATCAGCATAAACTCCGCTTCCGCCGTCTGCGGTGTGCAGCCATAGCTCGTCACCAATATGCCATTTTCGGTTTTCATCGGGTCTTTGATGTAGCCGAGCGCGCGTTTAATCGCATCCCCGGCGGTCTGTCCCTTGCCGATATGTAAAGGCATCAATCGTGTTGTTGCCAATCGTTCCTCCTCTTCAGATCAAAAAAGAAGCCGCTCGTTTTTTTCAAACGAAACGACCTCTTCCCGTACAAGTTTTCCGCTCTTTCCATCCCGATTATTCTCTGATCCACCCCTTCACCGCGCCGCACAAATCATCCAGCCCAAACACCACGCGATCCGCCACCCACGGCAGTCCAATCGGGCTAATCAGCCATGCAAGCGCCAGCAGCATCAACCCGTTTCGGACAGACAGCAGCATCGCCACAAACGCCATCGGCACGAGAATCCGCAAAAGAATCCCCAGCACCGTCGTGGAAAGCACCATCACCAACTCGAGGACAAATACGACAACCTCCAGAACCAGCCAGATCGGAAAAAGCAAAGCCTTGAACATCTTCTTCATATCGTCCGCACTCCTTTATGCGTTATATATACCTCATCTTCATTTGTTTGGCAAGGATGCCGCTCTACGAAAAAAAACGCGGGAGAAGCTGCCGGTGTTTCGGCGCTCCTCCCGCGTTTTAATTCAGTCCGCTCAGCTTTTCCAGAAGCCGCGCCATCTGTTCGAGCATCCGCTCCTGTCTTTTGCTCACGCCGCGAATGTCCATCTCGTCGATTACGCCGACCTCGTTCGCTCTTTTGGCAATCTGGTTGACATTGTTGCCCATGTAGCGAAGCTGGGAAAGCATCTCTTTTAACTCCGGAAGATCGAGCCGCAGAATGTAGCCGTCCAGCGCCATCTTCCGCAGGTATGCGCCCATGTTCGTCGTGCCCGCTTCCCTCATCTTCCGTTCCAGCAGTGCCCGTTCGTCCGCCGTCACGCGAAATTTGATTTGAATATCCCTCTTTTGCTGATCGATGCTTCATCGCTCCATTTCATTTTTCGTCGAGGGTACAGGCGCGTTTTTCGCTGCCGCCTTCAGCTTTTCCCGCACCGAAACCTTTTCCGATTCGTAAGCCTTCGCCTGATCGCAGAACAGATTGAGCAATCCCGGATGCGTCTGTCGCACAACCAGCGTCAAATTTCGGTTGCCGCCCCAACTGTCGATGTCCGGCTCAATCGGAAACGCCTGCGCCCATGCTTTATTGGCGGACGAGAATCGCCCGTCGTAGAGCTTGTCCCGAATCGTAATCGCCAGCACCGTCATCACGCGCTCTTTGCCAAACTCGTCGATGACCTCTCTGGCTCCCGCTTTGTTCAGACAGTTATCTCTGTAATGCTTCGCAACGGCTTTTTCTATCGCATCCCGGCAGGCAACGCCTGCCACCCGGGACGTCTTGTATGCTTCCAACTCGCCATGCTCCACCGCATAGGCGGCGCTATGCCTGTACACGGGAATATTCTTCATCGGTTCCATTTGTTTGTTCCTCCTTTTTCTCCCTGACTCTGAGCGTCTGCCCGCTCCTGATACGCCTTCAACACATCCTTCATCGGTCGCTTCTCCATCGGCTCCTTCCTTTTTTCGTCGATGTTCAGCGCGACGTTCAATTCGGCAAGGCGCGCGGCTTTGGCTTCCAGCTCCTTCTCCTGCGCAAACGGTTTGCCCAGCTCCGCCTTGGCCTGTTCCGTCTGCCGTTCCAGTTCGGCAATCCGCTCTTCCGCCTTTTCGAGTTTTTGCGGCATATTCGCCAGCGCGTTCTCGATGCGCGTCAGATTGCCGTACACATCCGTTCCCATGGTCACGGTATGCGACATTTCGCCACGCAAAACGAGCTTGACCTCCTGCCGATAGCTGTCATAATCCACCGTCATTTTCATGCCACGGTATTCGCCCAGCTCCATATCATGCGGCGAAAGACGGCAGGCTTCCAGAAGCATTTTGCCCGCCGCCTCTTTATCGGCAATCCGCTTTTCCTTGATCGCCATGCCGACAAAACCATCCTTGGGCAGCGGATGCGCTTCCAGCAGCGCCATATCCGCCCGATAGCCCTTCGCGCGTTCCTGTGCCTGACGGATTTCTTCCGGATACTGCTTCAAAATCTGGTCTTCCAGTTTGAACTGGTTGCTCTGGTAATCCGCTTTCATCAGGCGCAGCTTTGCGACCTCGATGTCCAAATCCATCTTTTCCTTGATGCGCGGATCGCCCGCGCACAACGCCTTGATTTCCGCATAAGAGAGCGCGGTTTCGTCCACATCGTCGCAGGCGCGGACGGGCGATTTGCTGGACATGATCTGGCTGATAAAGCGCTGCTTGTTCTCGATGGTCTGCCAGAGGTACGAATCGAATGATTTTTCCGTGACATATCGGTATATATGCACGTCCGGATTCATGTTGCCCTGCCGCACAATGCGCCCCGCCCGCTGCTCCAAATCGCCCGGCCGCCACGGCGCATCCAGATCATGCAGCGCGATCAATCTGTCCTGAACATTGGTGCCTGCGCCAAGTTTTTGTGTGCTGCCAAACAAAATCCGCACCTGCCCGCTCCTGACCTTGGCGAACAGCTCCTTCTTTTTGATTTCCGTATCCGCGTCATGGATGAACTGAATCTCCTCTTTCGGAATCCCGCTTGCAACCAGTTTATCCCGGATATCGTCATAGACGTTAAACGAACCGTCCCCATGCGGCGTGGACAGGTCGCAGAACACAAGCTGCGTCAGCTTTTGCGCCTCCCCTTCTTTGTAGATACGCAGGATGTTTTCCATGCAGGCGTTGACTTTACTGCCCGGTTCGTCGGGCAGCAGCGGGTTCATCAGCCGCTGATCCAGCCCCAGCTTTCGTCCATCCGACGTAATCCGGAGCATGTTGTCCTCCTTCGGGTCAACCGCGCCCGAATGAACCTTCGAAGCGCGCTCGGACAGTGCCTCCACCATCTCCTCCTGATAGACGGACGGCTTGACCGCCATCGTCTCATAGTGCGCGTTCGGCACAGGCAGATAAAGCTGATCCGCCGTTTTAATATCCGCAACCTCCTTGAACATCGCCATCAGTTCCGGCAGGTTGAAGAACTTCGCAAAGCGCGTCCGCGCGCGATATCCCGTCCCCTCCGGCGCAAGCTCAATCGCCGTCACCGTTTCGCCGAACGTAGAAGCCCATGCGTCAAAATGAATCAGCCCCATTTTTTCCAGCGTTCCATATTGCAGATAGCGCTGCATCGTATACAGCTCGGTCATGGAATTGGACACGGGCGTGCCCGTCGCGAAAATAACGCCGCGTCCACCCGTCAATTCATCCATATATCGGCATTTCAAAAACATATCGGTCGATTTTTGAGATTCGCTGGTCGCAATTCCCGCCACATTGCGCATTTTGGTCGCCAGAAAGCCGTTTTTGAACGCGTGCGCCTCATCCACAAAGAGCCTGTCCACGCCCAGCTCCTCAAAGGTCACGACATCATCCTTTTTCTCGTCAGCCTTCAACTTTTCCAGCCTTGTTTCCAGCGATTTGCGCGTCGCTTCCATGCGCTTGATGGTAAAACGCTCGCCATTCTCCCGCTCCATCTCTTCGATGCCCGCCGCGATCTCGTCAATCTGCTCGCGCAGCAGCCGCTCCTGACGCTCCTGCGAAATCGGAATCTTTTCAAACTGGCTGTGCCCGATAATCACCGCGTCATAATCGCCCGTCGCGATGCGCGCACAGAACTGCTTGCGTTTGGCTTTTTCAAAGTCTTTTTTGGTCGTCACCAAAATGTTCGCGCTGGGATAGAGCCTCAAAAACTCGCTCGCCCATTGTTCCGTCAGGTGATTGGGCACGACGAACATCGACTTCTGGCAAAGTCCCAACCGCTTGCTTTCCATCGCCGCCGCCACCATCTCGAAGGTCTTGCCCGCGCCAACCTGGTGTGCAAGCAGCGTATTCCCGCCGTACAACACATGGGCAATCGCCGTTCGCTGATGTTCTCGCAGCGTAATTTCCGGATTCATCCCGTCAAACACGATATGCGATCCGTCGTATTCGCGCGGCCGGGTCGAGTTGAACAACTCGTTATAGCGCGTCACCAGCTCATGCCGACGGGTCGGGTCTTTCCATACCCAGTCGTGAAAAGCGTCTTTGATCGCCTGCTGCTTCTGCTGGGCAATCGTCGTTTCCTTCTGATTCAGTTCCCGCTTTTCCCGTCCGTTTTCATCCTGCACAACATCGTATACGCGCGTATCCCGCAGGTTGAGCGTATCTTCCAGAATTTTGAGCGCAGGCGCACGTCTGGTGCCGTATTTCATATAGTTATTCACGTTCTCCGACAGAAGGCTCTTGCCGTCTATCGACCACTCCGCCGTTTGCGGCGCGTAATTCACGTGGATTCGCCGCCGTTCGTAATAGGAAATTCCCAGCAGCTCGATCATAAAGCGCTGAATGTACGCCTTGTCCACCCATGTCGTACCGAGCCGCACGTCGATTTCGGATGCGTCCAAATCCTTGGGCTGTGCCGCTTGGAGTGCCTCAACGTTGACGGCAAAGGACGGGTCGCTTTCCGCCGCCGTCTGCGCCACGCGCAGCTTGGCGCGCACATTGCCGGACAGATATTCATCCGCCGTCTGCCACGTCTGTTCCAGCGGATCAAGGAAGATAACGCCCTGCAAGTCCGCAACGATTTCATCCTCCGCTTTGCCCGTCAGCCGTGCCATAAACGGCAGATCAACCTTCGCCCGTTCTCCAATGGACACCGCAAGCGCTTCGCTCGCCGTGTCCACCTGCGTAACCGGTTTCCTCCGCCGGATTGTTCGTTTGCTGAAAATATCCGCCTTGCGTTTGAGCTTCCTGTCTTCATCCAGTATTTCAAGCGAACAAAGCAAATAGTATGAAGAATCGCCTTCAAACGCCCGCCCGTTGGCTTTGCCGTTGATGATCCCGTATTCGGCGCTGAACGCATCATACAGCCGACCCAATTCTGCCTGCTGTGCCCTGATCTCCGCGTCGCTGCCGTCCGTAAGCTGCAAATCAATCAATTTTCGCACACAATCCCGCAGCTCAATCATCCCCTTGACGCGCTCCTGCGTCGTCTGATTGAGTACGGGACGGGTCATCACCGAATTTTCGCGGTAGTAAACCCGACCGTTCACGAGCGCATACGAGAAATTGCGCACATCGGGATCAGCCGGAATCGTCCGTCCTTCGTTTATATCTATTTCGGATATTTCTATCCTTTTGTATTCTCCGTCGATGTTCCGCACCGCCGCATGGAGCTGCTGCGCGAGGTCTGCGCCGGGAATCGGTTCGCATGTGGTTTCCTTTTCGTTTCCATACATGCTCTTATCCCATGCCATCTTGCCCAATACCATGTCGGGATGCTCGGCAAAGTAGCTGTTGATGGGGATACCATCCTCCGTCTGTCCCAGATGCACCCAATCCGGCTCTATGTCGATGGGATGTTCCCTTTTTTGAAGAAAGAGAATATCCGATGTGACTTCCGTTCCCGCGTTGGCTTTGAAAGCGTTGTTTGGCAGGCGAATCGCACCCAGCAGTTCCGCCCGCTGTGCGATATATCGGCGCACATCGGGGGAAGCCTTGTCCATCGTGCCTTTTGAGGTGATGTATGCAATGATGCCGCCCGGACGCACCTGTTCCAGCGTCTTGGCGAAAAAATAATCGTGAATCAGAAAACCGTATTTATCAAACGGTCTGTCTGCGACCTTGTAATTACCAAACGGCACGTTGCCGACAGCAACATCAAAAAAGTCTTTGCTGCTGGTCTTTTCAAAGCCTTTGATCTCAATTTTTGCGTCGGGATAAAGCTGCTGCGCAATGCGGCCGGTGATGCTGTCCAGCTCTACGCCGTAGAGCTTGCTGCCCTGCATCGTTTCCGGCAGACAGCCGAAAAAGTTGCCAACGCCGCAGGACGGCTCCAATATGTTGCCGCTCTGAAAGCCCATGTTGCCCAGGGCTTCATACATTGCTCGGATAACCATCGGGCTGGTATAGTGGGCGTTCAGGGTAGAGCCGCGCGCCGCCGCATATTCCTCATCTGTCAATAGACTTTTGAGCTGCTGGTATTCTTCCGACCATTGCGCGTTATTCCCGTCATAGGCTTGCGGGATGCCGCCCCATCCGACGTACCCGGATAAGATTTCCTGCTCCTGCGGTGTTGCCTGCCTTTCCTCGGCTTCGATCTGTTTGAGTGTCTGGATGGCAGCGATGTTGAACGCATATTTCGTTTTTGCGCCGCCTTCGCCCAGATGATCGTCCGTGATGCGGAAATTATGTACGCTAGGCTGTTCGGTTTTTGTGCCGGATTCAATAGAAGTTTCAACATCTTCCTTCGATTGCTCATCAGGCGGTTTGGGGTTATCGGTTTCGACTTGATTCGGCTCTGTTTGCCCCTCAAACAGAAAGGTATTTCGCGCATCTTCAGCGAGCATCCGCTCGAAGTTTTCCCTCGGCTCTATCCTTGAAATTGGATAAAGCAACGTCGGATCACGCATGGTTACATGTGTATCCGTGACTTCTTCAATGATAAATGCCGTATTGCCCAAATAGACAGTATCGCCTGCCTGATAGGGCGGCATCGGAGGGTGGTGGTCATCGACTAAATCTGATGGACTTTCAGATTCCTGCGTTACAGCAACTTCTTCTGGTTGTTCAGGAAAATCACGCCCTTCTACCTGCGCATGTGCCTTTTCGTCTGGATAATGACCATAAATGTACAGATACCGATGCTCTTGATGGTTGTAAACAGCGGCACCATCATAGGCAAATCCATCGCTTTCCATTGTGCCGTTCACATAGCCTTGCGCGACCTTGATTGCTTCTTCCAAGGTTTGATATTCGATTTTCTCATCAAACCCATTTTCAAAGTGGTGATAAACTACAACTTGATACTGCGGAGTCATCTGCTCGTCATAGTCATCAATCGCTTCTTTTGTCAACCATTCCGGTTTTGCAGGAAGCGTTTCATAAATCTCCCGCATTTTTGCAATCTGCGCGCGAACATTTCCCGCCCACAGATACTTTTCTGCACGACCGCCAGCGTCGAGAAAATAATCGCAGTCTGCTTTCAGACGGCTTAAAAGTCGGTAGTTTGGATTTTGTTCCTGTTCGTTTTGCCCCTGTTTACTCTGGAGATTGCCGTGCATGGCCTGCATAGTGGGCTGGGTCTGCTGCTCAATGGCAGAATCGCGAAATACCCTTGTGCCGTCCGCTCCAAACTCCGCTTCATAAGCATTGATAGCATTTTCGGCTTCATGATCGACAGAAAGCAGCGTATAAACGTGATATGCGGCGCTGTTTTCCCGCTTTTCCGCAATCGTAACATCAACCTTATCTCGCAGCTGCTCCACATACTGTTCCAAGCTGTGTGCAGGTATTTTGCACATGGCAACACGCCCTACACCCTCTAAATTTCGGCTCGTCAGATTCAATCCAAGATTTTCCGCAGCCTGCCGTGCATCCTCATCATACAATTCAAAGAAGTCGCCAACCTGAAACAGTACAATTTCATCAGGATGCGCAGCCTTAATGCTGTTATAGGTGTCGTAATCCGTGTTTCGTGCTGAATCCTGTACCTCTTTCTTCTCGTAAAGTGCCTGCTTTTCGGGTGTCAAATAACGGTTCATCTGGATAAGTCCGTCAATCCGTTCGGCAACCTGATTCCATTTCAGCAGCATGTCGGGACAGTTGCTTTTCCTGAGCTGAATCCCCTTTGCGTCGTGGCTTTCCGAACTCCCATGTTCACCCGATACGCCGGGCATTCTTCCGCCTATCCCGTATTCGTTTTTCAGAAATTCCAGCTTTTCATTGGTGCTGTGAGGTTCTGAAAAGAACTGGTAAATTCGACTGCCCGCACCCGCAATCGGAGCGTTTTGGGTCAGCACCGTGTCGATTTCATCCTGCGTCATAAAGCCGCGAACATCGGGCAGCAGCATCTCGCCTTCGGGCAGCTCCTTCCGCGCCAATGCCAAATCCCTGAGACGGGGGAGAATGTCCTTCGGCAGAAGAAAACGAAAGCGCATCAGATCGGGCTGCATCGCGACCGCATCCGCAAAGACCTCCATCTGCCGGATCAACCCGTGCAGAAATTCAGGCTGCTCCATCTTCTCGGAAAGATGATTGACGCAATCCGGGAAAATCAGCGGCGTATCTGTCATCAGGGAGAGATATCCGTTTTCTCTTGCGGCGCTGTCGCGGTACATATAGATCAGCCGCTCAGCGACTTTTCGTCGAATGGTTCCGGGGGCTTCCACATTTTCGAGCTGTGTGCCGAATTGCCCGGCTTCAATCAGCTCGCCGACGCGCTTTGCGGCATCCGTCCACGATATGACCTGCGCATTGTTGGCATACCGCGCACGATCTCCGGCGGCCATTTGGATTCCGCTTGGGTCGAACCAGACCGAAAAGTGACGCCCGTCCAATTCAAAGCCGCTGCCGTCGTGGTAAAGGGTCTTCATTCGCAGCACGATTTCCTCGTTCGTTTTGCCGATCATCGCGTCAAACGCCAGCTCCATGCGGGTATCCTCGCCATTGCCGCCGAACCGCAGCGCCGTATCAAGCGCTTTGGATATAAAAGAAGGAGCGGAAACCGCTCGGTCATCCGCTCCCTCGCCATATTCGGTTATCGTTTCAAAAAGGCTCGTCTGCCCCGGATTTAAGCGTACACCAGCTCGCTCAGTACGATTTCCTCTGCCTGCGCTTTCAGACTGTTCATCGCGCCGACCCACGCCATCGGGTCGCGTTCCTTCAGTGCTTCGTTCACGCCCTGCGCCGCCGCCATCTCGCTGACCATGCGGTTCACCCGCTCGCCCGCCGTCCGGTCGATCTCCGTCAGATGCGCCGTCAGTTCGCCCGTCAGCAGCAGGCTGTTGAACGTCATCTTTCTGTGCTCCTTCAGATACGCCTTGCGCATCCTGCCGTACTTGCCCAGCGTCACCTGTTCGTCCGGGATGGTCAGATCGGGAATCTGATAACCGTTCACCGTTTTGTAATTCAGCATATGGCCTGCTCCTTTCAACGCTCCGCGCTTCCCGCTCGATGCTTCTCAATACTTCCTCGGAGATTTCGCTGACCGCCGTTCCGAGTGCCGTCAACGCCTGCGGCGTGTTCCATTCAAGGATGGTCGCGAAATCTTCCGGCTCGAACCGATGTTCTTCCGCCAATCCGCAGCGGCTGAGGAGCATATACTGAACGCCCGTCGTCGCCGTATTTCGGAAAGCCAGTTCGAGGTTGAGTTCATCATACTCCATGAGGAGTGAACCGTCAACGATGTCGCGCAGCTCGTCCTGATGCTCCTGCCAATAGTCCATGACGCGCTGCATCGCGATTTCTTCAAGCTGACCTGCAAGCCCACGATTGGCGGAAACCTCATACTCCTTTTCCAACATCGCACCGATAGCCGCGCCGTTTTCCTCGTTTATCGTCCATACAAACGGCGAACGGGAATCTTTTCGCATCCCTGTATCGGCAGCATCAAAGACATAATGATAACGCGGCACGTCGCCCATCATATCCAGCAGCGCGATGCCCTTTGCGCCGCGCCTGACATACCTCCGCATCGTCTGATTCCAGATTTCATAGCTGGCGCAGGCGGTTGCGTCAGGACGCTGTGCATAAATCATCAGTTGGTCGTAAAAGCCATATTTATATACGTTGGAAGCCGTCGCCAGAAACGCGCGCCAATTTTCCCCATCGGCGGAGATCTCCCGCATGGTCTGCCGGGCAAGCTCCACATAATTTTCCAGTTTTGCCATCTCATTGCTCCTGCATTTCTTTCTGTTCCCGTTTCGGTTTTCTTTTTTGGGAAAGCCGCTTTTTTCCAGTTATCCCCAATTCATCAACAGGTTTCGTCGGGTTTTCAACATGGATGTCCACAGCTTATCCACACGAATCCCGTTTGGACATAGAAGAAGGCGGACGCTCGCGCATCCGCCCCTCGGCACATCTCCGTTTCTTCCTTTCGTTGTCCTCATATTCCCGCCATGCCGCATCTGCCGCCTTGCTCTGTCCGCACGGCTTTTCCATCATCAGCCGCTCGAATGGACTGTTCGTAAAGTATCGCAATTCATCCCCCTTTTCAGGCACAAAAAAAAGCAGCCCTTTTTCAGACTGCTTACTTCTCAAAAGCAACTCGGTGTATATCGAACAGTTACGATTAACACCCTTTTATTTTCTTCCTCGACGCGATAAACAATCGTGTAGTTTTTGACAAACAGTTGTCGATATTCCCTGTCTGTAAAAACACCTGTTCGGCGCACAGAACCCCGCTTAGGCGTATCTTCAAGGCTCAAAATCGCTTGTTCAATACGATCAATCAGGTTTTCTGCTGCCGTCGGCGCAGACAATTCGCTGACAATATAAGCATATATCTCGTCAAGATCCTGCAATGCTCGATTCATCAACTGCACGCTGTATTTATCCAAGGTGCTTCCTCCTCAACTGTTTCAGCGCGCTCCGAGCCTCGTGCGTTTCACCACTTAAAGCAAATTCCATTTCAGCATCATAAATCGCACCATTCATCGCCATGCGCTCTACCATTTCCTCATAGGCTTCGATACTCATCACAACGAGATCACCATACCCATTTTTTGTGATAAACACCGGTTCTCGCTTAGCGTGACAAATATCTGAAATTTCATTGGTGTTACGCAAATCCGTAATGGGTCTAATCTGCGGCATATTCCTTCCTCCTCTCTTTTCTTGTACATTATTATAACAGAATTATGTACGTTTCTCAATCAAAATATCCCTCTTTCTTTATTTTTTATTTCTCTTCGTTCTCCTCCCCGATTTCCTCCTCGTCGTCATCATCATCGAGTTCCGTGTTGTAGCGCGGCTGCGCGTCTCTCTTCTTCCCCAGCACGACGAACGCCGCAGCGCCGCCCGCAATCAACACCGCCAGCAGCACGAGCGCCATCATCGCCGTCGAATCGGTCGTTTTCTCCGCTTCCGGCTTAGGTTCGGCGGTCGGCTTCGGCGTAGGCGTTGCCGTGGGTTCGGGCGTGGGCTGTTCATCCTTGCTCACCACGCTGAAAAGGTCGCGGTCATCCACAAGGTTGAGGAAGTAGGTTTCGTACTGCTCGCCGTCCTTGTCCAGCGGCTTGTCGTAGTCGATCACGAGGTAATACGTTTCGCCCTTGCGCGTCTGCACCGTGATGAACTGCTTGTTCGTCGCCTTGGAATACAGCAAATCCACCGTTTTCATGTTGCCGCCCATCGAAAAGGGCTTGCCCTCGGTCGGCTCACCCGTTTCCGCGCCGCCCGCAAGCTGTGCCAGCAGCGCATAGAGCGCGTCGATATCCGGGGCTGCTGTCGTCTGCGGCTGCATGGTCGCCTGCGGCACGTCCGTGGGTATCGGCGTTGCGGTCGGCTTCGGCGTGGTCTTTGTGCCGCCGGAGGACGGTTTCTTTGTCGCGGAGGGCTTGCTGTCATTGCCGCTCGAACCGCTGTCATCCCTGCCGTAGAAGGGATTCTTCACATATACTTTCTGCGACACATTGCCCGCCAGATCGACGGCGTAAATGGCAATCTGCTGCCTGCCGTCCGCGTATTCACGGATGTTCGCGTCCAGCGTCGTTCCGCTATATTTGAGCTTATGCCCGTTGACGTACACCGCCGCCACGCCGGAGGTGGAATCGGTCGCTTCGATGCAGATCACCTCGCCACTCACACCCGCCTTGACAGTCGGCGGCGTGCTGTCAAAGCAGGAAATCGCTTCGCTTTTCGCCTGCACATTGCCCGCATGGTCGGTAATGGACACATGGATCGTCGCATTCTCCCGCAGCTCCACCGAATAACTTGCACTCTGATCGTCGCCGTCCACGACGGTCTGCCAGCCGTTTTCCGTCGCCACGACGATTCGGATGTTCGCCCAGCCCGTGCCGTTCACATCCACGATGTTGATTTTCGCCGTCGCCCTGTCCTTCTGCCACTTTGCCGGGGACACAACCGTGATTTTGTACGCACCCTCCGGCACAGGTTCTGCGGTCGGTTCGGTCGTGGGCTGCTGCGTCGGCTCTGTCGTAGGTTCAGCCGTCGGTTCGTCCGTGGGCTCAGTCGTCGGCTGTTCCGTCGGTCCAGTCGTAGGCTGTTCCGTCGGCTCAGTCGTAGGCTGTTCCGTCGGCTCAGTCGTCGGCTGTTCGGTCGGCACTGCCGTGGGTTCTTCGCTCGGCTGTTCGGTCGGCTGCATAGCAGGTTCTTCCGTTGCTTCTTCCGTCGTTTTCTCCATTTCCGTCTGCCCATCGGGTTCTTCCGCTTCCTGCGCAGGATGAGCAATTTCCCTGCTTTCGCTCATATTTTCGTCCTGCACAGCTTCCTGTACAACCGTTTCGCCCGCCACGCTTTCCGCCTTGACCGCCAGCACCGATCCGCCCAGCGCCGCGCAGAGCGCCAGCGTCAAAACGCGCATCCCCATCTTATTCTTCAAAAGATTCATCGTCCTGCCGTTCCTCCTGTTTTTCCTCGTCGTTCTCTTTCTCCTGCGGCGGCTTGCCCGCCAGAAAATCTTCCAGCTCCTCCGGGGTCAGCCGCATACTGCGCACGACGTAGAGGATGCCCATGTTCTCCGCTTCCTCCTGCCGCTGCGCCAGCTTCTTCGCCTTTTCCTCAGCGCGCTTGGCAGCGTTGTCCGCCTTTTCGCGGTTGTTGCGAATCTTCTGCAAATCCGCGCGCCAGTTCATCTTCTTTGCCATGCTTTATTCGTACATCCTCCCGAATCCATAAAAATGCTCCTGCCAGTAGGCGCGGGTCAAATCCGCATACGAGATCGGATTGCCGCAGTTCAAAATGTACCCGTCGCCCACATACAGCGCGACGTGCGTAATGCCGTCGTTGCCCGCCACGCCGTCGCCCAGCGTGCCCTGAAAGAAAATCAGGTCGCCCGGACGGGCTTCTTCCGGCTCAATCGGCGTACACACGCCGTATAAGCTCGTCGCGCCCAGCCTGCCAACGTCCCGCACACCCGACTCTTTGAATATCCACGAAATGAAGCCCGAACAGTCAAACGACGTTTCCGGGCTGTCGCCGCCCCAGACGTAGGGATAGCCGATATACAGCTCACCCACCTCAATGAGCTTGGCAAACCTGGGGTCAGCCTGCTTGTATGCCTCCGGGACTTCGTATTCCATCGGCTCCTTGAGCTGCGATGCGTGCGGCTTGCCCGCGAACAAATCCGGATAATTGCCCAGCGTCGCCATATAAAGCGCGTACATGCCGACCTTTTCCCGGCTCAGCACCATGAACGGCAGATGAGAGAGCATGTTGTTGACCAGCTTCACCTTGCAGATCGTATAGGTGTATGCCACTTCGATTTGTACCCAGTTCTCCCGCCATTTCATCTCGCCCGTTTTGGGGTCTTCCACCTGCCTATATTCCTTCTTCCATTCCGTGCGGCAGCGCGTTTCCTTCTCAACCGATGTCGTCAGCTTGTATTGCTGCTCAAACAGTAGCTCCAACGTCGGCATCGCCGTGTCCACCGTCCACTCCCCGCCAATGCGCGCGCTGACCAGCGCCAGCAGCACATACGGGTCGTGCCAGATTTCCATCTGCTCCACCTGCACCTCGTCGTAGCCGGGATGAATCTCGCCGTACCTGTCCAGCTCGTCTTGCAGCACATCCTCCATCTCACAATACGCCCGTTCAGCGGCAACCAGATCATCCTCCTCAGCGGGATACATGCCGATGACCAGCGATTCAAGCAGCGACTGCGCAATCGGCATACACCCGGACAGGCTGCTGAGCATGTACGTCATCATCCCCGCAAGGAGCAGGATGACCAGTTTTCCCCGGTTTTTCCGAATGAACGCCTCGATTTTCCGCTCCGTTCTTTGAACAGGCGTGAACACGGCTTCGCCCGCGCCCTGCACGACGATCCCTTCCGCCTGCCGCCCGGTCTGCGCCGCCGCGTACTGCCGCTGAATCTGCTTTTTCTGCCGCTGCTTGGACATCCGCCGAACGCTGGATTCCGCGCCCTGCCTGCCCGTCCGCACCGCCTGCACCCCGACGTTTTCTTCTTCTTCCGTTTCGTCCGCAGGAAGCACCGCGTTTGCCAGCAGGTCGGAAAGCGCGTCCGCCGCGCTTTCCGTGTGCCGCAGCTTAAAGAGCGGCTTGGACTTTTCCGCCTCAAAGCGCAGGCGGTGCGCCTTACTGCCCGCGAGCCTTTCGCGCTTTCTCATCGCAAAACACCCGCCAGTCATGCTGCGCCATCGCGTCCGCCCGCGCCGCCGCCTTGCACAGGGACAGCATCACCAGCGCCACAAAGCAAACGCCCAGCGCCGTCGCCAGAATTTCCATCATCCGTTTTCCTCCTCCTGACCCGCCGTTTCATTCAAGCGGTTATGCAAAGCTTTACATAAAAGGTGTAATGAAAAGTTTTTATAAATGGAAAGAATGATTGTAATAAGCTGCCTATAAACCATTTTTACAGAAAAAACTTTCGATAATAATTGCATGGATGTCTCCTTTCAACGACAATAGACACACCACCTTGAAAGGAGCGTGTGTCTATGATTACAAACAATTTCAACAAAGAGCTTCGGGGCATTTCAGATGCATTGCGTGATCTGGGGTATCTTGGCTGCAATCGCTATGACGACGAAACAAAAATTTTTATCGAAAGACATTTGGGCAAGAACGGCTGAAACTCAGCCGTTCTTCGCATTTCTTTCCATTATTCAGAACTTTTCATTAAGGCGGGTCGTCATCAGCCGGTAAAGCTCCGTGTTCTGCGGAAAACGATCCACAAAAGGCAAGATCGTGTCGCCGTAGAGCAGCAGTCCCTCGCCCGCGCCGGACTGCTTCACATAGGAGAGCTGACGCGCGGAAATGCCCAGCTTTTTCGCCAGAATCTCGCGGTCGCCCGGCGCCTGATTGAGCATCAGGATAAAGTCGCTGTTTTCAAAGATGTTTTCGATTTCCGCGCTCGCCAGCAGATCCTTCAGGTTCTGCGTAATCGCCGTCGGGATGCCGCCCCATTTTCTAAAGCGCTTCCAAATCTCCACGGAGTACGCCGCCGTCCGCGGCTCTTTCAGCAGCAGATGGAACTCATCCATGTAATACCGGGTCGATTTCTTCTGCGCGCGGTTGATCGTCACCCTGTTCCAGACCTGATCCTGCACAATGAGCATTCCCAGCTTTTTAAGCTGCTTGCCCAGCCCCTTGATGTCGTAACAGACCAGTCGGTTCTTCAGGTTCACGTTCGTGCGATGGTTGAACAGATTCAGGCTGCCATGCACATAGATTTCAAGCGCCGTCGCAATCCTCTGGGCTTCGGGTTCGGGCTGAATCTTCAGCTCGACGTACAGATCCTCCAGAATCGGCATGTTTTCCGGCTTCGGGTCGGCGAAATACGCCTGATACACCGAACGGACGCACCGGTCGATGACCGTCTTTTCAATCGGCTGCAAGCCTTCCTTGCCGCCGACGATCAGCTCGCACATCGACAGCACAAAGTCGGATTTCAGCGTCACGGGGTCTTCCTCATCCGCGTAATTCATGTTGATATCCAGCGGGTTGATGTAGTCGCTGCCGACGGGCGAAATGCGGATGATCTGCCCGTGCAGCCGCCTGACCAGCGGCGCATACTCCGCTTCCGGGTCGCAGATGATGATGTCGTCGTCCGTCACCAGAAACACGTTGACCATTTCCCGCTTCGCCGCAAACGACTTGCCGCTGCCCGGCGTACCCAGAATCAACCCGTTCGGGTTGCTCAGCAGCTTGCGATCCACCAGAATCATGTTGTGGGACAGCGAATTCACGCCGTAATACAGCGCGCCTTCGCTTTTCTGAAACAGCTCCTGCGTCGTAAACGGAATGAAAATGCCCAGCGCGCTGGTCGTCAGCCCGCGCTCGATGCGAATCGGGTTCACGCCCAGCGGCAGCGCCGCCTGCATCGCCCGCTCCTGCTGGAAATCCAGCGTCACCAGCGAACAGTTCATCGTCTGCGCGATGCTCCGGCACTGCTGCACATCCGCCTTGAGCTTGCGCTTTGTGTCCGCCGCGTTGACCAGAATAAACGTCAGCATCAGCATGCGTTCATTGTGGTTTTGCAGGCTTTTGAGCATGTCCTTTGTGCCCGCGTCCAGCGTCGTCAGGTCGCTGGGCAGGATATCCATGTCGTAGCCGGAACGCACGGCGCGCTTCTGCTCCTCGATCTTCGTCCTGTCCAGCTCGGTGATCTTGCGCTTGACCATCTTCACAGCTTCCGTCTGGTCGATGGCGCGGATGTGCATGGACACGATCAGGCTGCTGTCCACCGCCAGAAACGCTTCCAGCGCACGGTCGGACAGGTCGGCGGCGGTAATCTGCAAAAACGACGCGCTGCAAAACTTCTCTCCGATTCTGAACGTGCGCCCGTCCGGGAACTCGAACGAGGCGGGCGCGATAAAGTCCCGCGTAGACAGTCCGGATGGCGCGAGCCAGTCCCAGTCAAACGCGAACGGCTCTTTCGTGTCCATGTGGAAGATGCCGTGCAGCAGCGCCAGCCGCGCTTTGCCGTCCAGCGCCTGCGCGTGAACGCCCATCCGCTTGAAATTGCCCAGCAGCTCCGCCTCGATGCGTTCCAGCCGCGGCTTTGCGTTGCGCACGCTGTCCGCCTCGATGGTGAACGTCAGGTATTTCGTCTTGCGCAGGCCGTTGTTGCCCCGCGCGAGCTGGTTTTGGAGCATCTGCGCATATTCCTCGCGGATGCCGTCAAAATCGTCCTGCCGCGCGGTCATCTCAATGCGGTCGTCTCCTCCGCTCTGTCCGTTTTCCAGATTGAGAAACGAAAACTCGAAGGAAACCGAGCTGTCAAAGTAGTTGATGAACTCGCACCAGCTCCCAAAGATCGCGTCCTTGTCCTCGTTTTCGGAGAGCTGATAATTGATGTCCTGAAACTGAATCGTCTTGTTGTAGCGGTTCACGTCCACCCGGCAGACGCCGTCCGGGTACATCCGCTGATAGGGGATCGTCTGCTGCGCGCTGACGCGGTTTCCGTGCCCGCTCCGCGCGCGGCGGATGACCGCCTTAATCTGCCGCTTTTCGCTTCCTGTGAGCTTTCTGTTTGTTGCCTTGAGCAATGGCTTTCACCTCGTTTTCAAGCTGCGCCTGCTTTTCCAGCAGCGCATAGATGTTCTGGGTCTGATAGATTCTGCGTCTTGGGCGCAGATAGCGGCTCTCGATGATGTGCCGCAGCACGGCTTCCAGCGATTCGCCGTTCTTTTCATACAGGCCAAGCGCGAAAAACGGCATCATGGCAAAGATCATTAGAAACGTCGCCATGCTGCCGGGCAGCGCGTTTTTCGTCAAAAAGAAAAGCGGTACGCCGATGAGCGCCCCGCCGGAAAAACAGATGACCTGCCGCTTCGTCAGGTTCAGAATCAGCTTCTGCCTGACTTTCGTCAGGTCTTTCGGAATGGGAACGTATGCCACATTCATCCTCCTTCGTCTAAAATCAGTGAGCATGGAAAATGCTCTGCGCCAGACTGCTTGTCTTAAACAGCGTAAAGCACAACAGCACCGTGTACCCCATGCATGTCCAAATCGCCGTGGATACGTCGCTCTCCACCGCAATTCCGCGCACCAGTATGGCATAAATCGCCACGCAGATGATGATGAGAAACGCCTGAAAACCCAGTGCAAAAAGACTTCGCAGATAGTTCTGCCCCATCTGCCCCCATTCGCGGTTCGCCATCGTCGCCATCGGGATGGGCGCAACCGAGGTTACAAGGTAAATCTCGATCATGCGTCCATAGGTGATGATGAAAATGCAAATTGCCAGCGCCCACATCGTAAAGCCGACAAACATGCTCTGCACCCATAATCCAAACAGCGCGCCCAGTTCCATCTCCGCCAGCTTCGCTTCAAGCCCGACGATGACGCTGTCGATGCGGATATCCGTATCGGCAATCACCAGCCCCGACGCACGGCTGACCACGCTCTGCGCCACGTCGAACACCGCCATCACGATGTTCCATGTGTTGGTCACGATGACCACCGCGCACGCCGTCTTGAACACCCATTTTGCCAGCATGAACGTGTCCATGTCGTGCATGTTGTTGCGGTCAACGATCATCTGAATCAGCTCCAGCGTCGCCACCAGCGCGAGAATCACGCCTGCAATCGGGAGAATCACATTGTCGCTCAGGTTTCGGATCATGCCGAATACGCCGCCGTTCCACGCCTGCGGCGTTGCGCCTACGTTGTCCGCAATGCCCGCTACCTGCCGATTCACATTGTCAAACAGCCCGGTGAGGTTGCTCATAATGCTGCCGATGAGCAGTTCCTTGAGCCACTCCGTAACCTTATCCCAAAGAAAATTCAAAAAACCACCTCCTCTCATACCCAATTTCGCAAAGCCACGCCATTCGTCAGCCGCCGAAAAGCCCGGTCAGCAGCGGAATCAGCGTCGTGCCGATCAGGGCGACGCCTGCGCCGGCGACGAATTGTTTTGCGCCCTGCGACTTCGCGCCGGGGTTGTCCCCGCCGTAACCTTCCAGCAGGTTAATGCCGCCCCAGATAGACAGAATCGCGCCGATGGCGACGACGAGGGATTGAAGTACCGTGACCGCCTGATTGAAAAAAGCCATTCTTTTTTGAGCCGGATATCGGGTTTATCGCGCAAAACCAGATGAAAAAAGCGCCTGCATCCTCCCGCAAGCGCGCTCCCGTCCGGCTTTCTCCTTTTTCATATTTTGTTTTCCGGTTCTGCGCACAAGGCATGCCGAGGCGGAGAACGCCCCCGCATCATGCCGCGCAGCATAGTTGTTTCCTTTCACATTTTCCTCCTGTTATTCGAGGGACAATTCATCCCCATTTTCCTCTGCGTCCACCTCATACACATCCGTCACCGTATTCGCCTTGACCTTCATTTTCCTTCGGATAAATCGCTCCACGTCAAAGGCGTTCTTCGGGTCTGCATCGGACAGATATTTGTAATGCGGATGCTTTGTAATGTCATACTTGCTCGACAGAAACGGGCGCACGCCGCGAAGCTGCAAGATGCACTTGCCGCCGTCCAGCACTTCAAGCTCATCCACGGACAACAGGCTTTTCCCGAGCTTCTGGTAATTCAGGCTGTGCGACGTTTCGCGTCCCCTCGATTCGCCTGTGTTGTAGGTGTCGATGGTCTCGCGCCCCAGCGCTTCGGACAGGGCTTTGAGCGTCGTCGGCTCTTTGCCGCCGAGAAACAGGCTCGCGTCACAGTTGCCGATGACGGTTTCCGCATTGTCCTTGTACAATGCCTTGAGCTGGCTCCGCGTCTGCAAAATCAGACACGCGGAAATTTCTCGGCTGCGAATCGTCGCCATCAGCTTTTCGAGTTTCGGAATCTGCCCGATATTAGCGCACTCGTCGATCAGGCAACGCACATGTACGGGCAATCGCCCGCCGTACACATCATCCGCCTTATCGCACAAGAGGTTGAAAAGCTGGGTATAGCACATGGCAATCAGGAAATTAAAGCTGTCGTCCGTATCGCTCATAATGAGGAACAGCGCCGTCTTCTGGTCGCCCAGCGTATCCAGCTCCAGTTCATCATACGCCGTCAGCTCACGCAGTTCGGCGATATCGAACACCGCCAGCCGTGCGCCGCAGGAAATCAAAATGCTTTTCGCTGTTTTTCCAGAGACGAAAAGTCAAGGACTTTTTCATCAAATTCAAAAAGAAGTCACATTTTGCGGACTTCCTCACGGAGCAGACGCTTGATTTTGTCCTCCATCGTCTC
>OKRW01001181.1_pt1 | contig 23346 bp, 19 predicted proteins | sample 1601151 | NCBI WGS metagenome assembly OKRW01 (sample SAMEA3541471, study PRJEB24748) | human gut metagenome | biome: human gut; feature: human-associated habitat; material: faeces | place: China | collected 2012 | reverse complement strand
CCCATCGCCCCACCAAAGGGCTTTCCGGTCGCCCTTTGGAAACCTTCGGGCGCAATACCTAGTTTTATTCTTGAAATATCGGTGTTATTAGCTTGACAGCCTCTTTTTCCCTTTCGTCTGCCTTTGGCAGCCAAACTCTTTCCAAAGCGCCATGCCGCATTTGAGGAATACAACCATGAACAACCTGATTTTAGATGCTCTGGAGCAGACCGCTGCGCGTCTGCCGGAAAAAATCGCCTTTGCCGACGAGCAGACCGAAGTGAGCTTTTCCGCGCTCGTCCGCCGCGCGCAAAGCGTCGCCGCCGCGCTGATTCCGCTCGTGCCGCCGCGCAGCGTCGTCGGCTTTTATATGGACAAGGGCGTGGAGACCGTCGTGGGCTTCATGGGCGCGGTCTATGCCGGGTGCGCATATGCCCAGCTCAACCTGCGCCACCCCGCGCCGCGCGTCCGCGCGATGCTCGAAACGCTGGATACGCCCATCGTCGTCACCGACAGGGCGCATCTGGCTCAGCTTGAGGGCATCGAGCCGCCCGCGCGCATCCTGCTCATCGAGGAGCTGGAAGAAACGCCGCCCGACGCGCCCGCGCTGGCCGCCGTCCGCGCGCAGATGATCGACGTGGATCCGCTCTACGTCAATTTCACCAGCGGCTCGACCGGCACGCCGAAGGGCGTGGTCGTCTGCCACCGCAACGTGTGCGAATTCATCCCCTGCTTTGCGGAGACGTTCGCCATCACGGAAAAGGACGTGCTGGCCAATCAGGCGCCGTTTGACTTCGATGTATCCGTCAAGGATATTTACAGCGGCCTGTTTACCGGCGCGCGGGTGGAGATTGTGCCGACGGCGTATTTCACCAACCCGACGAAGCTGATGGATTTCCTCTGCGACCGCGGCGTGACGCTGATGGTCTGGGCGGTCAGCGCGCTCTGCTTCCTGACGACGATGAACGCGCTGGCCTATAAAACCCCGACGACGCTGCGCGCGATCCTCTTTTCGGGCGAGGTCATGCCGATCAAGCACCTGCACAAGCTGCAAAAATACCTGCCGGACGTGCAGTACGTCAACCTCTACGGCCCGACGGAGATCACCTGCAACTGCACCTATTACGTCGTGGATCGCGAGTTTGCCGAAAACGAGTCGCTCCCCATCGGCGTGCCGTTCAAAAACGAGCGCATCCTGCTGCTCACGCCGGACGGCGGCGAGGCCGTCAAGCCCGGTGAAATCGGCGAGCTGTGCGTCAGCGGCACCTCCGTCGCGCTGGGCTACTATAAAGACGCGGAGCGCACCGCCGCCAGCTTCACCCAAAACCCGCTCAACCGCGCCTACATCGAGCCGATCTATCGCACCGGCGACCTCGTGCGGGTCAACGAGCGCGGCGAAATGGTCTATGTCTCCCGAAAGGATTTCCAGATCAAGCACATGGGGCACCGCATCGAGCTGAGCGAAATCGAGGTGCAGATGACCGCCGTGCCCGGCGTGGAGCGCGCGCTGTGCGCCTATCTGGCGGACAAGGGCAAGATTCTCGCCTTCTACACCGGCGAGGCGGACAAGGCCGCCATCACCGGCGCGCTGCGCGAGATTCTGCCGGGCTACATGATTCCCAACCTCTTCATGCAGGTGGACGCGATGCCGCTCAACAAAAACGGCAAGATCGACCGCGCCGCGCTGCTGGAGCGGTACGCCGCCGCAAAGGCCGCCAAAAAGGAGGCTCGACATGGATAACCTCTTTTCCGTCGCAGCGCGCTTCGGCACGCCGTGCTTCGTCTTTGACGAGGTGCAGCTCGCGCGCCGCATGAAGGCCGTGCGCACCATCGTGCCCGAAGATATCCGCCTCTGCTATTCCATCAAGGCGAACCCGTTTCTCATTCCGGCGATGCGCCGTCTGGTCGGCACGCTCGAGGTATGCAGCCCCGGCGAGCTGGAAATCTGCCATCAGCAGGGCGTTTCCCCCGACATGGTGCTCTTTTCCGGCGTGAACAAGACGATGGCGGACGTGGAGCGCGCCATGGATTTGGGCGTGACGCGCTTCACCTGCGAATCTCCGCTGCACGTTCGCCTGATCGACGAGGCCGCGCGGGCGCGCGGCCGGGTTTACCCCGTGCTGCTGCGGCTGACGGCGGGTTCTCAGTTCGGCATGGACGAGCGGGATTTCTTCGCCGCGCTCGATCATCGCGCCGCCACCCCAGGTATTCGCATCGAGGGCGTTCACTATTTTTCCGGCACCCAGCGCAAGAAGCTGGATGGGCAGCGCAAGGAGCTTGCCATGCTCTGCGCGCTGGCCGACCGGCTGAAAGCGGAATACGGCATGGAAACCGTCCGCGTGGAATACGGCCCCGGCCTGTATTTCCCGTATTTCAGCCACGAGGATCACAGCGACACGCTCGCGCCGATTCGCGAATTGGCGCCCGATCTGGCCGCGCTGGCCGCACATTGCGAACTGACGATTGAAATGGGGCGCTTCTTCGCCTCCGAATGTGGCGCGTACCTGACCCGCGTGGTCGATACCAAGGTGAACGGCGGCACGGCCTACGCCATTGTGGACGGCGGTATTCACCACGTCAACTATCTCGGCGGCAACATGGGCATGCGCGTGCCGATCATCGAGCAGTCGCCCGCGCGCGAGGGCGATATGCAGCCGTGGGCGCTGTGCGGCAGCCTGTGCACGACGGCGGATGTGCTCGTCCGCAAGGCGGAGCTGCGTCCCCTCGAGCAGGGCGACGTGCTGGCGTTTATGAACATCGGCGCGTATTCGGTGACGGAGGGCCCGGCGCTCTTCCTGAGCCGCGACATGCCGCGCATCGTTCTGCGCGGCGAAACCGGCGACCGGCTGGCGCGCGACGTCGTGCATAGCTGGACGCTGAACCACGAGTGACGTTTTTTGGGGCTTTGCCCCAAACCCCACCAAGAACCTGAGGTTCTTGGATTTCCCCTATCGGTTTTTCATCAACGGCAAACGCGCACCCGCGTCTTGAGCAGAATTTGCCTTCTGCTCAATCATTGGACAGCAACCAAGAGCTCCCTCCTTGAGGGAGCTGGCGCGAAGCGACTGAAGGAGTCGGCGCGAAACGACTAAAGAAATTCAATAAAAAGGAGCAAACAACTATGCGTGACACCATTCTTGAAATCCTCGAAGACATCGGCGAGGACGTTGACTTTGACACCTGCGAAACCCTGATCGACGACGGCATCCTCTCCTCGCTGGATATCATCCAGCTCATCGGCGCGCTGAACGACGAATTCGACATCTCCATCCCAGCGACCGAGATCATCCCGGAGAACTTCAACAGCGTAAACGCGATGGCCGCGATGGTCGCGCGCCTGTCCGAGGAGTGATGGACATGAAACAGGAGGTCGCTTCCTTTCTTGATTACGTCGCCCATTCCCCGACGGTGTTTCAGGCGACGCAGCAGGCCTGCGACATGCTGGACGCGGCGGGCTTCACCCGTTTGAGCGAGCACGAGGCTTGGGAGATTCTCCCCGGCGGGCGCTATTATGTCACGCGCAACCGCTCGGCGCTCGTCGCCTTCGCCGTGCCGGAAAACGGCTTTACCCACTGCCAGATCGTCGCCAGCCACGGCGACTCCCCGACCTTCAAGCTCAAGGCGCATGCCGAGGGCGAGGCGGCGGGCGCGTACATCCGGCTGGATGTGGAGCCCTACGGCGGGATGATTATGTCCACGTGGTTTGACCGGCCGCTCTCCATCGCCGGGCGCGCGCTCGTGCGGGAGGACGGCAGGCTGGTCACCCGGCTGATCGACCTTGACCGCGACGCGGCGCTGATTCCGAACATGCCGATCCACTTCAACCGTGACATCAACAGCGGCTACAGCTACAACCCGCAGACGGACATGCTCCCGCTCTTCGGCGGCAAGGACGCGAAGGGCGCGCTGGCCGCCGAAATCGCCGCGAAGGCCAGCGCAAAGGAAGAGGACGTCGTGGCCTGCGACCTGTTCCTCTACAACCGCACCCCCGCGAGCGTCTGGGGCGCGAACGAGGAATTCCTCTCCTGCCCGCGCATCGATGATCTGGAGTGCGCGTATACCTCCCTCGCCGCGTTCATCGCCGCCCCGGCGGTCGGCCATGTGAATGTCTGCGCGGTGTTTGACAACGAGGAGGTCGGCAGTCTCTCCAAGCAGGGCGCGGATTCCACGCTGCTGGGCGACGTGCTGACGCGCGCGCTCTGCGCCCTCGGCCTGTCGGATGCGCAGATTCGCGCGGCGCTGGCCGCCAGCTTCATGGTTTCGGCGGATAATGCGCACGCCGTCCACCCCAACCACCCGGAGAAGTACGACGACCTGAACCGCACGGTTATGAACGGCGGCGTGGTCATCAAGCACAACGCCAACCAGAAATACACCACCGACGCGGTTTCCGACGCGATTTTCTCGGAAATCTGCGCCAAGGCGGGCGTGCCGGTTCAGCACTTCGCCAACCGCTCGGATATTCCCGGCGGCTCGACGCTCGGCAACCTCTCCAACGCGCACGTATCCATGAACACCGTGGATATCGGCTTGGCTCAGCTTGCGATGCACGCCAGCTATGAAACGGCGGGCTGCGCCGATGTAGATTACATGATCCGCGCGCTCCGCCAGTTCTACAAGACGGACATCATCACCTCGGCCGACGGCGAATATCAGCTCGTCTGATCCTTCTCCTCCCGGCAGCGGCGCTCCATCTCCTCCGCATGCGCGGAGATGCGGCACAGCGCGACGGCCAGAAGGACGATTGCGGCAAACCCCAGACAGAGGACAAAAGCAAGCAGCATATTTTCACCCCCGCTTCATTCTATCCAATCGCGCGCCGCCTTATTTCCGGGCGGCGCGTTTTTATCTTGACAGCTCCTTTGGTCTTTTTCCTCATTTTTGACATATTCGATTTTGAAAAATTCAATTTTGAGCACTTGCCTTCTTGATTTTTCCATTTCGTGCATGTATAATGTGTTCATCTTTGCATAACGCAACAGGGAGGCGCCGCAATGGACCGCGATGAACTGGAAAAACGAAATGTGGAGGAAAACCTCGACGCCCTGATGAATCTCGATCCGCGGGGCTACGGCGTCTGCCGCATCCTCTACGCCGGGAGCCGCAAGGCGACGGGCGAACCGCTGACCATGCACGCCGCGCAGACGCTCGTGGACGCGGTCAAGCCCGGCGATCTGGTCTATATCCTGACGGGCTTTGTGCTCCTGCCGCATAAGGTGCCGGAGATGGACGGCATGGTTTCCTCCATGCTGCTCGCCCGCGCGCTCGTGCTGGCCTTCGGCGCAAAGCCGATCATCGTCTGCCCGGAAGACAGCATGCAGGCCGTCAAAAACTGCGCCGCCGTCGTCGGGCTGCACATCTATGAGGATATCGCCGACGTGCTCGAGCTGCCCATGAGCATGGGCGTTCGGCGCTTCACCAAGGATGCCAACCGCGCCGGGGACGAGGCCGACGCGCTGCTCGCGCAGGGCATGCCCGCCGCCGTCATCTCCATCGAAGCGCCGGGGGCAAACGACGTCGGCGTTTACCACAACGCGGGCGGGCTGGACGTCTCCGCGCTGGAAGCCAAGAGCCTCGCGCTTTGGGAGAAGCTGCGCGCGCTGGGCGTGCCGAGCGTGGCCATCGGCGACCTCGGCAACGAAATCGGCATGGGCAAAATCGCCGATCACATCCGCTCCTTTGTGCCCTTCACCGCGCACGGCGAGTGCAGCTGCGGCTGCAAGGGCGGTATTCTGGCCGCGTCCACGACGGACAGCATCATCACCGCGACCTGCTCCGATTGGGGCTGTTACGGCCTGATGGCCGCGCTGGCATATCTGCTGCGCAACATCGACATTCTGCACACCGAGGAGATGGAGGCCGAGGTCATGCGCACCGCCGCCCGCAGCGGCATGATCGACATGACCGGCTCGCTGCTGCCCGGCATCGACGGCTTCAACCTGAAGATGAACGTCTCCATCCTCAGCCTGATGCGCCAGTGCACCGATTACGCGCTCCGCTATTCGCACAATTCCGACCGCTGGTTCGGGCCGGTTTTGGCCAAGCACTTTTTTGAGTAAGGATGTGATATGATGGAACTGCGCCCCGTCGGCGTCGGCGGCGTTCTGGCCGTGCTCGGCAACGCCATCCGCTCGGAAACCGGCGCTCAGGTTGCCGCGCTCAGGGAAGCGGTTGAGCACGCGCACATCTGCGGTCTGGAGGAAACCGTCCCCGCCTACGCCTCGCTGCTCGTCAAATACGATCCGTTTCTGACCGATTACAACGCGCTCTGCGGCACGCTGCGCGCGCTGGAGCGGCAGCTTTCCGCCTCGGCGGTAACGAAGGGCAAAATCGTCGAAATCCCCGTCTGCTACGGCGGGACTTACGGCGAGGATCTGCCCTTCGTCGCCCGGAACGCGGGCATGACCGAGCGGGAGGTCGTCGCCCTGCACAGCGCCCAGCCCTATCGCATCTATATGCTTGGCTTTCTGCCGGGCTTTCCGTATCTGGGCGGGCTGGACGAGCGGCTGCATACCCCGCGCCTTTCCACCCCGCGCACGCGCATCCCGGCGGGCAGCGTGGGCATCGGCGGCAAGCAGACCGGCATTTATCCGATGGAATCCCCCGGCGGCTGGCAGCTCATCGGCCGAACCCCGCTGACGCTCTTCGCCCCCGGCGAGCCGCTGCCCTACGCGGCGGGCGACCGCATCCGCTTCGTCCCCATCGACGAAGGCGAGTTTGAACGCATCCAGAAACGCGAGGAGGCGAAACGCCATGGCGCTTAACATCGTTTCGCCCGGGCCGCTGACCACCGTTCAGGACTTTGGCCGCCACGGCCATCAGGCGGAGGGCTATTCCGAGTGCGGCGCATGCGATAAATACGCGCTGGCGCTGGCGAATCTGCTCTGCGGCAACGGCGGCTGTCCGCATGTCGCGGGGCTTGAGTATACGCTTGGCGGGCCGACCGTCCGCGCGGCGGATTATACGCTCGTCGCGCTGACCGGCGGCACGGTTTTGCCGGCCGTCAACGGGAAGCGCGTTTCCATGTTCGAGCCGCTGCTGCTCGCCCCCGGCGACACGCTGGAAATCGGCATGCTTTCTTCCGGCCTGCGCGGCTATCTGGCCGTGTTCGGCGGGTTTGACATCCGCCCCGTCCTCGGCAGCCGCTCGACCGATCTCAAATGCCATATCGGCGGGCTGAGCGGCCGCGCGCTCAAGGCGGGCGACGTTCTGCCCGTTCTGCGCGCGTTTGAACTGCCGCAGGAGCGGTATAAGCCGCTGAAAAAGCGTCTGGAAGCCGTCGTGCTGGAAGATTGGGCGCTGGCCACGCTGAGCCCGCACGGCTTCATCGGTGCGCAGAAATTCCCGCTGCTTCGCGTCGTGCTCGGCCCGCAGGACGACGCATTCACTGAAAAGGGTCTTTTTGATTTCAAATCCGCGCTCTACACCGTCACGCAGGATTCCAACCGCATGGCCGCCAAGCTCAGCGGCGCGCCGATCGAGACCAAGGCGGGTGTGGACATCCTCTCGGACGGCATTGTCGAGGGCTCGGTGCAGGTTTCCGCCAACGGCCAGCCGATTGTGATGCTCGCCGACCACCAGAGCACCGGCGGCTATGCCAAAATCGCGACGGTGATCCCCTGCGACATCCCGGCACTGGCGCAGGTTCGCCCCGGCCAGCTCGTCGGCTTCCGCGTCGTGAGCGTGGAAGAGGGCGCGGAGGCCTGCCGGAAGGAAAAAGAAAAATGGACGTATCTCAAGGAGGCGATCGACCATGACTGATTACGCATCCGCCCGCCCGAAGGACGTGCGCGCCCTCATCCGGGCGGGGCAGATCACCTCGCCGACCACGGGCATGTGCGACGGCTACGCGCAGGGCAACCTCGTCGTTCTCCCCAGGGAACTGGCGTGGGATTTTCTGCTGTTCTGCCAGCGCAACCCGAAATCCTGCCCGCTGCTCGAGGTGGCGGACGCGGGCAGCCGCACCTTCCCCGTCTTCGGCGAAGGCAGCGACATTGCGCGCGATATTCCGAAATACCGCGTCTACGAAGACGGCGTGATGACGGGCGAGTATACCGATGTATCGCGGTTTTTTGACGATCCGAGCCGTCAGCTCGTCAGCTTCCTGATCGGGTGCAGCTTTTCGTTTGAAAGCGCGCTGCTCGAGGCGGGTATTCCCGTCCGCCAGATCGAAGAAGGCGTGAACGTGCCGATGTATAACACGAACATCCCCTGCGCGCCCGCGGGCGTGTTCTCCGGCAACATGGTCGTCAGCATGCGCCCGATTCCGCATGCGCTCGTGCCCGCCGCCGTCGCCATCACGGCGCAGATGCCGCGTGTCCACGGCATGCCGGTTCAAATCGGTTTTCCGGAGGCCATCGGTATTCGCGATCTCGCGCACCCGGATTACGGCGACGCGGTGACCATCCGCGAGGGCGAGGTGCCGGTCTTCTGGCCCTGCGGCGTAACCCCGCAGGCCGTCGTCATGCACTCCAAACCGCCGTTCGTCATCACCCACGCGCCGGGACACATGTTCATCACGGACATCAAAAACGCCGTCTTAAAGCTGTAAGGAGGAATCCCCCATGATTTCTGTCGATCTAAACTGCGACCTTGGCGAGAGCTTCGGCGCGTATACCATCGGGATGGACGAGGCCGTGATCCCGCTGATTACCTCCGCAAACGTCGCCTGCGGCTATCATGCGGGCGATCCGCTCGTGATGGCGAGAACCGTCGCGCGCTGCCGCGAGGCGGGCGTGCATGTCGGCGCGCACCCCGGCTTCCCCGATTTGATGGGCTTTGGCCGCCGCAGCATGAACGTCTCTCCAGCCGAGGCGAAGGCCTATATCCAGTATCAGCTCGGCGCGCTGGCCGCCTTCTGCCGCGCCGCCGGCGTGCCGCTTCGCCACGTCAAGCCGCACGGCGCGCTCTACAACATGGCGGCGAAGGATGAAAAACTGGCGCGCGCCGTCGTCGAGGGCATCTGCGAGGTGGATGACCGCCTCATCCTTCTCGCGCTCAGCGGCAGCGAAATGCTGCTCGCCGCCGAAAAGGCCGGTCTGCGCGCCGCCAGCGAGGTCTTTGCCGACCGCGGCTATCAGCCCGACGGCACGCTCGTCCCCCGCAGCCAGCCCGGCGCGATGATTACCGATGAAACGCTGGCCATCGAGCGCGTCGTGCGCATGGTCACCGAAGGCGTCGTCACCGCCGTCGATGGCACGGATATCCCCCTCCGCGCGGATTCCATCTGCGTCCATGGCGACGGTGAAAGGGCGCTGCTCTTCGTTCGAAGGATTCGCGCCGCGCTGGAAGCAAAGGGCGTCGCGCTGAGGGCGCTGTAACAATCGCATAAACGCACGCACCCCCGCAGCCGGTTTTTCCTTTTCTGCGGGGGTGCGTGATTATTTTTTTCGCCTATTCTTTTATGCGCCGCTTTACAAACGCCTTTCCGTCAAACGCCCAAATTTCCTCAAATCCGCAGCGCGCCCTCCTTCTCTCTTCCCTTCAAGGGGGAAGCGCCCTGCCGCGACCCAAACGCGGTCAATACCACATCCAGTTCTTAAACCAGTTCATCCGCGCCAGCCACTCGCGGGAGACCTCCAGCCCCGACGCATAGGGATAAAACGCGATGAACAGCGCCACGGCGGCCACGACGAGCACGGCCGTCAGCGCATGGCTGAGCGCCCTGTTTCGCCGCTCCAGATAGCGCAGCCCCTGCGCCGTCGCCAAAATGATGAACGGCACGCTGGCAAAGTAGTGATAGATGAACGTCAGACGGCTGACCAGCACCCACGGCAGATACGCCGACAGGAAGCCCACCGCGATGATCGGCAGCGCGCGGTCGTATTCGTCGTCGCGCCCGCGTGTGACGCGCAGCATCGGCAGCGCGTTGCGATAGACGCTGTACCCCAGCACAAAGAGGATGGCGACAAGCCCCGTCCACCATACGGCCGGATTGCCGAACGCCATGATCGTGCTCGCCTTGCCCATCGCCGGGAACGCCGCGCTGTAATACCACATCGGCTTGACGATCAGCGGCCATTCATACCACGGCGAGGAGAAATAATGCGTCGCGACGAGGTTCTTGTGGTATTCGAACATCGTCACCTGCGCGTTCCAGATGCGCTCAAGCGTCTTGAGGTTCAGCTTCACCTCGCCGTAAGCGCTCAGATACGGAATATAGCTCAGGCAGTAAATCACAATCGGCACGATCACGAAAAACACCACGCAGGCCGCGAGCGTCGCCGCGCCCTTTGGGGCAAAGCCGTCCGCCGCGCGCGCGAACGCCGGGTCTTCGTCCCGATGGCGCTTGGCGTAGACGCTCTGCTTATAGAGCGTGATGAACCGCGAGAAGAACAGCACCGCCAGCCCGACCGCGCCGTAACAGCCGATCCACTTGCTGGCGATCGCCAGCCCCATGAACACGCCGGAAGCAAACAGCGGCACGAGCGTCCTCCACAATTTCTGGTGATAGAAGCTCATCTGCATCCAGCGCGCCATGAACAGGAACATCACCATCATAAACAGCACCGGGAAGGAATCAATCGTCGCGATGCGCGTCTGCGTGAAGTGCATGCAGTCCGCCGTCAGCAGCAGCGCGCTGAGTGCCGCCCACCGCGTCCGCTTGATGAGCTGCATCGCCAGCAGATAGATCGCCGGAATCATCAGGATGCCCGTCAGCGTGCCCGCAAAGCGCCACGCGAACGGCGTCATGCCCATCAGGTCGATGCACCAGCTCATAAACACCTTGCCCAGCGGCGGGTGCGTCGTCTCGTAGGTGTACAGGCTGTGCGCGTGCTCGTAGCCCGTGCGCGCGTGATAGATTTCGTCGAAGTACATGCTGTTTTCGTAGGTCGGCTTCTCCGGCACGGCGTCCTGTTCGTCGATCAGCACATTCGGGTCGGCCGCGCGCCCTTCGACCGCGCCGCTCGCCGTGATGGCCTGCACGGGGATCACCTGCCCGTTTCCATCGACCGCCGCAACCTCCCAAAGCGCCGAGCCCGCGCCGTCAAACGTCAGGCGGACATAGCGTCCGTTGAGCGCAATCATTCCGCCGGAAGCGCCCGCAACCACGCCGTCCGCGTTATAGGTCGGCTCGCGAAGCGCCAGCCACTTGAAGCACTCTCCCCGGTCGAAGAACGCGCCGGTTTCCACGCCGTAGCTTTCCCCGTCCACAGAGGTCGCGACGGTGAACTGCGTATCGGAAATCCCCCCGTAATAATACAGGTGGAAGTCCTCCTGATTTTCGCCAAGGTCGAGCACCACCGTCTCGCCCGCCGCCGTGGAAACATAGCCCGTCTGCGGCGCTTTCGTCGCGCCCAGATGCCAAAGCGCCGCCACGCTGTACGCCAGCGTCAGCGCGCCCATGATGGCGAAGTCGCGCCCGCGCAGGTGCATGCGGTGATCCTGCGGATGCAGCAGCTCGTCGCGCTCTCGCTTTTCGGCCGCGCAGGTCGGCGCTCCGCCGCCCGCGTCCGCCGTTTTGTCCGGCTCAACCCTGCGCTCCGGCAGGGTCATCGGCCGCGCCCCCATGAGGAGGCGAACCGCCGTATACGCCGTCAGCGCCGCGGCGGCGAGCTGCACCGCGCCCAGCGCATACCCCAGCCCCGTGTTCGGCGCAATCAGATAATCAAACGCCAGCACCACGCCGATGTTCACCGCCGAGGCCGCCGAGGCCAGCACGGCGGAGATCAGCAGCCGGATATCCCCCGTCTCCGCAAACGCGAAAAAGAGCAGCGCCAGCGCGGGCAGGATATAGCGCTCGTGCATCTTCGTGCCCAGCGCAAAGACCAGCTGCATCGTCAGCGCGGCAGAGAGGAACAGGCGGCTCCTGCCCTTGCCCACGGCGTAGACCGCCACGCCCGCCGCGAAGGAGAGCGCCATCAGCACAAGGCCGATCTGCCCATAGGTGATCGAGCCGATGAGCGCGGTCGATTCATCCACCCAGTTGCCGCCCAGCAGGAACATCAGGTTGCCCGTCGAGAGCGTCGCGTGCGGATAGCCAGAGAGCGTCGCCGCGTATTTATCCACCAGCCACGTGAAAATGTTTTCGCCCCACGCAAAGGGCAGTACGACGATAAGCGTCGCCACCACGCCGCCCAGCAGGCCAAGACCGATGGATTTTCCGCGGCGCTCGTCCAGACGCGCCTCCTTCATCAGCGCCGCCACGCCCAGCGGCGCGAGCAGCCCCGCCTGCGGCTTGGCCAGCACGGCCAGCGCGAAGATCGGAATGGCGATTGCCCACCGCCCCTCGCGCGCATACAGCAGCATCAGCACCAGCAGCAGCGCCAGCACGGAGTCAATCTGCCCCCAGCAGCTCGAGGTCACGATGAACGCCGGGTTCAGCGCCAGCAGCGCGGCCACGGCCAGCGCCGCGCCTTCGCCCAGCTTTTTTTCAGCCCATTTGAAGCAGACCGCCGCCAGCGCGAGATCGCAGGCAATCGGCACGAGCTTCATCAGCCCTTGAAACGCCATGCTCCCCGTGCCAAGCCCCAGCGCCCTGCCCAGCAGGCCGAGCAGCCACAGCACCAGCATATACGCGGGCGGATAATCGCAGAAATAGCCCGCTTCATAGAAATTCGCCGGACCGCCGTCGGCCATCTTGCCCGCCCACGCGCCAAAACAGCCCATATCCACGCCATAGCCCTCGACGGTGAACGCCAGCAGCACGCGGATGACCAGCGCCGTCAGCAGCGAAACCGCCAGCCCCGCGCGCGCGTTCAGCTTCTTCCCCGTCAGGCCGCGCGCCAGCAGCGCCGCCAGCGCCATGTAGACGCAGGCCGCGCCGATCAGCAGCGGGATGCTCCTCTCCTTCGCCGTCTTGGGCGCGCCCGCGTCGGTCTTTTTGCTCGGCGCGGGCGTGGCCAGATCGAGCACCGTCTCGCCGACGGGCACGGTTTCCACCTGTTCAAGGCTCACATCCGTGAACCACGCCTTGCCGGTGTTCTCCGCGCCGTAGCCGCCCAGCCGCGCCATGACCGTGATTTCCTTCTGCCCCTTGCCGGTTCGGCCATACAGGGTCAGCGTCTCCCACCGGCCGTTTGTGTCGTGCAGGTCGCGGCTCGTGCCGTAAACGCCGGAGAAGGACACATTCGCGCCCTTCGTCCCCTCGCCGCAGCCCTCCGCCATCACCCGCGCGGTCAGCCTGTATGTCGCGTTCTCGCGAACGGCAATCGTCTGCTCAAAGCGCGCGTCGTTGGCCGCGGCGTTTTCCACCAGCGCGGCGGTCGTGCCATCCTCCAGCGTCACCGCCTCCAGATACGAAGCGCCCGCGCTCGTCACCCATGCGCCGGTCTGCCAGCCGTCGGGCTCGCCGTCCGTCGTCAAAGCAAAATCGCCGTTGGCAATCAGGTTGCCCGTCTGCGGCGCGTCGTCCTTCCCGCCCGACCCAGGCAGCGCAAAGAAAACCGCCGCCGCGGCGAGCAGCGTAAGCAGAACGACGATCCAGATTTTCTGACGTTTTTTCATTTCAATCCTCCGGGAAAAATCAAAACATAGGCCCCTGATAGGGGAACGCGTCCTTGATATGCGTCAGCCTTGCGCCCCGGATTTCGATGACGTCAAAGCGAGCCTGCCGCTCCGTCAGCCCATTTTGAACCATGTAGCGCAGCGCGCCCCTGCATATTCTCTTTTGTTTGGCCGGCGTCACGGCCTCGCGCCCGTAGGATGCGCCGCTCGTCCGCATCTTGACCTCGACAAAGACGATCACCCGCCCATCCTGCGCAATCAGGTCGATCTCCGCGCCGGGGAACGCCGCGTTGCGCGCCAAAATCCGGCAGCCCTGCTCCACGAGATATTGCTCGGCGCGAACCTCGCCCAGCGTTCCCAATCCGTCCGAATCCATCTTACACCTCGACAAAATGCCCGATGAACGAGCGGCGGTGAATCGGCGTCGGGCCGTACTGCCTGAGCGCGGCGATGTGCTCCGCCGTGCCGTAGCCCTTGTTTTTGGCCAGCCCATACTGCGGATACCGCGCGTCCAGCTCGCGCATGATGCGGTCTCGCGTCACCTTCGCCAAAATGGAGGCCGCCGCAATCGAGTAGCAGAGCGCGTCGCCGTGCACCAGCCCGCGCACCTCGCCCGGCACATCCAGCCGGGTGATCGCGTCCACCAGAAACAAATCGCAGGGCGCGTCCTTCGCCGCCATCGCCATCGCGTTCTTCGTCGCGTTCAGGATGTTCACCCGGTCGATCTCCTCCGGCGAGGCGAGAATCACCTTCGCATACACCGCCGTCTGCATGATTTGGTCATACAGCGCCTCGCGGCGCTTTTCCGTCAGCTTCTTGCTGTCATCCACATACAGCAGCAGCGGCTCGGGCGGCATCACGACGCAGGCCGCCGCCACCGGGCCGCAGAGCGGGCCGCGCCCCGCCTCGTCTATGCCGGCAAAGGCGCGCCCTGTCGCCCAAATGGCCTTGTCCGTCTGCGTGATTTCTTCCAAACGGGCGTTCCAGTCTTTTTTCATGCTATACGCTCCCTTGGGCTTCCGCCCAAACCTGAGGTTATCAAGCTAACATCACCGACATTTCAAGAATAACACTAAGTATTTGCGCCCGAAGGTTTCCAAAGGGCGATCGGAAAGCCCTTTGGTGGGGCGATGGGGCAAAGCCCCATATTCCAAAATGCCTAGATATTTGTTCCTTGAAATGTTCGTTTTAGCTTGTCTGTCCCTCTTTCTTCGCTTCGCGCATCGGAGTTGTTTCCTTTGGCGTCTTTACCGGCGCTTTTTGCAGCGTGATGCGCCCCAGCTTGCCCGCGCGGAACTCATCCAGAATGACCGCCGCGCCGCGATCCGTGTCGCATACGCCGCCGGGGAGCAGCCACCCGCGGCAGCGGCAGGCCTCCTCGAGCAGCGGCACACCGCGCAGGGCGTTGTTTTTGAGCTTGAAGCGGGTCGTCAGCGCGTCGGCGTGATCCTCCATCAGCCGCTCCATCAGGCGGATCGCCAGCATCTGCTGATCCATGATGTTGTCGTTGATCGTGCCGACGAACGCCAGCGCGCGCGCGTCCTGCTGATCGCTGAGGTTCGGCCAGAGCAGGCCGGGCGTATCCAGCAGCTCGAGGTACGGCGTGATGCGCACCCACTGGTTGCTGCGGGTCACGCCGGGGCGGTCGCCCGTTCGGGCGATGGACGCGCCGTTGATCCGGTTGGTGAACGTGGATTTGCCGACGTTCGGCACGCCGACGATCATCACCCGCACGGTCTTTTTAACGCCCTTCGCGGCCATTTTGGCCACCGCTTCGGCGCTGGCCTTTTCAATGCGCGCGATGATATCCTTTGCCTTGCCGCGAATGCTGTCAAAGCTCATGCAGTCGATCCCCTGCGCGCGGAAATACCCCAGCCACGCGCGGGTTTCGCGCTCATCGGCCAAATCGGCCTTGCCGAGCACAAGCAGATGGCGCTTGTTTTTGATCATATCGGCCAGATCCGGGTTTCGGCTGGCGCGGGGAATCCGCGCGTCGCAAAGCTCCACGACCACATCGACGCGGCTGAGCTGATCGGCCAGCGCGCGCTTGGCTCTGGCCATGTGGCCGGGATACCAGTTGATCTTCTTCTCGTCGGCGCGGAGCATCACATCTTCGTTCATTGCATCCTCCTTCATGGGGCGCTGCCCCATCCCCCGGCAGGGAACCCGTTCCCTGCACCCTTTCTTCGCTTCGCGCCTGTTCGATGTTTTGGGGCGCGTATATAGAATAGAAAAAGACCGTCGGACGCAACGCCCGGCGGTCTTAACAGCACAATTACTTCTCCTTAATCTTGGCGGCCTTGCCGGACAGATTACGCAGATAGTACAGCTTCGCACGACGGACTTTGCCGCGACGGAGCACCGTAATCTTATCAAGACGCGGGGAATGCAGCGGGAAGGTACGCTCCACGCCAATGCCGTAGGAAACACGGCGGAGGGTGAAGGTCTCACGGATGCTGCCGTTGCGCTTCGCGATGCAGATGCCCTCGAAGGCCTGCAGGCGCTCGCGATCGCCCTCAACAACCTTAACCATGACACGCAGGGTATCGCCCACGTTGAACTTGGGAAGGTCTTTCTTGAGCTGCTCGCTCTCAATTGCACGGATGATTTCGCTCATCGGTCAGTTTCTCCTTTCGTCAGGCGTTCATGCGTAACGCGACTTTGTTCGCAGCGGAGCGCCCGTTCATACAAAGGAGATTATAACACGGCTCATCCCCGTTTTGCAAGAGAAATTTTGCGTTTGCGCCGGAAAATCTGTTTTTGGGGCGCGTCACATCGCGTCCAGCGTCGTCTGAACGAGCCTGAGCGCGTCCTTGGGCGTACTTTCGCCGCTCAGCGCGGATTCGATGGCCTCGCACATCAGCCGCCGCAGGGTCAGTCCCTTCTGCGTCGCGTCGATTTCGGGCAGCCACACCGCGTCGTCCTTCCAGATGCCGCGTTCGCCGAGCGCGCGCTGCGCCTGCGCGTCCTCGTGCCAAAGCGCCGCCGCGCGCATGGCCAGCGCGCTGTTGGCTCCGGCGGCGACGCAAACGCCCGTCAGCTCAAACGAACGGATCACAAAGCCCGTCGAGGATGGATACGGCATGGTGAGCAGCTCGACGCCGTTTTTCTCCAATTCGCGGGCGCAGCGCCGCTCGTCGCCCGTCCGCCAATCCATGAACAGGGCGGTTTCCCCGTTCAAAAAATGCGTCAGCGCTTCCTCCCTGCTCCCGACCCGCGCAATCAGGCCGCCCCGCACCCGGTCGCGCAGCCATTCCAGCGCCGCCTGTACGTTGATGTGATCCGCCTGTCCGGTTTCTCCCCCTTCGGTCAGCCACGCCCCGCCGTAGAGCGCTTGCAGCAGCGCCTCCAGCGCGCCGCAGGTTTCCGGCTCGGCCGGCCAAATCTCCAGCGCCGGATGATCCGCCAGCGCGAATTCCTCCAAGAGCTGGTCGAACTCCATCGGGTACCAGATCGGGTGCTCGATCGCGTTGGTCATGTAGCCCATTCTCCGCTTTTCCAGCAGCCGCCGGTTGACCGCCATCTGCCGGTGCTTCGCCGTCAGCGGCAGCATGAACAGCGTTTCATCCTGCACGCAGGCGTCCAGCACGGGCTCGCTGATGCGCGACACATCCGTCAGGCAGCCATCCAGCGCGATAAACAGCCCGTCGCTCACCCACAGGCTCGCCTCGGACGGCGCGCAGACGATGAGATCCGGCATATCGTCCCCGAGGATCAGCGCGCGCAGGTCGCGCTCCCCCGTCGGCCCAATCGCCCGCCACTGCGCCTGCGGAAACGCCTGCCGCGTCCGCTCCATCAGCGCTCCGGCGGTCTCCTCGTCCATGGCGTTCGCCGCGAAATACACATTCATCTGCGTCTGCGCTGCCGCGCCCACGCTCATCGTCACGGCGCAGAGCAGCAAAAGCGCCGCCAAAACTCGTTTCACGCGCATCCCCTCCCCTTGTCCTCATGCTCCATATATACACGGGTTTGGGGGAAAGCATGCTTCAAAGTTTTTCAATCTATCCTGTTTCCTGCCAAAAAACGGCGGCGCTTTCGCGCCGCCGCATGTGGGCGATTCAATTACTCAGCGGGGATGAAGTCCGGGAGTTCGCCGGTCGCAACGACGATGCCGGAGATGTAGCCGAAGCCGCAAGCGTCCGCATCCGCGTTGGAGCCCAGACGGTTGGTGCCGTGCACGCCGCCGGTGACTTCGCCGGCCGCGTAGAGGCCTTCGATCGGCTGGCCGTAGATATCCAGCACGCGGGTCATGGTGTCGATGACCAGACCGCCCATCGTGTGGTGCACAGACGGGAACTGCGGCAGCGCGTAGTACGGGCCTTCCTCGATCTTGACCATGGTGGAAGCCATGACCTTGTGGAAATCGAGATCCTCGCCGTTGTCGATGTAGCCGTTGTGCTTCTCGATGGTGGCCTTCAGGTTGTCGCCGGTGACGGTCGGGAACATGCCCTTGACCTCAAAGCCGTTGATCTTCTCGGCCAGCTCGTCGAGCGTGTCCGCCTTCAGGATGCGGCCATCGGCGATACCGGCTTCGATTTCTTCCGGACGGACGTAACCGGCGACGACCGGCTCGGTGAAGATGGCATAGGTGGAAACGAAACCGGTGTTGACGGCAGCGTTCGCGCAGACGTCGCGGCGGTCGCCCTCGTTGACGTAACGGTTGCCGTTGTAATCAACGTAGATGACGCCGTAGGACGGGCCGGTGAACGGCCACACCGCGTACTTATCCAGAACGCCGGTGTTCGGGTCCGCCCACGGATAACGCTGGATGTTGCTCATCTGGGTGGTGTTCGCGCCGATCGCCTGCGCAAGGTAGATGCCCTCGCCGGTGGACGCGGCCTTGATGTTGGTGGTCGGCAGTTCTTCCGTCAGGTACGGAACCTGCGTCTCGCGCATCTGGACGTTCGCGGAGAAGCCGCCGGTCGCCATGATGACGCCCTTCTTGGCCTCGATGGTCTTGTAGCCGTCCGCGGTCGCAACGCGGATACCGACAACGCGGTTCGCCTCGTCGCGGGTGCGGTAGATTTCAACCATCTTGGTCTCCAGCTCGATGGTCGCGCTGGTTTCCTTCAGCATCTTGAGCTGCAGGTTGGTGATGTCGGAACCGACCTGGTTCTCGGTGACGTAGGTGCGGTAGCCGTAGTGTCCGCCCGGACGAGCCAGCGTCTCGCGAATCTGGAGGCCGTTGTCCAGCAGCAGATCAAAGTAGACCGGGGAAGCGTAGACCATCTCGCGCACCAGCGCCGGGTTGCTCATGTTGTCGCCGCCCTTGATGGTGTCTTCGATGTGCTTCTCGGCGGTGTCCGGCTCAAGACCCAGCTTCTGCTGGAGCTCGGCGGCGCGCTTGGAGGTGTAAGAGGCGTACTGGCCGCCGTTGATGGCGCTGTTGCCGCCGGTGGTGGAGAGCTTCTCAACCAGCACGACGCTGCTGCCGGCCTTCTCCGCAGAGTAAGCCGCCGCAAGGCCCGCGAAGCCGCCGCCGACGACGACGACGTCATAGCTCTCGTCCCACTTCTCCGGCACTTCGACGGAGCCCATGGTCGGGAAGTAATCCGGCGCGGCGACTTCCTTCGCCTCGACCGGCTTCTTGAAATCTTCGACGTTCGCGCCGGCCTCGACCAGAGCCGCCTCAACAGCCTTGAGGATGCCCTCGGAGGTGCGGGTCGCGCCGCTGACGGTATCTACCGCCAGAGACTGCGCTTCCAGAATCGCGGCGGGCATCTTCTCCAGCGCCGGCCAGCCGGGAGCGGTCTCGTTGTAAGCGGTCACCTTGATGTCCTCAATCTTGCTCTCGGACACGGTCACGTCCACCGTCAGGCCATCGTACATGCCGCGGGCGACTTCCGTGTAGGTGCCGGGCTTCATGCCCTCGGCCACCGCCGCCGTGAAGCTGGAAGCCAGCAGGCAGACGCAAGCCAGAGAAGCGATCCATTTCTTGTTCATTCTTTTTTCTCCTTTCCGATGTAAACACGTTCGGAACTCCTGACATCATTGTACATGAATTTATGCGTTTCATCACTCGAAAGGAGGAAATGAATCATTCGAAAAACAGAAATTTAACAATCATGCCGACCCGTTCGGCCTTAAAATCCACCCGCTCGTGTCCTTTTTCACAAGTTCATCGGCATAGACCGCGCTGCTCCGCGCCAGCGCGCGGGCGGCGGGCTTGAGCGTTTCGTAGTTCTTGTAGACGATATTTTCCCACGCCCAGATCGGGTCTTCATCCATATCCAGCCTGACCAGCCCGTAAGCGTCGTGGTAATGCTGCGCGGCGCAGTGCGGCGCAAGCGTCATCGCGCCCTCCTTGCGCACCTGCTCCACCACGAGCTGAACGCCGCCCAAAAACGTCGTCTTGCTCAGGTGAACCCCCATCTTTTCCAGCATCGGCAAAAACTCGCCGACAAAGCAGCATGTATCGTGCGGGTACATGAACTGCATGCCCTCCAGCGCCTCGTATTTCAGCCCCTTCTTCTGCGCCAGCGGATGATCCCACGACACCACGATATACACCGGCTCGCGGTACAGCGGCACCGCCCGCAGCCCGCTGACCACGCCTGGGCGCATGGTGTAGAAAAAGCCGATATCCAGCATATCCGAGCGGATCAGCGCCGGAACGCCCGCGTTGTGCGTCATCATCATGTTCAGCCGGGTTTCGGCGTGCGCGGTGTGGAATTGCTCAAACAGCGCGAGCAGGCTGTTGCCGATGTTGATTTCGCACCCGCCGACGCTGACCGTGCCCTCCAGCTTCTCCGCCGGGCAAACGCTGTCCAGTGCCAGATAATAGTGCTCCACCATGCGGGTGGCATGCGCCAAAAACGCCTCGCCCTGCCGGGTGAGCGCGAGCTGGCGGCCTGTTTTGCAGAAGAGCGGCGCGCCGACCTCCTGTTCCAGCATTTGGATATGCTTAAAAAGCGTGCTCGGCGCATATTGAAGCTGCTCCGCCGCCTTTTGATAGTTGAGCGTCTGGGAGAGCGTAATCATGGTCAGAAGCTGTTTGATATCCATGGTTGCAACGTCCTTTTCCGGTCGATGGTGCACGATTCGTTAATAATCTGTTTATATACATTCTATCCTCCCGCTCCCCAAATTGCAACCATAAAGTGCCGAAAGGTCAGCCGACTTTCTTTTTTCGCCTCCGCCGAAGTCCGCAAAGCGCCAAAAAGCGGGCTGAGCCCGCCTTCACCTCCGCCGAAGTCTGCCACGCATCAAAGTCTTGCTCACGCGGGCGATTTTGTGCAGTTCCCTATAATATCAAAAACGGACATGGGGTTCGCTACCCGCATGTCCGCTCTTATTTTGATTTATTTCTTTCGTCTGAGCATGAAGCAGGCCGCCGCGGAAACCGCCAGCGCCGCGCCCCAAAGCAGAACGGGGCTTTCATCGCCCGTCTTCGGCAGGTTTTCCGCGCTGGGGAGCTTTTTCCACTCCGCCGTGAGCGTCTTGTCCTCCGTGACGGTGATCGTCTCGCCCGCGTGGTACATCTTCTCGCCGTCCTTCCAGCCGACGAAGGTATAGCCGGTTCGCGGTTCTTCGCCAAGCGTCACCGTTTGGCCGTAATTCACCGTTTTCGCCCGCGTTTCGCCGTTCAGCAGAACGTATGTGACCGTGAACGTCCGGGCTTTCCAAACAGCCGTCAGTTTCATATTTTCATTGACGGTGATGTTGACTTTTCCGTCTTCTCCGGCCGGATAGATTTTCTTATTCTCGTCCTCCCAGCCTGTAAACAAATACCCTTCCTTTGTGGGCGCTTCGAGGGTGACGGTCGTGCCCTCATGCACCGTTTGGCTGCTGCTTCCGCCTACGCCGCCGTTCGTGTCGATTGTGACCGTGCGCACCGGGACTGCTTTATACGAAGCGACGAGCGACAATGCGCCTTTTAGCGGTTCTGCGCCGTCCACTTTCACCGGCACGCCGCTTTCAGAGGGCGTATATCGCGGGTTGTCGTCCTCATACCAGCCGTCAATGTTTATGCCGCTGTTGCGATAGGTCGCGCCCATGTTCGCGGCGATGGGCAGTTTGATTGAAGAAGTCTTACCATCCAGACAAATATCCGCGCCGTGTCCGCCTGCCGTATTGTTGTAAATCCGGTTTAATCCGTCGGAAACATCCATCGACCCATTTTCCAACTTAATACCACCGCCGACACCGCCGGTTGCATACGCTTCATTGCCAATAACCGTCCAATTTGTTATTGGTTTTTCAAACGTTGTTTTGCCGATCAGCGCCACGCCGCCGCCAAGTGCTGCTTTGTTGTTTTCGATTCTGCCGCCGGTGATTTTGATGGTTGAATTATTTGCACATAAACCGCCGCCATTACCTGTATCTGACGTAATACATCCGCTGATTATGCCGCCGCTGATTCTGATGGTTGAACTGTCCACAAACAAACCGCCGCCCGCACCTACCTTCTTACATCCGCTGATTGTGCCGCCGCTGATTTCGATGGTTGAAGATTTTTCTGCATACAAACCGCCGCCCCATACTCCCTCACATCCGCTGATTGTGCCGCCGCTGATGTTGATGGCTGAATTGTTCGCATACAAACCGCCGCCATTATATGCCTGTGCCTTACATCTGCTGATGATGCCGTCGCTGATGGTGATGGTTGATTGATTTGTTGCATACAAACCGCCGCCATTATCTGCCGCCTCACATTCGCTGATTGTGCCGCCGCTGATGTTGACGATTGAAGAATTGGTTGAAGAATTGGTTGAAGAATTTGTTGCATACAAACCGCCGCCATTGTTCCTTGCCGTACATCCGCTGATTGTGCCGCCTTTGATGGTGACGGTTGATTTGTCCACATACAAACCGCCGCCCAATAATCCCTTACATCCGCTGATTGTGCCGCCTTTGATGTTGATGGTTAAAGAATTTTTTGCATACAAACCGCCGCCCCATCTTCCCTCACATTCGCTGATGGTGCCGCCGGTGATGTTGATGGCTGAATTGTCCGCATACAAACCGCCGCCATTTTCTGCCGCCGTACATCCGCTGATTGTGCCGCCGCTGATGGTGACGGTTGAAGATTCTTCTGCACACAAACCGCCGCCATTATCTGCCGTACATCCGCTGATTGTACCGCCGGACATGACAAATGTAGCTCCATAAACGTGGACGCCTCCGCCACTGTCGCCTTTGCAATTCCGAATCTCACCGCCAGACATATTGAACGTTGCCCCCGACTTAGCTATTACTGCGCGGCTACCCCCTTCAATTACGCCGCCTTTCATGTTAAAAACTGACTTCGAACCCGTAACTGGATCTGAACCCGTAACCAGTACGTAGGCGTTGATCGTAGACTGCCTATTTTGCAGCGTCACATTTTCGTACATATTCGCGGTTGCCCTTCCTGATACAGTTATAAAGGCAACCCCTGTATCTCCTTCAATCGTCAGCTTTTTGTCGTAACCGTTCGCGCCCAAATTCAGGGTAGTTTTTTCTCCTGTCACCGTAATTCCTGCGTTCGAACCATTAATGGAAATAATGGAAATCTTATGATCTTTGTCATCGCTCTTGATGGTCGTGTTGCGTTTCAATGTATATTCGCCTGTCAAGGTGATATCCGCACACAATTCGATCACGTTTTCATCCTCAACGTTGGATGCGTTAATAGTTTTAACCACTTTGGCAAAATCAGTATCAGCCGTGACCGTATGCACCTTCGTCTCCGCCATGGCGCGCGGCGCCGCCAGCGCCAGCATGCAGACCGCTATGCCCAGCGCCTTCCAAATCTTCCTGTTCATCGCTTTCTGCCTTTCCTTCGGTTCATTATTTTCCTATACACAGCCTATAAAATGGATACAGACATCATAGCATATCGACATTCTTTTTTCAATCTGTTTTATTCGGTTCTTCACGAATCTCAAATCCGAAATTTTGCAAAAATTCAAATAGCGGGCGCGCAATGCGCGCCCCTAC
>OKRW01001180.1_pt1 | contig 23359 bp, 34 predicted proteins | sample 1601151 | NCBI WGS metagenome assembly OKRW01 (sample SAMEA3541471, study PRJEB24748) | human gut metagenome | biome: human gut; feature: human-associated habitat; material: faeces | place: China | collected 2012 | reverse complement strand
ATGTGCTGTCAATCTCTATTTCTTTGTAGACCAAAATTACACCTCCTGCTTTTGTTGAAGACTATCAACCTTATCGGACAACTCCTGAACCGCTTTCCAAAGGACAGAAACCATTCCGTAGAGATCGATAGCCTTATCTCCACTTTCAGTTTCCCGGCGAATTTCTTCCGGGGCTTCATCGTACATTAAACCCACCGATTCGTTTTTTGTGCCGACTGATTTTCTTTTTAAATTTTTCACGTTTTCCACTGAGATCATGTCCTGTTTCAGCCGATAACGGTACACCGCCGAACCTCTCACTTTGTCTAAGAAGGTTCCGGACAGCTTTTTTACTCCGGTTTTCTTTTTTCGGTCGGAGGTTACCAGCGATCCGTTGGAATAGATATTTCCGAACTTAGCGTCACCGTTGGATTCAATGGACGCTCTCATATATCCGTTTGTACCGAATTCAATTTTATTTTTATCATATAAAACGCAGCCGGTATTTGTAAATTGGAGGTATTGATTTTCGCTTCCTTTAAAATTAGCAAAAGTACCAGCCAACTGAACGCATTGATCATTTTTTCTAAGAGCGGCTATGGTATCGGAAAGCTCTAGGGACGGATCTTCGCCTTTGTACAATAGTTTTAATGTGTTCACATCTGCGTATATAATATTCTCAGATGATTTATTTTTTGTGCCTCGTTTTAAAACTACCGTGCCTTCCCCAGTAGAAGAATTTCCGTAAAAGTTAAGGTAATTACCTCCGCCTGAATATCCGGTGTTTGCATTTGACCGAATAATAAGATCTCCGGTTGAAACAATTTCGTCCTTATTCGCCAGCGGAAAATCCTTGCTGATCCCATCGATTGTTATGAGCAGCGACCCAGAATTTCCGCCTGGATAATACACCTGGAATCCTTGGTATGGCTCCCCCCCAGCCCAGTTTCCTGAACCAATTCTTGCAGTGGTCGTTAATCCTTCTTCCACGCCTTTCAGTACGGAAGAAGCAAGCTCGCCTTTCCCGTTGTTTGCGTCAAGATCGAAATATACAGCGCCGGTTTTAGAAGAAATTTTTCCAGTTACGACGGTGTTTGCAATAATTCCGGCAAACGTCATTGAAGTTGTCCATATCCAGTCTGTGTTTTGAGCATTTCTTTCTTTTGAAATCTGTATTCCCTGGGTACCAATTCCCAGTGCGCCAAAGGTTGGGCTGTTCGGGTCTAGATCCTCAAATAGAATAGCTCTGACATCTTGCTTTTTTGCAATGCTGTTTTGAACTCTAAGTTGGCTGTAGGTTCCGTCAATAAAGCCCTTGATCTGTTCCGCTATCAGACTTCCGTCAGGCCTTACAACATTATCTATCTTATTTACAGAAGATGTTACATTGTCAAAATAATTATACTCAGAGCTTCCAAGGGCAACGGAGGAAACTTTTTCTTTTATACAATCATAAGTAAGTTCTATCACTCGGGCTTCTGTTTCAATCCCGAGTTTGTAGTGTTTACAGTGAATGGTGTCTCCTAAAGATACGGATTCCAAAACAGAAAAGTCCTTATACTGTACGGTATTTTGCAGTAATACCATATCGGCAGAAATGGATATTTTGGGTTTATCCAATCCAGACGCGAATTGATCTTTACACTTCTGAGTTAAAGCTGCGTCTAACTCTGCCTGCGTATCGCAAATAGTCACTCCGTTTTCTTCATCGTCCTCACTGGCATCGGCGCGCATCTTAACGTCTTCAAACGACACAACGGCAACTTTTATAATTGGATAATTATTAATCAGATCGCTGTCTACATACCCATTATTTGTTATAGTGTATCCGTTATATGCTTTAGGATAAATACGCGTTACAACTTCTCGGGTATCAACGCTTTCCGTCAATCCGTCCGCCGGGATATTTTTTCCATATAAAAGCTCGATCCCTTTATCTGTCCCGATAGATTCATCAATATGAATTCTAAAGTTATCGAAAAGGATTTCTCCACCCCAGCGACTGATAAAAGAATTATCCTCGCCGCCGTTGATTGCCTCAATTAAGTTTTTAAATTGATAATAGGCAGTCGCTTTTTTTGTTATGTTAGATTCACCGGAATACTTGCTGTTTGGGGCCGTCATAAGATCGAGCGCCTGTTGACCGGTTTTCTCCGTGGGGCGTATATCAACTAAAAAGCAGTCGTTCATTGCGTCCATAAAAATCGGCTCCAGCGTTGCGGAAACTCCGGAATCAGACTTTTCTTTCTCTTTTACTCTGAAAAGCTGGTCGCCGTTAAAGCTTGGAGCTTTTATCACGGATTCTTCAATGATATATTTCCATCTGCCTAAATCATCGATTGGGTGTTCAAGCTCCATCTGCCAGGAACCATTTAGAACCGTTTTCAAATCGCACTTTGTTGGAAAAAGCGTCATATCGCCGTTATAAGAAAAATTTGTATTATCCGGGTTATAAATTTGAATCAAGGTTTATACCCCCATTGCGGAATAATCGAAAGCTGTCCCCCCGATATAGAAATGCTTGTGTCTCCATGAGGAAGCCATAAATCTTCATACCTTCCCGAGATAGCGGTATTCATTAAAGTACCGTCTTCCCGATACGCTATCATATTGCGGCTGTCTATTGTTAAATTTTGCCCTACATTTGCCGTAATTGTTTTCCCGTTTGTTGTGAGCGTGTAGTTACCTTCTCCGACAATTTTATAAATTGGCTTACAAAGGTCATATGGATTAAAGCTTATCGTTGAAAAAGTCTTTTGCCCGCTTTTTAAAAACTCATAAGGGTAACAGGTAAAAGTCACGGAGAACTGACCGTATTTTCTTAATTCTCTCTCCAGTTCGTTGTAGTCAATTATAAGAACCTCATAAAAGGTTTCAAGGGAATCCGAAAAGCTCAGCTTTCCGGTTCCCCTCAACCATCTCTTGATATCTCTTATTCTTTTTTGAAAAAGCTTGTCTATTACGGCAAAAGTGCATTTCACAGTAATATTTCCTATGCTGTTGTCGTCGGAAATCAGTTCTCCATCTCTGCCGGGTACCGAAAAGGTTTCATAGCGTTTTTCTGGTTGGGAAATTTCGGGATAGTCCGGTAAAAATACGCCGTGCGATGCCCCAGAGGCTCCGTTATAGACAATTTCGAATCTGTCAAGATTGCATTGAACCATTAGGCAAACCCCCTTGCTCTTTGTACCGCTCTTTGCTGACCGCCTATCCTTTTTATGGTATATTCCGCTGCCATTTCTTTTAATGGCGTCCCGTCGACCGTCGTGTTATTAACAATCTGAATAACCAGCCCCTCCAGAATCCCCGTTAGGTCTACCGGCTCCGCGCTGGCGTTGGCCCTCGCAGCTTCTTTCGCATACTGCACGGAAATATCGTGGGGAATAACCTGTGACCCGTTGGGAAGATATGTTAATTCACCACGTCCTCCTTCGTTCATGTATGCGAATCCGCCTTGCCAATTGTCGGTTCCGTGCGCCAGATACGGGATCTCACCGATATTTACACCCGGGATCAAATTGATTACCCAAATAGCACCGTTGATCGCCCATATCACTCCATTAATCACGGATTTTACACCGTCCACCAACGCGTTAAACGCTGATCCAATACCGTCAACAACGCCTCCGACAAAGCCTGTAAGGCCATTCCAGGCACTTTCAATTCCGCTGAACACTCCGCTGATTACGTCCCAAATAGCGCCGAAAACAGCCCCCACGACATCGAAAATAGCTCCAAAAATAGTCGCAAATACATCGATCAGAGGAGAAATAAACTCTACGATCTTCGAAATGATCCCAACTACAACTTCAATAATAGGAGAAATGATCTCCACTATTTTACCAATGACTTCACCGACGAAAGAAATAATAGGAGAAATTACCTCCATCACCTTGGAAATCACATTCACAACGACGGTAATAATCTTTTGAATAGGAGGCATTAACGCTTGAACTGCGCTCATAATAGCCTGAATAATGGAAATCAGTGGTGGCATTAAAGACTGAATAATATTCGATACCACCTGTACAATCTGGGTAATCACAGGAGCAAGCGAACTAATCAATTGGTTAATCAAGGGTGCCAGCATGGCGACTAGTTCCCCGATAAAGGTTATAATTTGAGCCAACACCGGCGCAAATTGCTGCAAAACACTTCCAATTGTGTCAAAAATAATTCCGCCAATTTCCATCAGCAAACCCATTAATGTTTGAAGAATTGGCTGCAAGGAAGACATGATAGTCGAAATCGTGGTCATGACAGATTCCCTAAATCCGTCGTTTGTAGCCATTAAGTAGCTGAAAGCCGCGACTAATCCCATGATCGCAGTTACCGTAAGGCCTACCGGCCCAGTAAGAGCGGTAAATATACCTTTAATTCCGCCAAGCCTAGATACCGCCGTGGAAATTCCACTTATTGCCGTGGAAATTCCGCCTATTCCACGCACCAGCGTCCCTACTACTGTGATCGCTGGCCCTATCGCCGCTACAATCCCAGCAAACGCCGCTGGGCTGATTCCAAGATTTTGCAGGAACGTGGAAAAAGATTGGATCTTGGTTATCACGCCGTCGAGCGCCGGCGACATTTCTCCTATTGCGTCAAGCACGCCTTGAAATCCGCCTTCTTCAAAAGCCGTGTTGACTGTAGTAAGCACTTCATTTATTTTTGGCAAAACATCTTGTGCCAATTTTTCAAATATACCAGACGTAACATTTCCTAAAAGCCCTTGTACATTATCTTTTAAAGTAGACATCTGTCCACTAAACGTCAGGCTCTGCTTTTCCATAGACTGGAAATATCGTCCGCCTTCCGATGTAGACCTTTGCATGGAGGCTGTTATTTCATCAACAGAAATCGTTCCCGCACTGATACGGTCATAAAGGCTTTCCATGCTTTCTCCGGTGGATTCGCTTATTTCCTGCAACGGGTTGAATCCAGCTTCAATCATTTGCTTTACATCTTCCAAGGACACCTTGCCGGCGGAAGACATTTGTCCATAGGCGGTCGCTATTCGATTCATTTTATCGGCTGAGCCTTGGGAAATATCCCCTAGCATCGTCATTTTCTCCAGTGCATCGTCAGCCGTAAATCCGTAATTCATTAAAAGTTGTGTCGTTTCTGCAAGTTCCGGCATTTCAAAAGGTGTAGAAGCGGCGATATCTTTTAATTCGTCTACTACATCGGCCGCTTTTTCCGCTGATCCTGTCATTACCTCAAACGACGTGGCGTAGGTTTCCATCGTTGCGTTGTATTTTACACCTATTGCCGCGATTCCTGCAAAAGCGGTAGTAGCCATTGTTATTTTCTTGCCTGCGGATTGAAGCGACTGCCCTACGCTTGAAAGCTTTTTTCCCATGTCACCTATGGTTTTTTGAAAATTCCCGGCGCTTTTTTCAGCGTCCTTGATCGCTCTGTCGAATCCGGTCGCGTCTCCTGTTATTTTTGCAGAAAGAGTATAATCAGCCATTTTTCACCGCCTTTCCAGGCTTTTTTAATCCGTTTGCCTGATAAATTTTATCTATCCAGCTTTTCCCCTCATTGGCTTCCACTTCTCTGACGATTTCTAAATTTTCAGAAACCGTTTCCGCATTGGCCTTTTTAACCTTGTTTTTTCGCCATAGCTTCAGCGCTCTTTTTCTTTTTTGCCGAGTTGCGTTATATACGGCGGTAAAAACCGCGTTATATAAATGCGTGCTGTCCGCGACAAGCTTGTTTTCCCAAGCTTTATAGATGAACATTTTTTCTTTTCTGGTGAGCGCATCATAGTCGGTTCTCGAATACCCAAAATTCGCAACAAAAAAAGCGAAGTCCATTTCTTTACGAAATGGCTCCGCTAATTTGTCGTAGGCCGGGTCAGGTTCGCGGCTCAGATATTCAAAATCGATTAATCTGCTCGGAAGAAAAAAGGGCAGTCACGCTCCAAAATGTTGATAACCAGACCGCACACCTTAGGGTATCCCTCCGCTTGAATCAGCTCCTCCGCAAGTCTCATTCCCTCTTTAATCGGGACAAAAATATCGGAACCGGCTTCTTTCAAACCGTAGGCAAAGTACGCTTTTAACGACGACACGCCGAGCATTCCACCGCTTTCGCTCAGTGCGGCCAGAGTTGGTTTCTTTGTCACATTTTCAATTAGTTCTATTCTGCCTATGTTGTACTTCAACTCGTATTCTTTATTGTTAATCTGAATCATGCGAACCTCCTATATCAGCCTGCGGCTTTCGCCGTAACTGTTGCGATACCAGCTTTCAGCGCTTTTCCTGAGGAATCCGCTTCAATAATCATAATCTGATTTCCGGTGACCGCCGCAATTTCGTCCGTGCCATTCCAGGTCGTCAGGCTAACGGCTTCTCCATACGACGGATATGGTAGCGGGGCCTCTCCGGTTTTATAGTAATATTTATTTTCCGGTGATTTTGCGGGATTTACATATACAGCTGTATCCCCGCTTTTAGCGCCTGCAACGGAAACAACCGTCAAAGGACCTAACGCGGCGGTTCCGTCCGGCATTGTGTCCGGTGTTACCGGGTCAGCGGATAAGTCAACCAATGCCCCCATGCCCTCCAGCGTTAAGCTGTAAGTCATAGCGTCGTCATAGGGCGCTTCCAGCGGATAATCAGTGATCACCGCAAGGCCGCCAAACATTCCCTTTTTGGTTTTTCCGTTAATTACCTTTATGCAAACAGGATCGCCGTTCTCAAACGCCTGGGAAAGCACTGTATGGCTTTCGTCGTTCGGCACATAAAGGCCATCGTTATCAATCGACCACTCTTTAGACCCAGCAAGCTTCGATTTCCAGCCTCCCTGGGTATCTTTAGAAGTAACTTCGATAGAATCCGCGGAACGGTTGATGGTCAATCCCTGTTGTCCGCTGATCGCAAGCAAAGAAGAGCCGTCCGCATTAAAAACCGCCAGCAAAATATCCTTGCCGGCTACCGCTTTTGCCGCAGAACTTGTGAAATCGCAATAGTTGTTGCTGTCAAACGCAAATAACTGTAATTGAAACATAAATTAATCCTCCCTACATTTTGCATTTAAAACCGTAGCACACCATAAAATCAAAGGTTACAACAGCGTGTTTTTCTCCGGTTTCATCTGTCTGGATAGTTTGTACTCCGCCGTCCGTCTGCATTATCAGTTCGAAAGGCTCTGGAAGAACGATATTTTCTGTTAAAGCCTCTTGAAGCTGTTCGATCATTGTATAGACCCCAACAGAAGAATTTCCTTTCTCGGCAATCGCGTGAACCCAAACTGTAAAATTATCCCGAAACATTGTTTTAGTGTTGGCGGGTGTAGTGTTAATAACCTCCGCAAAATAAAACGGGCTGGGCGCGTTCCCCGGAACAGAGTCATAGCATTTCAACTTGGTACGCGTCTGTATTTTATCCTGTATAGAGGCAATAAGAGTAGTTAGCCCAATTCTTTGGTAAGCCATCATTGTTCCTTTCTAATCGCATCTAAAAGGTCTTTTTTATAAATCTTCCGTTGTGTCTCTACATTACGCTGTAAAAACCTTTGGCCGGGTACAAAGCCGCCGTTTACGGTTCTATGTCCGTATTCCACATGCGGGCCGTATTCCTTGGTATACCCGACTTCTTCTCCAGAACTGCTTGATGATTGTCTGAGTTCTCCATGCGGCCCTTTTGGCCTGGTTTTTTCTGTGGATACCGGGGTTCCTCCAGACTGCCTTGCCCGGTTCAGCATCTGCGCTGTCTGCTTTTTTCTTACAGCTTCCCAACGAACAGAATTAAGCTGATTCAGCCTGTTTTCAAGCTCCTCTACCCCTTCCAAAGCGATTTTGAATCCCGCCATACTATTACTCCTTATACACCTTAACCTGTATTACGGTATATCTCGGGGCAAGGTCGATCTTTTGAGTGATTTCCTGACGGACACCGTCAATAACTGTGTGAGAACACTCAGGAAAATCCGAAAATAAAACCGGAATCGCAAAGCGCTGTTCGTTCCGGGTAACTTCTCTGCCTTCTAAAGAGATCTGTTCGTCTGTCCACGGAGTAAACCGGCATACCGTCTTTTTTACTGTGCTCCACTTCCCCCCGGTTTGGTTTCCCAAGACGTCTTCTGTTTGGCCCTCTTTGATTTGCAGATCGCAGGATTTCCAAATCATAAAAAATGCACCGCCTTGTTATTTCCGTCTGTATCGTCGCGGTTATTCTTCCAGTCGGATATTTCTCTATCGTATTCTGAAAGAATATCCTCCACAAAAGAGGTTGACAGATTGGTTGCGCTTTCAGAAGAGATACCCTCGTAATAAGTACGCCGAACCATTTTTATTACCGCGTCCACGCAGACAGAATCGAAAGCGGCTGGAAGCGTTTCGGCTCCCAACCGCAAACAAAGCCTATCCATTATGGTTTGGATATACTCGTTCAACAGTTCATCAGAAACATTTGGATCGGTAATTCGAATCCTTACCCTTTGAAGTATATCCATAATTTATCTTCTCCATTAACCTCCTGCTTTTACAACAACCGTATTGCTTCCGGACGCAACCGCTTTATAATACTGATCCGCTTCTACGACGGTAAGCACCTGTCCGGTCGTTGCCGCAATGTCCGCGCCTTCCGTGAAATTAGGCCAGTTCCGCACATTCTGCCCATAGCTCACTGAAGTGGCGGCGCTCCCGAGACGGTACTTCAAAACGTTACCAGCCGTTCCGTCTTTCCCGGATAACGTGGCCTTTGTGGTTCCCACCGCTGAACCCGCAGATGGAGTGACGGTCAAGGTTTTTAATTCAGGAGCATCGGAAACAGTAACAACCGCAATAGCATTTAAATATTCCGCGAACAGCACAAATCCCATAAGAGCGTAGGATTCAGACTGTGCTCTCTCATAGTTGCCCTCAGTATGGAATCCAATATACGGCACCTGTGCATCGGTTATATAGGAAAGCCCAGCTTGTGTAAACTCGGAATCACCCGGATCAACATAATAGGGAATGATATTGTTAACCGGGGTTGCGATTACGCGGCCCTGGGGGATTTCAGAGGAGAAAAACAGAATATCCGCACCCAGGAAGTTTTCCACATAGTCCATACCGAAAACATTCTGTACGGTAATCTGCGCGCCGCCCAGGTATTTATAAACGTCCAGGGTATTAGCGAACACAGCAACGCTGGTAGCCGTTCTATGCATCTTCTTAAAAGCGTCCTTTACTCTGCCGATCGACATAGCGATCGCCATTTGAAAGGTGGTTTCCTCACTGGTGAGCTGACCAGTCAAGAGAAAGTTATAAAACTTCGCCAGTACTTCGTCCTGAAGCTGTACTTTGAACTCCTCATCGGTCATGCCGACAGCAGTTTCAAGACCATATCTGGCGATCGCCTCAGCCGTTACGGCCTTTCTGTATTTTTGAAGTTCAATCGTGGAAAATTCAATGGGTTCCACCTCATACTGAGACAGAGGAATAATATCGCCCTCGGCCACTGAACCGTTTTGTAATTCTCCGGTGGCTCTTTTCGCTACCAGTTGCGTTCCATTCGCTTTTCTAATTGGCCGGGCGATTCCCATTACTTCGGTGAGGGCCGTAATGTTTCGGCCGAATGAGGTCACAAAATCAACTTCCCTAGGGTTAATGGAAAATTGCTGAGTGGTAATAGTATTAGGTTCAGCTGCAAACAACTGTAAATTAGATTTCTTCATCTTATTTACCTCCGTATAAATAATTCTGGATTCTCCGCCATTAATCGGCGTCTTTCATTTGTGTCTTTAACGTTTAGAATCTGCTCTTTGGTAATCTCAGACGGTTTTCCCGCAGCCTTGGGCGTTGTTCCTCTTAAAGCGTCCTTAACTGCGGCCTGCACCGCTTCTTTAAAAGTCTTCGCGAAGGCTTCTACCGCTGTTTTTGTTAGCTCAGCGTCTTCGGAAACCAAATTAAAAATCACCTCGTCAGGCAAATTGATTTCCTCGTCGGCAAGCATTTTTCTGGCAGTTTTCGCCATATCTGAAACAGCATTTTGCCGTTTTAGATCATTCAGCTCTTTTTCCAGCTGTCTGGCTCGATATTCCGCTTTTTCTTCTCGGGTCATTTGCGCCAGTTTTTCAGCTTCCGATACCTTATCATCGGTTACCGTCTGCCACTTTCTTTGAGCGTTGCTGACAGCTGTTTGGATAGCTTTCTGCACCCTGCGGTCAAACTCCGCCTGATTACCCGGACCTTTTAAAAAATTATCAAAAGAAATGGTATCATTTTCCTGCGATGCTGTTTGTGCTTCCGAGCCGCTGGCGTTGCTTTCCGCCCCATCAGCTTCTCCCTCAGCAAAAAGCTGCAATTTTAAAAAATCTTTTTGAACCATATATTCCTTTCCGCCCCAGCTCGTCCCATGTCCGAGCCATTGCATAGTTTAACGTCGTTTCGGACTAAATTTTATTTACACATTCCGGAAATTCTCCGGAAATTTGAGACACGCCAATAAAAAAGGAATCTACCAGGAGCTTTCCAGCTTCCGATAAATTCCCATAGCTTACGCTTACATTACCTGGCTGTATATTCGTTTGTATCCTGTCTGTGGTAAGCTTTTCCATTGATTCAATTAATGTCTGAAACAACGCGGTAACCCCGGCGCAAACAATATCCTGGCCTTCGGGAGCGTACCCCGCATGTCCATGAATATCAAATCCGTTACTGTTTTGTGTGATCGTTATCATTTCTTTTTCGTTCCCTTCTAGGAGCTCTGCTACCAATCAGAGCCAATGCTACGATAGTAGCGCAGATAATTAAAATGTTGTATAGTATCATGAGAAAGGTAAGTAAAAAGATTCAGGACATAGGTAAGTTAAAGGAATAAAATGAACAGGAGAACAACTGAAAAGGAGGTCTTCTGTTTGAGTTGGAAGGAGAGCACAGCAGTGGAACAGAGAAAAGAATTCATACAGGAATATCTGGCAGGGAAAGCAGACAGTTTTAAGGCCCTCTGCCATAAATACGGAATATCAGAGAAAACAGGACACAAGTGGAAAAACCGATTTTTTAAATATGGATATGCAGGACTTTGTGACCGAAGCAGAGCGCCGGAGAACAGCCCGTCTAAGCTGGATGAGGATACGGTGATACGGTTAATTAAACTACGGACAGCACATCCGACTTGGGGACCTAAGAAGATAGCAGTATTGTATCAAAAGGCATATCCGGAAGAACAGGTGCCATCTGAAAGCAGTATTTACCGCGTGTTAGGGAAAGCCGGACTGATTCAGCGCAGACAGGTTCGTACCGTGCATCCTGATCCGTCCCGTATGAGAAAATATATTAAGGCTACCAACCCCAACGATGTCTGGACGGTAGATTTTAAGGGATGGTGGTATTCACAAGGGGAAAAGTGCCTTCCGTTGACAGTAAGGGACTTAGCCAGCAAATATATTTTGGATATCCGTCTTATGCAAAGCGGCACAGCTGAAGCAGTAAAAGCTGTATTCGAAAAACTATTCCAGCGCTATGGTATGCCCAGAGTAATCCGAAGCGACAACGGGGTTCCTTTTGCTGTAAACTGCAGTCCTCTGGGACTCACCAGACTCAGTGCATGGTGGGTCTATCTTGGAATACGCCCCGACCGTACAGATCCCGGATCCCCCACGCAAAACGGCTCTCATGAGCGAATGCATGCAGACCTCAGCCGGGAGATTCAGGGAAAAATTGCAGGCGGCGTAGCAGCAAATCAACGAGCGATTGACGCATGGGTGGAGGAATACAATTTTGTGCGCCCGCATGAATCTATTGGGATGATGACCCCATCAGAAGTTTATACAAAGTCAGACATGCTATATGAAGGCACCCCGGATACCATTGAATATCCTATTGGATTTGAAACAAGAAAGATCAATAAGCACGGATATGTAAAAATTAATAAAACTCTAATTCAGGTCAGCACTGCCCTTCGAGGACTTACCGTTGGACTACAGGCACAGGGTGAGCGTGAATTTGTTCTTTGGTTAGGAGATTACCCGTTAGGTATTGTCAGCACTGAAACTTTTAGTTTTTCTTGTTTGGAAACGAAGCCGCTAAATTCAAGATGACTTACCTCTTCCTAAAATTGACTTACCCTTGTTTTGAAACTAATCACTTACCCATGTCTTGACTGGACATGTTAATCGTAACTACAGGCATTTCTATCCCCCTCCTCTCAAAAAATTTATCGCCTTTTCAACGTCCGGCATTCCCACATAATCGACTATCTTTCCTCCGTCTGTCAAAATCGCCGTAGGCAATCGGTTTACTCCGTATCGATCAGCGCAAGTCGGATTTTCCTGGACATTTATCGTTTCAACTTGGATAGGGTCTGCCTGCTCTAAAACGGGATTCATGAATTCTCGTTTGAAAAATTTACAAGGCGAACACCAAGGCGCATAAAAAATCAGCAGCTTTCTCATGTTTCATCAAGCCCCTCATTTTCCGCAATTTCTTCTGCTTTTTGCACGATAGAATCCGCATTCGCCATTACGCTGTCAAAGATAGCGTCAGCCTGTATATTGGCTGCCATAACCGCCTTATCCGACATTAGACAGTTATAATACCCTGTTATGATCTCGCCTGTATCGCTGTCAATACCGATCAGCGCCAGTTTTTCCACTTTGCGCTTATCCATATACCCGAGTGATTCAGAAAGCCATTGCGCATATGCTTTATCACTTATGACGTAGTTCATAAACTCTCTCCTTAAAAATGGGCATAAGAAAACCACCGGCCGTTTTCGACTGGTGGCTTCTAAAGCTTTTTTTCAATTTGATCCGGCCAGACTGTATCTGTTACGGTCTTTCCGTCTTTTTTATTGATATCCATTTCATAGGCTGCGCCGTCGTCAAAAATTTCAACAATAAATGCTGTTTCTCCGGTTTTTAAGAGAACCTTGTCAAACATTTCTAGTCTCACAGTATCACTCCTTGTCTATATAAGCGGAAGTTAATCTCATCTGTCCCGTATTCTTATCGTCAATCCATGCGGTTATTACCTTTGCGGTCTTTCCATTTGGCCCCGTTAATTCCATTCTTACTTCGTAACGTTTTCCCCAGCCTTTATCAGTTTTTTCCTTTACTTCATACTCGGGAAGCTTATCATATATTTGCTGGATCAAGTCATCTGCATTTTCCATTGTATATCCTAGCGCCGATTTAAAAGCTTTAGCTTTGTCCTGATCCTTTTGGGGGTTGAGGGCATATTCTAAAAACTTCTTTCTTGGAATAGCAGCTTCCCAGTATCTAGGCAATTTTATTATATTACTTTTCGAATCTGATTTCAATCGATTTTCTATCGTTTCCGCCTGCTTTTTATTCCCTCCATGCTTTTTTACATAGTCGTCTATCCACTTATCCCAGCCACTCACTTCAATTTCCCAAGTACAACGGCACCAAGGGTGAATCGGCGGGAAGTTTACTCCCGGCTGACGTTCGCTGATTTTAAACATCTTATCAGCCAGCCCTCTGCATATTGTACAAGTTTTTTCGTCCATCAGCGGGGACAGCTTATAGTATTCAAAATCCTCCGCAAACGGCTGTATAGTGGATTCTGCCATTACGTAGGTTCCCTCTGTGTAAATCAGGCGGTAAACGTCACGGCGGTTTACGTCGCTGAAACGCTTTCTAAGCTGTCTCACCAGCCTGTCGTAGCTGTCGCCGCGCGCGATTCCCTGCGCGATATCCTGATTTAAATATTGAGCCAGCTTCTGAGTATCATTCCAAATTCGTTTTGAAAAATTCTCGCCGTTGCTCCACGGAACATCAACAAACCTTTTTATGATGTTTGAATTAACAGAATAAAAATTCTTTCCAAAGCCAAGCGCTTCCATGCTGTAATTAATGCCTTTTGCTGCTAAACGATTCAAGTGAGAGGTAATCTCATCATTATCCAGCCCGGCTATTTCTGCCTGCCGCATAATAACGGAATATTGCAGTCCCTCCAGACGGTTCAGTTTGTATATGCTCTCGCGAACCGGCATAAGATGGGCGTACTGCGGGTATCTTTTGGCAAACTCGTCCATTTGTTCAATTAGAAGCCGCTTGTCCTCGTCAGAAAGAGCCTCCATCAGCTTTCTGTATTCAATTACATTATTTTCCCCATATTCCTGATAATAAGCGGCAATTTGTTTTTCCAGCTTTCGAAACTCGGAATCATAATACTTGGACAGTCTCTTTTTTAACTTTGATTCTTCTTTTTCAGCCGCTTGATTCAATTGTTTCTGCCGATTCGCCCAGTATGACATCTTCTACCACCGTTCTGTTCGTCGGATAATCTGTCATATATCCGTCTTCGTCCTGCTCCTTCTCTATTTGATCAATCTCATTCTGAACATTATCCACAACGGAAAGGACCTTGAGCTGCGTCTGTTTACTTGTAATTCCTGCAAGGTTGCCCGCGATCTGGCTTTCTTCTAACAGATTTGCCGGGAAATTCTGCGTAAATTGATAAGACAGTTTCACCCAGTCGTCTTTTTTCATACCAGATACCGGATTACTGAAAATAAGTTTATAACGCCGGTTCATTCCGCTGGTAAACTTTCTTTGCTTTGTCATAGCTAAATCGCTCATAGCTTGCAGCTTGTATTTCAGCGCGATCCCAGAGGCAGATCCAAAACTTTCATCAGAAATATTAGCCACCATAGAAATCTGAAAGATCAGTTTTTCTAGCCGGTTTAATAGGTTTTCCTGAGTAGTATCTCCGTTCGGTTTTTGTAAAAATTCTACTATGAGGGAGCTGGAATCGCTTCCGTCAAAGTTTATAATGCGGTTATCTCTTAAACTAGCCAGTTCTTCCTTAGTGAGCTTTGCTCCCAGTATTTTTAAATAGGCGTCCGCAAAATACGCTACGTCATTTGCTTTTTCAGAAATCGCCTCGTTGTACTCGTTAATCATAGTCATTACCGGCTCAAAAATTCCAATTTCTTCTTCGTTTTCACGATATTCCGAGGCTGGAACTCCTTCAAATCCGTGCACCTTTTCGTATTCCGGAAGAAAATGCAATCCCCCTTCCATTGTGAAATAGCGCACTGTTTGTTCATCGGACACACTGCCGCGAATAATCTCATCAGAATCCTTATAAAGCCTTACAAAGTATCTTGGACGCTCCAGCACGGAATCATCATAAATAAAAAACGCCTCCATCGGGGAAACATAAGCTATCCCAATGTTGGCTTGTTCATCTACGTAATAAAGCTCATACCCTTTACCGTAAATGTCACATAATTTAGATAACTCCGCATTGTTATCGTCCTGATCGTTGTAGCTATCCAAAAACTCCACATATTCCGCAACTCTTTTATCTTTGTCACATAAGACTTTTATAGGAATACCGATAAAAAAACCGTTCATTGTATCCGTGATATATTTTGCAAAGTTAACAGCGATTCTCTTGTCCGGTTTCCAATTGGGCTTTGATTTTTGAAAAAAAATCGGGTATTTCGTTCTATAGGCGTCCATTAGCGGCTTATATCTACTCTGAACAATTTCGCTGTGCTTATTAATAAAGCCTCCCAAATTCTCAACGGTTAACCGCTTATCGTTTGCCAGTCGAAACAAGTCAAATTCCTCCTTTTATGGGATTGTATGTCGTCCTCTGCTCAAGCTTTCTAAGAAGACTCGCGGCAGAATCCGGGCTGTCGTCATGTTCCGCAAATTCAGAATAGTCCAGGATTTCATTGATATATTCCGGATCTGTTGATTCCAACCAAAATATATCCTTCCATGCGCTCCTTAGATACGTCGATATTTTAACGAATTTATTCGTGGATTCGCTGTAGATATCCACCGCATAGCCAAGTTTCCTTAATTCTTTTGCCAGGTATCCTTTGTCAGCGTTCTTCTCACATGCAATTGACCCCGCCCTAAAGCGCTTATGTAAAACCGAAATTTCTTGTAAGCAATCGTCTACGTGTTTATTCCAGCGCTTTCCAAATCCGACAACACGCCCATCTGAAAGCCTTTTGAACACTGTATACGCTGTTCCGTCTTCTCCGTCATAAGCGGCATCAATGTGCGCAAGCCCATTATAAATGAGATACTCATCGTCAATAAATTTCGGGTTTTGAAACATAGCGTCTTTATCCGCAATGTGTTTCAATTCATAATTTGCCGCGAACAGTGAATCGCTCATAGACTGTCTAAGGGCGTTCAGTTTTTCTCTATCAATAAGGCCCGTGGAATAACAGTCAAATTTGTACGTATTCGGCATAATAGAGATTGCATCGTCCTTATGCCAAGGAGTTCCTGTATTAATAAATCTGCCGCTGCGGTTCTTTATATTTTGCAGCTCCATGTACTGTATTTTTGTTTTTTCCCTTTCGGCGCGGCTGATACGGTCTTTCAGATTCACAATATCGTCAGTAACTATAATATCGCCGTGCTTTCCGGTAATCGAAGTACCTATTCCAAGCCCTACAATCTGCGAAGCACCCTTTGTCGATGTATGAAGATTGGTATCTATTTCAGAATCCGTTTCTTTTAAAAGCACCAAATCCACACCGTAAAGCGTGTAAACTAGCTTTTTTAAAACTGTTGTATTCAATATTTTTTGCGACTGCCGGACTACCTCTGTTACGTCAGTGTCAGTCTTTCTAAAAAAAATTACATTTTCGTTTGGGTTTTCGATAATATGGAGCGCGAGAAACAATGATAAATCTGTGGTTTTGTAAGAACCTCTGTGAGCTAGTAGTGTTTGATCTTCTTTAGCGTATAAAAACGACTGAAGCCATTTATTGTGCAGTTCTGTTAAGTCAGCAAACCCTACCCAATGCCCGATTTTATAAGGTTCATTCCATAAAAGGCTGAGAACTTCTTTTTTTCTGCTGTTCAAAATAGTCCTCCATCTCCTTTATGGAGTTATCTATCGGCTGGGTCAATTCCAGCTTATTGATATACTCGCCGTCCATTTTATTAAGCAGATCGATTGCTTTCATTCGTGAATCCGGTTTCTCTTGATCATCTCCCGCAATCTCCGTTAAAATGATCATGCGGTCAATTCTGCTTAAAATTGCCTTGTTTTTTGATTCATCGATTAATTCTTCATACCTTACCAAAACCTTATCATCGGAAAACAACTTGCTGGCTTTTACATCAACTGTTGTATCCTTCCACTTTGAAGCCGCTGGAAACGCTTCACGATATGCTTTTCTTTGGCTCATGCCTTGGATAAGCCCTTGTACAAATTTTTCGTGTCTGGGGTTTTTTAATATTGCCATACCACCACCGCTTTATAAATTTAATTTAACAATTTCATTTTTGAGGATTTCAAGCTCCCGCGCCTGCCTGGTTCTGCCCTGTGGCTGTCCTAAAATATTGGCTATGCGGTTCTGTAAGGCCTGTTTTAGTTCCCGGGGATATTGACATCTAGGCAAAGCGCAAATATGCTTTTCCGCCGTCTTGAAGCCGTCAAAAACACACTTTCCATCTCTTGGGCAGTACATGAAATCACTTCCTCTTTTGGGGCATCAAAAAAGCCCTCCGCTAATAGCAAAAGGGCTGAAAAATATTTTATCGAACACGCATCTTATCATCTCTCTAGGTATGTCGGCGGCGTGTCTGCCGTCCTCTCATTGTGGACTATCCGGCGTTGCTCTCCGTCGTGTCACAGTTGCTATCGGTCTGTATTCCGTCCGGCTGTCGGAGGGGAGCGGCCCCGCAGTTTATAAGGCGTCAAACTACTATCAATTCCCGGATAGGTGGGAGGAATTCGTAAGACGCCTGTTAAGTATGTGTCTCCGCCACGCCTGTGCTCAGGTAGACCACGGAAACATGAAAAGCCTAGGACTTTTTGGCATCTGTGCGTCATGGTACGCATCGTTGAGAGGCGAGACGGGTTCTAATTGGTTCCTGGCGCAAGAGTTGAACTTGCTCCTCAAGGCTCATGAGGCCTGCGACTTAACCGTTTATCCTGCCAGAAATACAGCGCGGATATTATTACCGTCCGCGCTACGGCTGTTTGGAGGTCGTATTACATAAACTTTCTTTAGTTTAATGATACAATAAGTCAAGAGTGGCTTTCTATGGCTATTTTATTTAGTGCCTTTCCGTGAAGCCTGAGCACCCATCTATAATCATAATTTAGTTTTACAGCTATCTGTTCCCATTTCATGCCGCTTATGTACCTTAACCTCAACACGTTTCTTTGATTCACGTTAGGGACAGAATTAATGACGCTTTCCACTTGCAAGCGGGTTCTTTCAAGCTGATCAATAGAAGCACCTATCTCTCTTTCTATATCCACAATTTTAGATACAGAGGATTCCAGGCGGTTTTCGGAATTGCTTTTTACTTTGTCAGGGGTTAAAGTTTGAGTTATTTTTGTTGATAGTTCTCTGAGCCTAGCTATTTGGTCAAGCTTGATTCCGATTTCTTTTTCGGCGTTTAGATATTGATTTAGAAACTCTTTTTTTGTCAATTTTTCAACCTCCTGACAGTCTTTTTATCGCACTTCTCCGGCGGGCAGCCTCTAGGCTTACCGGTATCATAGCAATATAGGCAGTAGCGTTGCTGCCCGGAACCCTCAAAAGTTAGAGGTCTGTTATAGATACAGCCTTTACAGCTTTTTCTATTTCCGCTTTGTGGCCAGCCCAATGTCCTGAGCCTCCTTGCAGTAGAAGTCATCTTGTTTGTTAGTATGCCAGAAAATAGAATCTCCTGTCACATCGCATTCGATATGGGAGAAAGGGCACTCTTTCTTATGCCTATGTACGCAGTCCTTGCAAGTGGTGTGCGGTTTGGGCGGGTCTTTGCTTGCCACCAGAACGGAACAAAGCAAGAAGCCTAACGGTGCGCCTAAAAAATAACCTAAAAGTAATAATTGCCAGCCAGCCATATTAATTCTCCTTCCTCTTACCGTAGCTGCAAAAGTCGTCTGCATCACATGGCTGTAATTTATAATTACACCAATAGGAACCGGTTCTGGCTCTAATATCAGCCGTTGATATTTCGTGCTTACAATCCTTACACCTAACTACGGGGACAGCGTCTGTATTTCGATGAAGTTCCTCCACCGCCTGATCTCTTTCATGCCTTAGGCGGTCAAGCTCTGCGCGAAGTTTTCCGAATGTATTTTTATCCCAAAAGACAATACGCCTTTTCAACTGTATATTCTCTGATAGCAGCTTTTCAATAGCATCGGAGGCGTCTTTTAGTTCGTCCCAAGCACAAAGGGTATACATTTTTTGCAGCCTCTCAACTAATTCCTTATACATAACTAATCCTCCTCAGGTGGTTCTGGAAGCGGCTGCCAGTAAGTGACCATGTTCTTGATTTCGCCAAATTCCCCAAACCATGACCTCATTTCAACGCTCCATTCAGTGGGCACCGTCCAACTATTTCCTTTTTTGTCCTTTACTACGCACAAATATTTACCATCTTCCGGCAACCTGTCCTCAACACTGATCCAGCCGTTGTTTGTCATAGCTCAGTCCTCCAAATCCATCTTAGTTCCGCAGCTGGGGCAGTAGTTAAACTCAAATGGGTTGTCATAACTGTCATAGTTTTCAATTCCAATCCAATCGCAATTTGAGCAAGTAACTTCATATTTTCTAAAATTATCAAGTTGTTTCCCTATCCACTTCCCATGCTTCACCTCTTTAACGTCTGCGGCGGGTAGATCAAGCGCAACATTGTATAACTCATCAGCAAGCTCATTTACTCCGATATCCGGCATGATTTCACGAAACTCATATAAAAGTTCTTCTCTTTCTATGTACTCAGCCATAGTTAATCCTCCTCGTCACCAGGGTATTCCGGCATATCCGTCCAATGGGTCACTTCGCCTGGCTCTCTTTTGAATCCATAAACTACCCATATCCCATCATCAGAAATATATCCTTCATGTACAGTAGGGAAAGGTTTTTCTCCTGGCATTCTGCACAGTACGCTGACAAATGGTTTAGGGGTTATTCTATTAACATTTATCCAGTTCATCATTCACTCTTCTGTTCCAAGCTTCGATTGCTTCATTTTTGTGCGTATTATAGTAATCGTTGTCAAAGCTGACCACGGCGCCGCATTCTTTGCATTTAAAGAAATTTAATCCCATAACGCCTATTACTCGTTTGACTTTCCCCCCGCAAAATGGGCATTCACGCAATTTCGGATAATCGTTTTTCTGCATATTCTATCCCTTTCTCTCTAATCCACCAATAAACTGTATATGGACTAATTTTGATAGATTCACACCATTCTGAAACACATTTAATTTCACTATTTATCGTCAGATATTTTGTATTTCTGCGATTCCGGCTGTTCTCTTTCGGTGTGACAAATCGACAGTTTTCTGGGCAATAATTACCATAATTGTCAATTCTGTCAAGCTGAAGCCCATGTTGATAGCCGTTTGACAGTGCCCATTTTACGAAAGATTCAGCAGAATGCCATTCATCACAAACCTCTATGCCTCTTCCTCCATATCGATGGTAATTGCTTCTGTTTGGATTTTCACACCTGCTTTTCATCGACTGCCAAACGTTAAAAAGTTCTTTGTTATCTCGGAACAATCCGTGAATTGGATTTCCGTTGTGATGATAATTTCCAACGCGGCACGGTTTTAATTCAGTCATGGTTTATTCCCTCAAACGCTTTCTCAATTCTGGAAGCGATATTGTCCAATACAGCCTCCAGTTGCTCAACTGTTTCCGCACAGTAATCATCAGATGCCATTTCCCTTGCCGTGTAGGCCGATAGAGCGGATTTTAGGGAGGAATGGTGCCCTATTACCCTTTCAACCGTCTTGCCCAAATTCGGGCTTGAACGCTTTGAAATGATATGGCGCTCACATAGGGCGATAGTCCCATTTTCCAAGGTGCAGATTCTGTAATCTCCCAAGGTTAGGTTAATCATTGCTTTTATCCTCCGTTCCAGTCTGTTTGCGGCTGGGTTAATCTCTTTTAAAATCAAGCTTCATTTCATCAACGATCACCCGGTCTAAATGTTCCCAAAAGATTTCGTCTTGATCGTGTTCGGCGGAAAGCCTGCTGATTCCATTGATTACCGCCAGGCATCGCTTCGAACCAAAGCCAAAGTTACGGTTCAGCACATAGCACATCAATTTAAAGTACTGGCGCAGAAGCCTTTCCTGATCCGCTTTTACTACCTGCCTGGAATAACTTTTAGCGGCTTGTATTTGTTTTTTTGTAAGCTTGGCTGAATTAGGTATCCTGGCCTTCACTTAAATTCCTCCCGTCCAAAATCTCAATGAGCCTCCTGCATACAGGACAGCCGCTTTCTTTTACAGCCTTGAACTGCCCTCCGAACGCTACACGAATCTGATCGATGTATTGGTAGTCTTTTAAAGAATCCTCATATTTTTTTACTTCGTCTTCAAACCTATACTGAAGTTCCTTTTTACGGTTTGCAGCCTGATCCTTTGAAATAAAACGGTGCTCATAGCTCCAGTAAATATTTTGCAGGCCAAAATATGCGGTCATTTCATGCAGTTTTACGAAGCGGGGAAGGGGATCATTTCGAAAAGCCATAAGAGATAATTCATCAAACGTCATATCGCACCTCAGAACGGCAAGTCAAGCAGGCCGGATTCAATCATTTCTTTTTCGGATTTCCAGCTGTAATTTTTCCCATTAGACCGAACGCTGGTGATCCGTTTAGATTTATTGCTGTAAAACAGCTTGATCTGTTTTTCTTCTATTGCTAGCCTGCCGGTAAGTCTATTTTTCGTAATAGCAAGCTTACTGTCACAGGCTTCGTCCTCGCTTCTTGAATAAGACATTACTACATCAACCCGGTTTGTAATATCCCCGCTGCCGGCAACATCGTCATTAGCAAAATTTCCGTCTTTCATTTTTCTGGGGTGTGCCACTAAAAGAACCACAATATTGTGGCGGTATGCCAGCAGCTTCAATTCTCTCAAAAACTTTGACTGCGCCCGGTAGAGGTCGTCCCTCATATCCACATCAAGGGCGGTCATTAAATTATCAATGCACACAAACCGGATTCCATACCGGCATACTGCCTTTTCAATGGTTACCAGCAGGGATTCCAATTCTTCGCTTTCAATTACTGCAGAATTATCATAAAGATAAGCCTTTCCGCGATACCAGCTGTTAAGCTTGTCGATCACTTCATTGGTTAACAGGTAGGTTTCTTCTCCGAATTGATCTTTGTTTGATACAATGTTGTCCGGCCCTGCCGCCTGAAAATCCAGCCAGCGCTTAAAGTGATAATCCGTCAGCTCACCGCTGTACGCGAAGGTTTTGTATCCCTGTTCCAAAGCTTCCACAATCAGCTGGCTCATAAATGTGCTTTTCCCTTCGCCGCGTTTTCCTGTTAGCAGAATTACCTGTCCAAAATAGAAACCACCAATAATACGGTCGATTTCATTAATTCCGGTGAAAATCCGCTCCATGCTGTAAATGTCTACCGCCTGAACGTCCGCCAGTTCTTTGACCCGGTTTACAGGCTTCAGCTTCGCGTTATGTACGGCGGAAACTACAGCTTCTTTTCCATAGCGCCTTAAAATGTCGTTGGCGTCTTTTTCTCCGAAATAATCTTCCGGTTGGGTAACCCTTACCGGCATCGGAAGCCTTTTGGAAAGCTCGTCCGCTACGGTAATTTTTCCGTTTTCGCAGTCTCCGAAAACAACAACCTCTTTAAATTTCAAAACCCAGTCCCAGCAGTTTTCCAGCCAGGTGAACCCAAGCGCTCCCGTGGGCACAGAAACCGCATTTTTGATCCCGCAGTCAGCCAGCGTTAAGCTGTCGATTTGGCCTTCCGTAATGACCAGGGTTCCAAAATCAACGCATTGCTTCATTCCGAACAGAATCGGCATGGTGTCCTTTTCGCACCATTCCTTGTTTTTATCCCTGGATTTATCAAAATCCGTCTTACGGTATTTCACGAACCTGAGCACTCCGTCTTGATCGTAAAAAGGGAAAGCCAGAACATTCGGCATATCCTTTCGGGTAGTGATCTGATACCGTTTTGCGGTTTCCCGGCTGATCCCTCTGGATTCCAGATAAATAACGGCCGGATCGCGCACCTGGATTTCTTTTTGAGGAAGTGCCCTGTAAACTGTTTTGCTTTTCCCGGACGCTTGAAAATCCAAAGGGTAAGAAAACTCTCTAGCCATCTGTACGAAATGGCCTTGTCTTCCGCAGGAAGCCCGAAAGCATTTAAACATTCCGGTTTTCAGGTTGATGCTGAAGGTGTTGCGGTCATGACCGTCTCCGCCGCAGAAAGGGCAGTATTTAAAAAACAGCTCTTCTCCCTTTTCGTGGGTTTCGGCGTTTAACTTCCGAGCCAAACCAAGGATATCCTCCCGCTTTAATTCATAAGGCATTTTCTCACTCCCTCAGTCTGGCCTTTAACGCCTCCAGCTCTTCCTGCGTTTCAATTCCCGGAGGGAATACCTCCTGCGGCGCAGCCGCCTTCTTATCTTCTTTTATATTCTTTA
>OKRW01001174.1_pt1 | contig 23409 bp, 19 predicted proteins | sample 1601151 | NCBI WGS metagenome assembly OKRW01 (sample SAMEA3541471, study PRJEB24748) | human gut metagenome | biome: human gut; feature: human-associated habitat; material: faeces | place: China | collected 2012 | reverse complement strand
CGGTTTCCATGTACTGGATTTTGCCGTCTTTGGAGTGCCACTGGAAGATGCAGTTCCCACCGCAATTCACGTTGCACTGAGACCAGTGGATCTCATCGGGCGCCTCGGCGAAAGCCGGCGTTGTCGGCTCGAACAGAGAGCCCGTCGCCGCGGTTCCGCCGACGGCCGCCAGGGCGCCGAGGGCACCCGCCGTCTTGACGAACGTGCGACGGTTTACGTTCATGTTTGGCATTTCATTCTCCCTTCCTATCGCTTCCCCTGAGAAAGAGCGAGCCGTGCGCTCGCTTCGTGTCGCGGGCGTGGCTCCCGTCCCACTCCCGCACGCGTCCTCTCGTCCTCTCGCTGTGAAATCTCGTCACAAGAACGCGCCTCAACACGGAACACAATATCTTCTTTCGCTGCCCTTCGTGTCACATAAAACGTGCGAATTATAGATTACCCCAGTTCACAAGCTTGCGGGTGACCATAACATGTGACATTTTCATCTCATGTAAGAATAGTTTTGCAACCATTGCGGTCCGACGCTTCCGCCGCGATTGCTATACTGGAACAGCTTGCAGCGCCACCGACAAGCGTCCCCGTACCAGAGTGGCAACCGCGGAGTGACCCGAGGAGGAACGTGGCCAGAACCGCGCTGACATATCTTGCACGCCCGAACGTGGCCTCGCTGGGATACGCGCTCTTCCTCGCGATCAATGCCGCGGGAGTTTGGGGCGGCGTGTTTCCGTTCCTTCCCCTGGATTTTCAAACGCCGGAAATCATCTTCTGGTTCTTCCTCACCCAATCGCTCGTGTTCTCGTTGTGCTATTTCGCAAGCGCGGTGGGCGTTTATTTCCTGCCGGGGCCGACGCGCCGTTTTCTCGTGAGGCTTGCCTGCATCCCCTACCTTCTGGGATGGTGCTGCCTTATCGCCGCGATCTACTTCGACCGAGCCTCCCTGCCGCTCGTCATCGTTGGTGGTGCGTTTTTGGGACTCGGATCGGCCGGCTTCTACATGCTGTGGCAGCGCCTGTTCGCGAGCTCTGACTCCGATCGGGGAAACCTCGACCTCATCCGAGGAACGGTGTATGGCGCCATCATGTACTTCGGGCTTTACGCTATTCCCCAAGCGGTGACCGCGTTTCTCATCCCCTTGGTCTTCATGCCGCTGTTCGGCCTGGCCATCGTGCTGAAAAGCCGTGAGATCGACCTTGACCAGCCGATGTTCGAGGACGTGCCATACGAGAACGCGGCGGTGTATCGCGCCGTAATCCGCGATTATTGGCGAAGCGCCCTCTGCGTCGGCACCATCGGCTTTTGCACCGGCATCATGCGCGCGCTCGCAATTGGGGAGCCCCAAGTCGGGTCGCTCGTAAACATGCTTTCGATGGCCGCTTCGTTCGTCGGCGCCGCCACCATGCTCGCGCTGTGGAAGGTGAAGAGCGTGCGGTTCAACGTCGTCGGGCTCTACCGCGTGGCGTTCCCCTTCGTAATCACGTCGTTCCTCCTTCTACCCTTCTCGTCGCTTGAATACGCCCGATGGCAGGCCGCGATTCTCTACGCGGTCTACAGCGTGGTCATCATGCTCATGATGATCCAATGTGCCCAAGCCTCGCGCGACCGCGGCATCAACCCGGTCTTTATCTACGGCTTCTTCGGCGGCATCGTGTACACCTTGCATGACGTGGGGTTTCTTGCGGGTACCTTCTCCGAACAGGTCCGTATTTGGGGCATCGACCCCTTGGCAACGACCGCGCTCGTGTCGCTACACCTTCTAGGGTTCATGTTCTTCATCGGCCAAGGCGGCTTCAAGCGAGTCCTTCGACATGACCCGTCCGCTGAGAACATCGAGCTTATCATGCTCGATGGCCATCCTCCCGCGCGCGCGGCAAGAAGCGCCTTCAGCCAGCTGCCCGCAGGCGCCGCGAGCGAGAATCGCATTGCGGGCGCGCCTGAGGGCGACCTTCCCGCCGAGCCCCCGACCGCCTTCCCGAAGAACCCCGCGATTGCGGCTGAGTCCACGCGCAGCAAAGGGGAAGTTGGCAGGCACGACAGCGGCCAGCCTGATGGGAGAGGACGCGGCGCGGGAAGTCGTGGCGGCAGCCCCGCTTTGCAAGCGGACGTCCCGCGCGGGCGCGGCAGGCGCAACTTCGAAGGCGACTTCGAGCTAACCGACCGCCTCTCCAAGCAAGCGCAAGTCCTTCGCGAGCAATATCGGCTGAGCGCACGCGAGACGGAGGTCATGGAGTATATCGCACGCGGGTACACCGTCGCGCGCACCGCCGAGGAGCTCATCGTGTCGGAGAACACCATCCGCACGCACAGCAAGCGCATCTACGCAAAGCTCGACGTGCACAAGAAGCAAGAGCTCATCGACATGCTCAAAGCCGTCGAGCTGTAGGCTCGCGCATTCCGCGGGGCGAACGTTTTCCCACAGCTAGCCCGTCACATCACCCGATTGGTCGAGCGAGATCGGCTCGCCCACATACGTCGAGGGCACATCGAAGAGCGCCTTGAAGAAGTCCTTGGTGCGGGCGGGAATCTCACGCACATCGTACCAGGTCTGCTTGCCGTAGCTGCGATAGTCGCTCGCTACGCCGATTGCATCGACCCCCAAGGCGTGCGCCGAGTAAAGCGCGCGGTAGAGATGGTAGGTCTGCGTAGCGATCACGACGCGCGAGCAGCCGAACACGCTTTTCGCGCGATACATGCTCTCGTAGGTGGAAAAGCCCGCATGGTCGCAGAAGATATCCTCGGAAGGCACGCCCTGCGCAATCGCGTAGCGCTTCATCGCCGCGCACTCGTTGTAGTGCTCGGTGCTGTTGTCGCCCGACATGATAATCTTAGGCGCGGCCCCCGCCTTGTAGAGCGCGATACCGCAATCAAGACGATCCTGCAGAATCGTCGACGGCGTGCCATCGGCGAACACCGACGCACCGAGCACAACGATTGCGTCGGCTTGATAGCCCGAGGCCTCGTCAACGCTCACGATATCGTCCTCCGTCGTGAGAACCACCAGCGCGTTCGTCGCGCCGACGACAATCGCCACGACGGCAATGCAGGTGCACAGTATTTTCAACAACGCCTTAATCATGCAGCTATCACTTCGATGCCTTCCAAACTGCGAGAGGACAAAGAAGGGTCGACAGCGGAAACTGCCGACCCCCGATTTTCCATTCAATCCGCCGCCTAGCAAGTGATCGGCGAATCTTGTCAACGAAACGATTGTAACGCGACAATCCTCTCTTGAGATTTATTTCGCGACGATGTTCACCAAACGTCCCTTGACGACGACGACCTTCTTCACGTCCTTGCCCTCGATGGCCTGGGAGACGGCTTCAAGCGCCTGGGCCTTCACGTCTTCCTCCGCGGCGTCGGCGGCAACCGTGATCTTCGCCTTCACCTTGCCGTTCACCTGCACCGCGAGCTCCACCTCGTCAGCCTTCGCCTTCTCGGGGTCGAACTCCGGCCACGGCTCGACGTGTACGCTGCCCTCGTGACCGAGCACCGTGTGCCACAGCTCCTCGGACCAATGCGGGCAGATCGGCGAGAGCAGCTTCACGAGCACCTCAGCGATATCAGCCGAAAGTGCCTTGAGCTCGGCGTTTGCCGCGCGCTCCTCGGCGGATGTCGCATGCAGGAAATCGCCCGTCGCGTTCGCGAGCTCCATGATGGCGGCGATGGCGGTATTGAAGTTGTTGCGGTCGAAGTCTTCGACTACCTTGCCGCACACGCGATGGCGTTCGCGCACGAGCACCTTCGCGGCCTCAGCGGCGGAAAGCTTGCCGCCTTCCTGGTAAAGCGTGTCCTCCCCCGCGACGCCAGCCAAGTCGCCAACCATGCGCCACACACGGTTCAGGAACTTGTACATGCCCGCAAGGCCGTCCTCGTTCCACTGCAGCTCCTTGTCGGGCGGGGCCATGAACAGGATGTACGCGCGCACGGCATCGGCGCCGTAACCTGCGATCATGTCCTCGGGCGAGATCACGTTGCCCTTCGACTTGCTCATGACGTCGCCATGCTCGTCAAGCACCATGCCCTGGCACAACAGGTTCTTGAACGGCTCGTCGAAGTCGACCATGCCCATATCGCGCAGCACCTTCGTGAAAAAGCGGCTGTAGAGGAGATGCAGGATCGCGTGCTCGATGCCGCCGATGTACTGGTCGACGGGCATCCAGCGGTTCGCCTTCTCGGGAGCGAAAGGCAGCTCGGTGTTGTGCGGGTCGGTGTAGCGCAGGTAATACCAGCTCGAGCACGTGAACGTGTCCATCGTGTCCGTCTCGCGGCGCGCGGGGCCACCGCATTTCGGGCACGTGCATTTCGCGAACTCCTCATGTGTGGCGAGCGTCTCACCTGCGGAAAGATCGATATCCTTCGGAAGCGTGACGGGCAGGTCCTCTTCGGGAACCGGCACGAGTCCGCACTTGTCGCAGTAGATGGCGGGAATGGGGTTTCCCCAATAGCGCTGGCGGGAGATGAGCCAGTCGCGCAGGCGGAACTGCACCGATTTCTTCCCCTTGCCCGCGGCCTCCAAGTCGCCGATAATCGCGTCGACAGCGGGCGAATGCTTGCCGCCGACCATACCGGTGTACTTGCCGGACTGCACGAGCTTGCCTTCGGCCTCGTAGGATTTCTCCCAGTCGACCGTGGTGACGACGCGATTCTGCTCGTCTTTGAGCTGCGGATAGAGCGCATCGTCCTCACCCAAGATGATGGGGATGATGGGCAGGTCGTACTTGCGGGCGAACTCGAAGTCGCGCTGGTCGCCGCACGGGACGGCCATAACCGCGCCGGTGCCGTAGTCGGCCACGATGTAGTCGGCAACCCACACGGGGACCTTCTCGCCGTTCACGGGGTTCACGACATAGCGACCGGTGAACGCGCCGTGCTTCTCGCGGTCGCCCTGGGCGCGCTCGACAGCGCTCACCTTGGAGGCTGCCTCCACGAGCGCCATGACGTCGGCCTCGTATTCGGTGCCGGCAACGAGCTCGGGCACGAGCTTGCTTTCGGGAGCGAGCAGGAAGAAGCTGCATCCGAAGAGCGTGTCGGGGCGCGTCGTGAACACGGTGATCGTCTGGCCGTCGTCTTTGCCCTCGGCGGGAAGGAGCTCGAAGTCGACCTCGGCGCCCTCCGAACGGCCGATCCAGTTCGCCTGCATCTGCTTCACGCGCTCGGGCCAGCCGTCGAGCTGGTCGAGGTCGTCGAGCAGCTCCTGCGCATAGTCGGTGATCTTGAAGTACCACTGCGTGAGGTCGCGCTTCTCGACAGCGCCGTGGCAGCGCCAGCATTCGCCTTCCGTGACCTGCTCGTTTGCGAGAACGGTCTTGCAGTTGGGGCACCAGTTCACCGGAGACTCGCGGCGCTCGACAAGCCCGCGCTTCCAGAACTGCAGAAAAATCCACTGGCCCCAACGATAGTACTCGGGGTCGCACGCAACAACCGTGCGGTCCCAATCGTAGGACAGGCCCATGCGCTTGAAGGACGCCTTCTGCGTCTCGATGTTCGCGTACGTCCACTTCGCAGGATGGCTGTGGTGCTTGATAGCGGCGTTCTCGGCCGGCAGACCGAAAGCATCCCATCCCATGGGGTGAAGCACATCGAAGCCGCGCATCTTCGAGTAACGGGCGATCACGTCGCCGATCGTGTAGTTGCGCACGTGCCCCATGTGGATGTCGCCCGAAGGATAGGGGAACATCTCGAGCACGTACTTCTTGGGCTTCGATTCGTCTTCTCGAACGGTATTCAGACCTGATTCGTCCCACGCTTTCTGCCAACGCGGTTCGATCTCATGCGGATTGTAAGCTTTCATGGTTGCTGCCTTCTCGTTTTCATTCTCGCTGGGTAAAAACGCGACTATATATTGTAGCGCATCCAGCGCGCTCACCGGCTACGTTTGCGCCGCTAGGTCGACCATTACCGACATGCGGAACCCGGCCTTGAAATGCTCAAGGGAAACCGCCCCGTCGTAGCGCTGCACGATCGTGTCGATGACGGACAGCCCCCAACCGTGCTCGGCGAGGGAACCACCGCTCGTCTGCTCCTCGGCGAACCTGATTCTGTCGAGAATTCCGCGGCGCGTCGTTTCGCGGCCCTCGTCCCCTTCCGACGTTGACTTGCTGTTGCGCATATCGAGCACGAGATACGAACCTTTTACGGAAGCCTTGAAAACCACGAACCGTTTGCCGGGGTCGACGTCTTCGCAGGCGTTAAGCGCATTGCCGAGCATGTTCGACACGAGGGCGCATAGCTCGGAGTTGGAAATCGACACTTCGGCGGGAACTTGCAGGGAACAGCATGCAGGACAGCACGTAACGGGGCGACATGCGGGCTAGTCGACGGCACAGGATAGCAGCCTTCGCCGTCATCGCGACCAGCACGGCAACGATAAGCGAAAGGGATATCGCGAAGAGCACGTCCATGCATCCACCTGGCCCTACGCCCTATCGCACGACAATGCGGAGGGTTCGCAAAGCGGCGATGCGGCAGAAAGGGCGGCCTCAGAGTGAAGGACCACCGAGGCATCTCGGGCGTCCATGCTCAGGGCGTCGTCGAGGGTGCTTTGTCTGATGGGCTTAACCAGAAAGTACACGTGTTGCGTTTCGTAGACGGGCGTACAGTACTCGATGTAACCGGTTGCGTAGATGACCTGGGTTTTCGAGCCCGTCGGGAACAGGTCGCGCACCATTGAGATGCCATCCGCGGCGTCGGTGCCCAAGTTGATGTCAGTGATAAGGATGTCGACCGCATTGCCCCCGGAGACGAAGGTCTCGAGTTCGGCGCGTGAGGCCATCTCGCGCACCTCAAACCCCTCGGAAAAGGGCGAGGCGGCAACCTTGTCGATGAGCGCCGCGGCGCATTCCGCGTTGTCTTCGACTATGCGAACCGTGCAGGAAGGCATGCCTGCAAACCCACTTTCGCTCACTTCCTCTTGAATGGTGTCGAGTATACTCGAAAGGTCGGAGTTCGGCGCGGCCGCTTTCTGATACCATGAGCGCACACGCGTAAAGAGAGGCATCCCCATGAATTACCACATCGCATCGTTCAAGGCAGCTTACGGCACCTCGTCGCAGCTTCCCGAGTCGACCCGCCCCGAAGTATCCTTCGCCGGGCGCTCGAACGTGGGGAAATCATCCCTTTTGAACAAGCTCATGTACCGCAAGGGCCTGGCCAAGGTGTCCCAAACGCCGGGCAAGACCGCCACGATCAACTTCTACGACGTCGACGGCACCGACTTCGTCGACCTGCCCGGCTACGGCTACGCTAAGGTAGCGAAGTCGGAGAAGGGCCGCTGGTCGGAGCTGATCGAGGGCTATTTCAACCAGGATCGGCGATTCGCCTTAGTTGTGTCACTTGTCGACATCCGCCACGACCCCTCGGCGCTCGACATGCACATGGCGAAGTTCCTCTGGGAAAACGATTTTCCCTTCGCGATCGCCCTCACGAAAGCCGACAAGCTCTCGAAGCAAGCGGCGGGGAAACAGGCGTCTGCCATTCGCAAGAAACTCGATTTGCCGAAGGACATCCCCTTCGTGGTAACGTCCTCTTCAAATGGCACGGGCGTCGACGAGCTGCGCCGCCTGATCGATTCCTATGTCGCCGAAGCGTAGTCACCGAGGACGCAACAAAGATTACGTGAGCGGACGACCGCGGAGGGTTGCCGCGCTTTTGGGAGGAAACGCCGCATGAAAATCCTGGTCATCACTGCGCAAAAGCCCGACAGCACCGGAAGCGGCGTCTACGTCGCCGAAACGGTGCGCGCATTTTCGTCGGCAGGACACGATGTGACGCTCGTTGCCGGCATCGACGCCGCCGACGAGGTTTCCCTTCCCGAGGGCGTCGCCTTCCACCCCGTGCGCTTCCACACGCCCGAGCTGCCCTATCCCGTGTGCGGCATGAGCGATCAGATGCCGTACGAGGCAACACGCTACCGCGATATGACGCCCGAGATGTGCGAGCGGTTCAAACACGCTTTCGACCAGGCGATTCGCGAAGCATGCGAGGAAAAGCTCCCCGACGTGGTGCTCTGCCATCACCTGTATCTGGCGTGCGGCGTCGCCGCGCGCTGCGTGCGCGAGATTGCCGAGACGAGAGGATGCGCGTGCCCAAGCGTGCGCGGCATTTGCCACAGCACCGATTTGCGCCAGATGGGAAAGCACTCGCTCGAACGCGAGTTCATTGTCAAAGGCGTGCGCACGCTCGACTGCATCTTCGCGCTACACGAACCGCAGAAGCGCGAGATTGTGGAGATGTACGGCGTGCCCGAGAAGCACGTGCGCGTTGTGGGTTCGGGCTACAACGACAAGCTCTTCAACCTAACAGGTCGAACGCCCCACGTTGAAGGCGCGCCCGTCCGAGTCGTCTACGTCGGCAAGATTTGGCGGAAGAAAGGCGTGGAAAGCCTGATTCAATGCGCGCAACTGTTGAGGACGGCGCCGTCAGATATCGCGTTCAACCTGGTCGGAGGCTATAACGACGAAGATGAATTCGCCCAACTGCGCACCCTTGCCGACGCTTCCCCCTATCGGTTCGACTTCCCGGGAAAGGTCGACCAAAACCAGCTTGCCAGAATATATCGCGACTCCGACGTGTTCGTGCTGCCGTCGTTTTTCGAGGGCCTGCCGCTCGTGGTAATCGAAGCGCTCGCCTGCGGATGCAAGGCCGTGGTGACCGACCTGCCCGGCATCCGCCCCTGGATTTCCGCGAACATCCCCGCGGCGCCCGTGTGGTTCGTCGAGCCCCCGCGCATGGAGAGCGTCGATGAACCCGTAGCGGACGACCTGCCCGCTTTCGAGCAACGTTTGGCGAAAGCCATCGACGCTGCCGCTGCCGCGCCCGCACCGAGTGCCACCAATTTCGCCGGCATCGAGCGCGTGACCTGGGCGGGACTCGCGGAGAAGCTCATCGCGTAACGTTTCTCAAAATGCCAGGCAGCATGACCTGCGAGCAGAAACAGCCCGGGAGTCCAAGCAGGTGAACCGCAAGCGCAGGAAAGGCCAAAGTGAAAGCAATCGGCCAGATTCCCCTCCCCGCACGAAGCTCTCGCTCCACTTCGAGAGGCCAGCATAGCGAAGCTTCCTAAAAACAACGAGACCGCGCCGGGCATCCAATCTCCCGCGGAGCCCTCGCAGCGCACCGTAAACACGCAGCGAAAGCTTGCAGGAGGACACCCGACGCGGTCGCCTCAGCAACCTGATCAGCAGGTTGAAATACGGCGAAGCTCGCTTACCTCATGTTGGAAGCGTAGGGAGCCTTGTCCTTCAGAAGGACGTCGTGCGCGCCGCCCTCGACGATGGACGTGGAGCTGATCACCGTAAGCTTGGCCTTGTCCTGGAACTCGGGAATGGTGAGCGCACCGCAGTTGCACATGGTCGACTTGATCTTGAGCAACGTGACCGCGATGTTGTCCTTGAGCGGGCCAGCATAGGGCACGTACGAATCGACGCCCTCTTCAAACGACAGGCTCTTCTTGCCGCCCAGGTCGTAACGGCCCCAGTTGCGGGCGCGAGCGGAGCCCTCGCCCCAGTATTCCTTCATGTAGGTGCCATTCACCATGACCTTGGCCGACGGGGACTCGTCGAAGCGCGCGAAGTAGCGGCCGAGCATAACGAAGTCTGCACCCATAGCCAGGGCCAGCGAGATGTGGTGGTCGTAGACGATGCCGCCGTCGGAGCAGATGGGCACATAGATGCCGGTCTCCTTGAAGTATTCGTCGCGAGCCTTTGCAACCTCGATGGTAGCCGTAGCCTGGCCGCGGCCGATGCCCTTGGTCTCGCGCGTGATGCAAATGGAGCCGCCGCCGATGCCAATCTTCACGAAGTCCGCGCCCGCCTCTGCCAAAAAGCGGAAGCCCTCGCCGTCGACGACGTTGCCGGCACCGATCTTCACGGAGTCGCCGTAGTGCTCGCGCACCCACTCAATCGTCATCTTCTGCCAATCGGAATAGCCCTCGGACGAGTCGATGCACAGCACGTCGGCGCCCGCCTCGACCAGCGCAGGAACGCGCTCGGCGTAGTCGCGGGAGTTGATGCCTGCGCCCACCATGTATCGCTTATGGGCATCGAGCATCTCGTTAGGGTTCGATTTGTGGGAATCGTAGTCCTTGCGGAACACCATATAGGCAAGCGTGTCGTCGTCGTTAACGAGCGGCAGCGAGTTCAACTTGTGGTCCCAGATGATATCGTTGGCAACCTTGAGGGAAGTGTCCGCCGGCGCCACGATCAGCTTCTCGCGCGGAGTCATGAACTCGGAAACCTTCTCGTCGCCGCTCATGCGGGAAAGACGGTAATCGCGCTCGGTGACCACGCCGAGCAGCTTGCCATGCGCCGTGCCGTCGTCGGTGACGGGCATGGTGGAGTGGTCGGTTGCCTCCTTCAGGGCGACGACCTCGTTGAGCGTCATGTCGGGGGAAAGGTTGGCGTCAGACTCGACGAACCCTGCCTTGTAGTCCTTCACACGCTTGACCATGGCGGCTTCCTGCTCGATGGTCTGGTTGCCGTAGATGAAGGAAAGGCCGCCCTCGGTGGCAAGGGCTACGGCCATGTTGTCGTCAGAGACGGCGGCCATGATAGCGGACACCATCGGAATGTTCAGCGAAAGCGGGCATTCCTCTTCGCCCTTGCGATACTTGACGAGCGGCGTTTTCAGGCTGACCGACGCCGGAATGCACGTAGCAGGCGTGTGACCAGGCACCAAAAGATACTCGTTGAACGTGCGTGACGGCTCGTCATAGTAGTAAGCCATGGGGAATATGCTCCTTCGCGAATGGGGACGACTATAGTGTTGTTCGACATTATAGACACCCCGTCGCGGGTTGCACGGGTCGCAGCGGCGAAATACCTGCGTTTTCGGAGAAATTCCCCAGCCCTTAACGCGGCAGCAGGAGAAGGCAACGCGGAGTGCGAGGAGAACTTTGAGGCGGGAGTTGGGGGCGTACGGCCGGCCTGCCGGCGAAAGGAGGGCGCCCACGGCTCAAGCTTACCGGCGCGGCGTGCGCGGCGTGCGAGATGTGCGCAACTCGGCGGAGGCGTCGCGGGAACGACCCTCGCGCTCGGCGGAAGTATCCTCCGTCGGCACGACGCGCCCGACCACGCGCGTTGCGTGCGCGGCGGCCGCCTGCTTGTCACGCTCGGCCAAAGCCATGCGAACCTTCCCATATTCCCAAACCAGAAGCACGAGCAGGATGCACATCACAATGAGATACCCGATGATGGCGCCCGGCAGTCCCGTGAAGTTCACCAACAGAATCGGGACGAACAGCGAGAACCCGAACGTGATCAGGTAAAGCTTCGTCACCGTACGCTGCTGGCGCAACACCGTGACCACCTGATAGAGGAAATCAATGCAAGCAGTGACGCCACCGGCGGCGAGCATGATGAATACAAGTCCGCGGAACTGCTCGAAATCCACGCCGTAGAGGAAGCTCATGACCGTAATGCCAATCCAACCCATGATGAGCGCCATCACGGCGGTGATGCCCACGATCACCGCCACAATCACGACGATAATCATGTCGAAGCGCTTGCGCTTCTCGGGGTCGGCCCACACGGCGGCCATCTTCACGAGCATCGGCTTGTAGATGAGCTGCGCGGTGAGCAGGATGCCCATGGCCGGGAAGTAGAGCACGTTGTAGTAGAGCTGGTTGTCGTAGGAAAGCACACCCTCCATGACGAACTTGGGCATGTTGTCGATGAGCGAGTAGAGAAACAGCGCGACGAACAGCGGGGCGCACTGCTTGAAGAGCGCGACAACGCTGTCGAAGCTCGCGCGCGCCGACGTGGGCGTTTCCCAAATCGCGAGGGGCAAGGTGAGCACGATGAACGAAACGCCCGCAGCAATGGCCATCGCGATGCAAGAGACGCTGACGCTGCGCGTGATAAACAGCGCGACGGAGAACACCACGAGCACGAGCACCGAGCGAAACGCCTGGGAGATGCCCGCGAGATAGAGCTTGTCCTTCTGCTGGAGACGGCCCTCGTAGACGTCGGCTAAGCCATCGACCATCTTGTAGACGTACACGCCCATGCTGATCGTGAACATCTCGTCCGCATAACCCCTGATGGCGCAATATATCCACCCGACAATGAGCATCGCCGCGCAGGTGAGCCAGCGATTGAGCTGGTAATCCGAGAACGAGTGCGCCTCGTCGAGGTCGGAAATTTGGTAGGTGCGCACGCCGTAGTTCGCGAGAATCATGAGCAGCGACCCCGTGACGAAGGCGAGCGAGAACATGCCAGCGAGCTCCACGCCCGCGAGCTGCGTCACCACGATGGTGAGGACGGGAAACACCATGCCCCACGCGCTCGTGCCAAGCGTGTTGCAAATATAGTCGCGCGTCGTACGATGCGAAGCGTACTCGGCCGGCTGGTCGGCGAGCTCGCCTTCCGTCACCGCGCCCAGGAGGCGATTGCACCACCCATTGACGGCGCGTGTAAGGAAAAATTTATTCGGGTCGAATGCCATGGAGTCGCGCGTGCTGTCCCTTCGTGTCGTGTCTCATCCAAGGATTATAGAGTCGCTCTTCCGACGGGTTGCCAATTTGCACAGAAAGTGAAGAAGCCGAGCCCCGGAGGACTCGGCTTCGCATGTTTCACGTGGAACGCGACGAAGCGCACTCACATGACACTGCGGCGGTTAGCTCGTATTCCGCAACCGCGCGGAAGACGCCCGCCTTCCGCAATGCGCAGGGATCGCTCGCCGCAAGCCGCAGACGTCACCGCAAAGAACTAGAAGCGCTGGAACTTCGCCTTCGGAACGCCGCAGATCGGGCACTTCTCGAAGTCGTCGCCCTTGTGGATGTAGCCGCAGCCCGGGCAGAGGTAGTATGCGTCGTCATCGACGGCATCGATGTTGTTGTACGCCTCGAGATACTTCTCGGCATGAACAGCCTCGGCAAGCTTTGCCCTGGTGAACACCTTAACAGCCTTGGCATGGCCCTCTTCCTGCGCCTTCTTGATGAAGGTGGGGTACATGTCAGAGGTCTCGAAGATCTCGCCGTTTGCGGAGGCGATCAGGTTGAGGTCGATGGCTTCGGGGGTCGGAGCCTCGGCGGTCGGGCGGGTGTAGGTGGGATCTTCGGCCTCCACGAGGGAAGCTTCGAGGTTGATGTGGATCTGCTCGGCGGCAGAAGTAGCCTCCCACAGACGTGCGAGCTGGTCGAAGCCCTGCTCCTTGGCGGCCTTGGCGAAGGCGGCGTACTTGGCGGAAGCGCCAGTCTCGCCTGCAACGGCGGCCTTCAGGTTCTCGAGCGTGGTGCCTGCCTTGGTGGCGGCATCGGCGACAGCATTGAAGTTGCTGGAGTTCTCAGCGGTGGGAAGTTCGGTACGAAGGTTCATAACGTGCCCCTCTCGATTGTTCTTGTTAACTGTTTTGTTAACCTCATCTTATTGAGAATTTATCTCAATAAGGAACTATAGCGAGTTGCCGAACCTTATGCAAGTCGCCCCCTCGCATTCCCCGCCGCAATTCGCAGAACGTTCACATCCGCCGAGGCGTAGGCGTCGTGCACTATAATTGGCCGCATCACGATACGCCTTGGGCAACACGAAAGGTCGAAGGACATGGAACACGAAGTAGCTTGGAAGAAGTACGACGAGGTGGACCTCGAGGCCCTCGAAGGCCTGGCCAGCAACTACATCGACTTCATTTCGGAGAACAAGACCGAGCGCCGCTGCGCCGCAACCGCCATCCGCATGGCCGAGAAAGCGGGCTACGTCTCGCTCGCCGACGCCGTCCGCGAGGGACGCGCGCTTTCCGCAGGCGACAAGGTGTGGGCGCATTCCCACGGTAAGGCGCTCATCCTGGTGCAGCTGGGGAGCAACCCGATGAGCGAGGGTATGAACATCCTGGGCGCGCACATCGACAGCCCCCGCCTCGACCTGAAGCAGAACCCGCTCTACGAGAGCAACGGCTTCGCGCTTCTCGACACGCACTACTACGGCGGTATCAAGAACTACCAATGGGTTACGCTCCCGCTCGCCATGCACGGCGTCATCGCCAAGAAGGACGGCACGGTCGTGGACATAAACGTGGGCGACGATGAGGGCGACCCCGTTTTCTGCGTGTCCGACCTGCTTATTCACCTCGCAAGCCAGCAGATGGACAAGAAGGGCAACAGGATCGTCGAGGGCGAGGACTTAGATATCCTCATCGGCAACCGCCCGCTGTCCATCGACGGCGAGGACGCTGAGCGCGAAGCCGCCGGCAGCGAGGGCGCAGAGAATAAGGACGCCGCGAAGGAGCCGGTAAAGGCATTCGCGCTGAAGCTTCTGGCCGACAAGTACGGCATCGAGGAGGCCGACTTCCTTTCCGCGGAAATCGAGATGGTACCGGCAGGGCGCGCCCGCGAGCTGGGCTTCGACCGCAGCATGGTCATCGGCTACGGACAAGACGACCGCGTATGCGCCTACACCTCGCTCATCGCGCAGCTCGAGGCGCCGGCGGATTTGGCGAAGACGGCCGTCACCGTGCTCGTCGACAAGGAGGAGATCGGAAGCGTCGGCGCGACCGGCATGGCATCGAACTTCTTCGAGAACACCATCGCCGAGATCATGGAGCTTGCCGGGGAAGGCGGCATGCTCCCGCTACGACGTGCGCTTTCCGCATCGAGCATGCTTTCCTCCGACGTGTCGGCCGGCTTCGACCCCGCCTACGCGAGCGTCTTCGAGCCGAAGAACGCCGCGTTTCTCGGGCGTGGGCTCGTGTTCAACAAGTACACGGGCGCACGCGGAAAGAGCGGCAGCAACGATGCGAGTGCGGAATACGTGGCGCGCGTGCGTCGCGTGATGGATGACGCGGGTGTGTCGTTCCAAACCGCTGAGCTGGGCAAAGTCGACGCAGGCGGCGGCGGGACGATTGCGTATCTGCCAGCAAAGTACGGCATGGACGTCATCGACTCGGGCGTGGCCGTGCTTTCCATGCACGCGCCCTGGGAAGTGACGAGCAAGGCCGACATCTACGAGGCCTACAAGGGTTACCTGGCGTTTTTGAAGAACGCGTAAAGGCGAGAAGGCGGTCGACAGCTAGCGCCCGCAAAGAGAGGGGCCAGGCGAGCCGAGCGGGTGCAAGCCGTGGGCGTGAAGCGATGGCATTGCCGCCAGGTGCCCCACGTCCGCGGAGGGGGGGTGGCTGACAAACTTGCCGGCGAAGTGAACACGCCTGCAGGGAAAGCCAGCCCACCAGTAGGCCGCGGAATAAAACGGGCTGCTCGGTTCAGGTCGAGCAGCCCGTTTCTCTTTCGGCGATAGCTCCATTCGGGATTTCGCAATGATTTCAACCGTGCTTTTGCAACTTTTTCATTCGGTATTTCGCAATGTTTTCAACCAGGGCTTTGCATAACACAGGTAAGGTCGATCGCCCAGTCTCCGCGCCTCGAACCCCTAATCCCACGAGTCGATTTTGCCCTACCGCCCCGTTCCACGACTGAGACAAATCACCCGACCCCGTCTCGCACGCCTCGGGGGTGTGCTACAGAAGTGGGGCGAATCGCCCGATCCCGTCCCGTTCGTGGACCCCGGTGGACCGCGCCCACGCGCTTTCGCCGCAAAGCCCCGAGGACGAGAATTCGGCCGACCTTACGCGAAGTCGTGGCGCAGCACGACCTCGCCGCAATGCGGGCCGCGCGTGGTCCGCTCGACCCAGACGCGCAGAATACGGCCTTCCCACACGTCTATCTTCGCCACGCACTGCGGGAACCCCCCGCGGGGGTTGGTTGGCGAACCGGGGCAAAGCAGCAGGTCGGCCGGGCGCGCTTCCTTCCCCACCACGATTTCGGGAACATGGGTATGCCCATGAATGCACACGTTCGGCAGCGGATCGCCCGGCGCGAGCGCGCCCGACCCCGCGAACGTGATGCGCACATCCCTCGGGTAATGCGCCACGAGGAAGCGCACACCATCGATGACGGGCCGGGCGTAGCGGCACACCGAGGTGCCATACTCATTGAAGTCGTTGTTGCCGAGCACGGCAGTCACGGGCGCAAGCGTTTGCAGATCGCGGATGATCTCGGGACTGCAGATGTCACCCGCATGGATGATATGCTCACAATCGGCGAGCGCATTAAACGCCTCAACAGGTAAAACGCCATGCGTATCAGAAATCACGCCGATTCGGGCCATGCCACACCACGCTTCCTTTCGCCCCTTACTCCCCAAAGCATACTCGTTTGATGAGCGCTCGAGAATACCTGTTCGCGATTGCAATGCGAAACGGGTCTCGCCGCTATCGCGGTACAGGGCGGAATGGCGGAGGAAACCCAAGATGAGAAGCGCGCATCAAGACGCGAAAGGGGCGCAAGCGGCGTGCTGAGAGCGAGCGAACACCCTGCCCCTTCCCCTTCTCTTCGGCATCGCCTTCCAATTATCTAAGCGTAGTCCACTCAAGTTACCTTCTAACAAATGTGTCAGGTTTGTGACGAACTAGCACTCTCCATTGACGAGTGCTAACGAGGAGTCTATAACGATAGTCGAACCAAGAAGGGACGCCGAGAAGAAGCGAAGGCAAGGCGCCGCAGGGTTTTAGCCCACTGCAGGCGAGCACGGCAACGTTGCCGTCCGCTGCTAAAACGAGCGAACAACCGCGGCAGCAGGCCTCCGCCGATTCCCAAAACAGAGCGCCCCCCGTTATTAGGAGATGACAATGATGACCATGCTTATGCCAACTCGTAGGAATTTCTTCAATGACCTGATGGCCGATCCGTTCGATGCTTTCTTCAACACCCCGTTCACCCCAGCGCCGAAGTCTTCCTCCACGCTGATGCGCACCGACATCAAGGAGCATGACGACGGCTTCGAAATGACCATCGACCTGCCCGGATTCAAGAAGGAAGATGTTCAGGCTGAGCTTAAGGACGGCTACCTCACCGTAAACGCCGAGACCAAGACCGAGACCTCCGAAGGCGACGAGAAGAAGGGCACCTGGGTACGCAAGGAGCGCTTCGAGGGCAAGTGCAGCCGTACGTTCTACGTGGGTGAGGATGTCAAGGAAGAGGACATCAAGGCCCGCTTCGAGAACGGCACGCTCGTGATCGACGTCCCCAAGCCGCAGCCGCAACCCAAGCTTGAGGAGAAGAAGACCATCGCCATCGCGTAGCCTTTCCCCTCTCGATTTTCCTTTCCCTCTCTTTTTTCTCCGATTGACGCCGGGCGCGTCCGATAAGCCCAGCGCGAAAGCCCGTAAGGATCCTCCCCTTGCGGGCTTTCTTTTTCTCGCCTTGTGCCTGGTGTATCATGGCGCCGAACAACAGCGAGGCAAAGGATGGGCAGATGGACGCAGCAACAACCCGCGGCATTCCGCAATTGAAGAACATCGAGCAGGTCAGCGAGGGATGGATCAACAAGTACATCCTCACCTACGAGCTGCCCGACGGCACCGACTACGTGTACGAGAGCACATCGCGTAAGAAGCTGGAAGCATACCGCGCGGGCCTTATGGCGAATGCCCGCGGCGAAGCGCCGCGCGTTGACGCCGTTTGCATCGTGGGCGAAACGCGCGAAGGCACGCTGCTCATGATCCGCGAGTTCCGCTATCCCTTGAATTCCTGGTGCATCGCGTTCCCTGCAGGATTGAAGGAACCTAACGAGAGTATTCGGGAATGCGTCGACCGCGAGCTGCGCGAAGAGACAGGATATCGCCTGCGCACCGACGTCGATGAGCCTGTCCGACTTTTGCCCCAGGCGGGATTCTCGTCGACAGGGCTGACCGACGAGGCGATTCAAATTGTATTTGCCCAGGTGGAGAAGGCGGGCGATGCGCAACCCGAGGAAAGCGAGCTCATAAGGCCCTTCCAACTGCCCCTCGGCGATGTACGCCGTTTCCTCGACGAAAACACGACGCTCATCGGGACACGTGCCCAGCTCATCCTGGAAGTCTTCGCCGCGCGCGCCGAACGCTAGGAGGTTTGCGGGCTATTCTTTCTTGTCGCCGAGCGCCTCGAGCGCGGCGGCGTAACCGCCCGACCCGTAAGAGAGGCACTTCGACACGCGGGCGATGGTCGTCGCCGAGGCGCCCGTAGCCTCTTCGATCGCAGAATAGGGCTTGCCCGAAGAGAGCAGACGGGCCACAGCCAAACGCTGCGAGGTTTCGCGAATCTCGCGAATCGTGAACAAGTCCTCGAGCAGGGCAAATACTGTGTCGTTGTCGTTTAGCTTGGCGAAGACGGACAGCAGGTTCTCGACTTCGGGGGTTCTCAGCTCGCTCATTTCACTACCCTTCTGCTCGTATGAGGCCGTACTCGATGGAATCGACAAGCGCGTTCCACGATGCCTCGATGATGTTCTCGCTCACACCGACCGTGCCCCAGCTGCCGCGCTTATCGCTCGTCGTGATGATGACGCGCGTCGTAGCGCTCGTGCCGGCGCCTTCCTCGTCCAAGATGCGCACCTTGTAGTCGGTGAGCTCCATGTTCGCTACCTGGGGCAAGTACTCAGTGATCGCCATGCGAAGCGCCGCGTCGAGCGCGCCGACGGGGCCCGTGCCCTCACCCGTGGCGACGATTCGGCGATCATCCACATGAATCTTGACCGTGGCCTCGCTCGCCGCGTCCTTCGCGAGGGCGCCCGTGTCTTCCCGATCGTCCACGATGACGCGGAAACTCTCCAGCCTGAAATGGGGCTCATATAGGCCGAGGTGCCGCCTGATCAGCACCGCGAGCGACCCGTCAGCCACCTCGTAGGAGTAGCCGTGCGCTTCGCGCGTCTTCACATCGTCCAAGATTGCCTGGAGCGTCCGCGCATCACCCGAAAGGTCGATTCCCAGGCTCTTTGCCTTCGCAGCAAGCGACGCCTTGCCCGCAAGTTCGCTCACGAGCATTCGCGTTGCGTTGCCAACGTTTCGAGGATTCGTGTGCTCGTAGGCTTCCGGAAAACGCGCGATGGCGCTCGCGTGCAGGCCGCCCTTGTGCGCGAACGCCGAAGCGCCCGTATAGGGATGGTGCGCGGGAACGGACAGGTTGCACGTTTCGGCTACGAACTGGGCGGTCCGCGTGAGGTCGCGCAGGTTGTCGGGGCCGACGCAGTGGAGCCCCATCTTGAGCTCCATGTCGGCGATGGCGGTGAGCAGGTCGGTGTTGCCCACGCGCTCGCCAATGCCGCCGACGGTGCCCTGCACCTGCAGCGCACCCGCACGGACAGCGGAAAGCGCATTGGCCACCGCACAGCCGGAATCGTCGTGACAGTGAATGCCCAGCTGCTGGTCGGGAAGCGCACGCGCAACGACGCCGACTATCTCCTCCACCTCGAAGGGAAGCGCGCCGCCGTTCGTCTCGCAAAGATCGATGGAGTCGGCACCGGCCTCGCTTGCCGCGCGGATGCACGCGAGCGCGTAGTCAGGGTCGGCCTTATAGCCATCGAAGAAGTGCTCGGCGTCGAACACGACGATGAGCCCGTGAGCCTTCAGATACGCGACCGAGTCGGCGATCATGCGAAGGTTTTCCTTGAGCGTGGTCTGCAATGCACGTGTGACCTGGGCATCCCATGTTTTCCCCACGATAGTTGCCACAGGAGCTCCGCACTCGACGAGGTCGGCGAGCCCTTGATCTTGGTCAGCTGGCGTATCCTTCTTGCAGGTGGACCCGAACGCGGCGATGCGCGCATGGTCAAGCGGCGTCTCCTTCACGCGGCGGAAGAACTCGATGTCCTTCGGGTTTGACGCGGGGAAGCCGCCTTCGATGAAATCGATACCGAATGCGTCGAGCCGCTCCACGATGCGCAGCTTGTCGTCAAGTGAAAGCGAGATGCCCTCGCACTGCTCGCCGTCGCGCAATGTGCAGTCGTATGTGAAGATGTGCTGAGTCAAACCCCGTCTCTCTCCAATGGAAACGCCGATTGAATAGCCGTTCGTTCACGGACTATTCTACTCCAACAGACTAGAGCGGGAGAGCGCTTTTCGGGGAAGGTTCCGCTGCCAAACACGAAGTTCAGCTCCAAGGGATAAATCATTAGGGAGCTAGCGGTCATCGAATGCACGGGAACCTGCAGCTTTCGAGTACGCGAACAGTCCGTCCAAGCGAAAGTCGAGCCCCAGACGAAATAGAGGCTCGAGCGCAGAGGGCAACCGCCCGACGCTTACTTCGACCCACCGCCACCAAGCCCGATGAGCAGATAGAGAATCCAACCTGCGGCAATGATGCCGTACCTGGCCTTTTTGCTCATGTCTTCCTTGTTCAGCATGATAATCGTGAGCGGAACGGGGAAAATGCAAATCCATCCCAGAACCCACAACCACGTTTTGCGCTTCTTCGGGGGCTCTTGAGGGGCCGGTTGGGATTGGGGAGAAACTTGAGGCTGGAAAGTTGGCTGGGAGGCTGGTTGATAGCAGGCTTGCTGAGGCGGAAAAGACGCCTGCACCGCTTCCGCTTGAGCCCTCTGGCGCCCCTTCTCGAATTCGTACCCAGCCTTTTCTGCCCCGTCGAGCTGGACTTTCTGAATCTCGTCATCTACCGGCAGGACGGCACCGCAATAGCTGCAGAAAGCCATTTTCTTATCCATGTCGACTTCAAGCCGAGCGCCGCAGCCTGGGCAGGTTAGGTTGACGATCTTCACGAGAATCCCTTTCGCATCACGAGCTCCGAGACAAAAATCAGGAAATCGAGCACCAGCTTCATTGCGAGCCATTCTCACTTCTTTCCCTGTCCTCGCGAATGAGGCGCTTCAGGTATGACGACATGCTTTCCTCCCGATTCCTCGCGAATTCGTACAAATCGTAATCGGGCGGAAAGAAATTGCACTGGATTTTCTTCTGCTTCGCCTTCTTGTACTTGTTTTCCGCCGCGCGCTGCGCATCAGTGCGCTTCACAGCGCGCTTCTTCGGTTCCGGCATCGCAAACCCTCCCTAGAAAAACGGCGAAGTCGGGGCCGTCCCGCACGCTCGGGGAGACACCCGCGGAAGGCGTTGACCACGGGACCCGCGCGCTGAGATTGCCGCGCGCGGGGAGCGCCTCATGACTCGCCACCTCTTCGCCGCGCCCTTTGCTGGGTTCACTATACTCAGCCCGAAGCGGTCGTATGTCCCCACCATGGTACAGGTGCGAAAACCGTCCGTTTGGCATGCATCGTCCTTGAATAAGACTCTCACGGCCGCCCTGCACGACGGCATAAAAGAAGCCCTCAAGTTGCTTCTGTCTAGCGACAAGGACAACTAAAGGGCTTAACCGTCTCGCCGCGTATCTTCGCGGCGGGATGCTGGGTCCAGCATACCGCGGAAAGCATCGGCGACGCGCCGCGAAGCCAAGATCGGCCGACCCCACGAGCGTCCCAACCTGCCAGAAATTCGGGAAGGGCGCGGCAATGGAATGGTTACCTCGCGACGCCGACTGCGCCAGGCCCCGATCCCATGCCTCCTACGCTCGATGAAGGCGTGGTGCTCGCGGTTGCAGAAGTCGAGCTACCGCCCGTAACGGTCCCGGAATCGGTATAGCCATGCGCATCCGCGTTCGTCAGCACTCCGTCTATCACCAGGATATATTCCCCGCCTTCGGTAAACTTCGGGCTGCTTGCCAGTACCATGCCGAATTGCTTGGTGGCTGTTATCGACGCAATCACGTTGCCGTTTGCGTCCACGATCGCGATCGTATCGCCCGCACTGCCGCTCACGTTCGCGGTGCAGAGAAACGGCTGAGTGCCGCCCGAGAAACTCTGCGCCATGCGCGACGAGCCGATCATGAGCACCGTACCGCCCGAAACGATCGCCTCGCTATCGTAGTCAAACGCGCCATCGCCATCGCTCGACGGGCCATTGACGAGTACCGTGCCGCCCGTGATTTCCACGCTGCCGTTGCTGTCGATGGCATCGCCCGCTGAGTCGAGCACGAGCGTTCCGCCGTTGATCTGAATAAGGCAGTCGGAAGAACCTGCGTCAGGCGCACCGCCCTGATTGCCGCCTTGGTCGCCCTGCGGCATATCACCTTGAGTTGACTCGCTTTGCGGGGCGCTGTTTTGGGGCTGTTTCCCGCCCTGCCCCCGGGCGCCGCCTTGCGAAACCCGGCCATTCGCTCCGCCCTGGTCACCACCCGGGAAATTACTAGCATCCGCAGGACCTCCACCCACTGCGGGCCCGCCTTTTCCTGGTGCTTCTCCATTGACAGTAATACCGCCCTCGCCAGGAGCGCCACTAGCATTAGCATCCTCATCATCATCCGAGCTATCCGACAAATCGGCAGCGCTTGCATTGGCCGCGTCATCGGACGCCACGATGGAAGTATCGCCGCCGTTCACGTACACTTTTTCCGCTTCAAGACCTTCATAGCAGCTGATCACGTTGATGGTGCCGCCGTCGACCGCAAGCTCGGTTTCCGCATGGAAGGCATCATCGCCCGCGCTCACCGTGAAGTCACCGCCCGCAATCGCCATCTGCAAGTCGGAATGAAACGCATCGTCGGCCGAGGTCACGCTGAACGTTCCGCCCGTGATGCCGATATAGGTTTTCGCCTGCACCGCGTCGTCGCCCGCATTGATCGAGAAGGCGCCGCCCGTAATGCTTACGAAGCCCTGCGTCGCTTCGGTGTCCTTGTTCGACTTGATGCCGTCACCTCTCGCCACCAGCCTGAACGAGCCGTCAGCAATCTTCACGCAATCGCGGCCGCGCAGGCAATCCTCGACCGCCGTCACGTTCAGGGTACCGCCTGTGACGACCAAGTCGTCCTTCGAGCAGATGCCGTGGCGATAATTCGCCGTCACGTTGAGGGTCCCCGTGCCGTTGATGGTGAGGTCGCAGCGGCAAAAGAGCGTCGCGTACGGCTCATCGGAGTCATCTTCAAGCGTGTAGTCGGTGCCGTCGGAAAGCGAGTTTTGCGTACCATCGACCAAGGTCACGAAACATTTATCGGCATTCTTCGCGTAAATCGCAGGGCCGTTTTCGTTATGGATGGTCGCCCCCGCAAGCACCAGCTGAACCTTCGCGTCATCGAACGCGTCGACCACGATCTGCCCCGACGAAAGCTCACCTGAAATAATGTAGGTTCCTTCTGATGAGATGGTCACCGTCGAACCATCGACTGCGGCACCCGAGCCGTCAACACTTGCGGACGCCCCTGAAAGCGCGATGCGCGTGGCGGACGCCTCATCGTAGCTTGCGTCCAGGTCGCGCTTCGAATAGTCCAGATCAAGAGCCGAAACGTCAAAAGCTGCGGCAACGTCTTCAAAGGCGGAAGACTCCGAGTCAGCCGCTGCAGCAGCATCGCTTGACGCCGTGGAAAAAGACTGCTCGCCCGCGCAGCCGTCCAACCCCGAAAGCGAGAAAACGAGCACAGTGGCAATGCAAAGTGCGGCAAGACGCCTCATACGACCCGACCGGGCCCCTTCGGCGGCGCCCACAAAGCGAGTTCCGCAGCGTGCCGAGGACTGTTTGAGCGGCTGGGCGTTGCCGGAGGGGCTGGAGCCCGCGACCTGGCGGGGCTCTTCGGCAGCGCCCACAAAGCGAGTTCCGCAGCGAAGCGAGGAC
>OKRW01001170.1_pt1 | contig 23459 bp, 22 predicted proteins | sample 1601151 | NCBI WGS metagenome assembly OKRW01 (sample SAMEA3541471, study PRJEB24748) | human gut metagenome | biome: human gut; feature: human-associated habitat; material: faeces | place: China | collected 2012 | reverse complement strand
AGAACCACCGCGACCGCATCGCCTTCGTGCGCATCTGCTCGGGCAAGTTCGAGCGCGGCATGACGGCGCGCCACGTGCAGGGCGAGCGCAACCTCAAGCTTGCGACGGGCACCTCGATGATGGCCGACGACCGCGCCATCGTCGACGAGGCCTATGCCGGCGACATCGTGGGCCTGTTCGACCCGGGCATCTTCTCGATTGGCGACACGGTCTGCACGGGCAAGCAGCCGGTGCGCTTCGCGGGCATCCCCACGTTTGCCCCCGAGCACTTCGCGCGCATCTCGCAGGTCGACACCCTCAAGCGCAAGCAGTTCGTGAAGGGCATGGAGGAGCTTGCCCAGGAGGGTGCCATCCAGATCTTCCGCGAGCTGGGCGCCGGCATGGAGAGCGTCGTCGTGGGCGTCGTGGGCGTGCTGCAGTTCGAGGTGCTCGAGCAGCGCCTCAAGAGCGAGTACCACGTCGAGGTCTACCGTCAGCCGCTGCCCTTCTCCGAGATTCGCTGGATCGAGGGCGAGATGGACGAGAAGGAGGTCCGCGCCCTGTCGCTTACGCGCGACACCATGCGCGTCGAGGACATGCGCGGCGGCAAGCTGCTGCTGTTCACGAGCGAGTGGAACCTCAACTTTGCCATCGAGCACAACGAGGGGCTCAGGCTCAGCGAGTTTGGCAACGTCACGTTCTAGCGTTGGCTGGTTTTCGATAGTTTGATGCGGGTTTGTGTGAGCGCCTCTCGTAGAATCAGTGATTCAGGGCTGATTCGCGGGAGGCGCTTTCCATGGACAAGAAGTACCTGTTCTTTGACATCGACGGAACGCTTGCCGTTGGCAGGCCCGGCGATCAGTACGTTCCCGACTCCACGCGTGAGGCGCTCGAGCGGCTGCGCGAGGTCGGTCACTTCCTGGCCATCGCCACGGGCCGTGCCCAGGCGCTGGCCGTCGACTACATGCATGAGCTGGGCTTTCACAGCATGGTGAGCGATGGTGGCTACGGCGTCACCATCGACGACGAGTTTCTGGGCGTGCGCCCGCTCGACCACGACGCCTGCGTGGCGCTGGTCGACGAGTGCCGCGAGAAGGGCTATCCCTGGAGCATCCAGGTCGAGAACTCCGACACGCGCTTTACCCCCGACGGGCGCTTCGAGGAGTTCACGCACGACATCTACCAGAAGACGCGCGTGGTGCCGGGACTCGAGCCTCGTGACTACCCAGAGATCTACAAGGTGAACGTCGCCTGCTACGAGCCCGACGAGAGCAGGCTCGAGACGCTGCCCGCGCTTCCGTGGTGTCGCTACCAGAAGGAGTACATCTTCGTGGAGCCGGCCGACAAGGCCTATGGCATCAGGCAGATCCTGGCCCACGAGGGCGGCGCGCCCGCGGATGTCGTGGTGTTTGGCGATGGCATCAACGACCTGTCGATGTTCACCGGCGAGTGGACCGGCGTGGCCATGGGCAACGCGGCGCCCGAGCTCAAAGCCGTGGCAGACCTCGTGACGGCCCCCGCCGGCGAGGACGGCATCTTCAGGGCCTGCGAGCAGCTGGGTCTGTTCGAGCCTGTGGAGCGCTAGGCCTTGATCATCCAGACGGGCATGCGCACGGACATCCCGGCGTTCTACCCGGAGTAGCTCGAGCGGCGGATCTGCGAGGGCTACGCGCTCGTGCGCAATCCCTACAACCCCGTGCAGGTCACCCGCTACGACCTCTCGCCCGACGTGGTTGACCTCATCGGTTTTTGCACCAAGAACCCGGCGCCCATGCCGGGGCGCATGGACGCGCTCGAGCTGTATGGTCAGTACTGGTTCGCGACGATCACGGGCTGTGGCCGCGAGTTCGAGCCGGGCGTCCTGTGCCATGCTGCCTTTTGCCTGCTATTGGCCTGCGGTTGTCCAGTCGATAGGCTTGGCGCCTGCGTCTACCAGCAGCTTATTGGCGCGCGAGAAGGGCCTCGAGCCCATGTAGGCGGGCAGCTCTCCTGCTGCGCGCGTGGCCGAGAGGGGCGAGGGGTGGGTGCTTGCCAGGCAGTACTTGTGCGTGGTGGCGCCTGCGCCGGTGCGCGCGAGCGCCCCCTCGACGAGTTTCTGGGCAAAGCGACCCCAGGCGAGGAACACCACGGGCTGCGGCAGCTCGCAGCAGCGCTCGATGATGTGATTGGTGAGCGTCTGCCATCCCAGCTTGGCGTGCGCGTTGGCCTTGTGCTCGACCACCGTGAGCGTGGTGTTGAGCAGAAGCACGCCCTGCCTCGCCCACGAGGAAAGATCTCCCGAGGCGGGAGCCGTGCAGCCCAGGTCGGCGGCCATCTCCTTGTAGACGTTGCGCAGGCTGGGCGGCAGCTTGGTTCCCGGCTGCACCGAGAACGAAAGGCCCATGGCCTGGCCCTGCTCGTGGTAGGGGTCCTGCCCCAAGATCACGACGCGCACGTTGGCGGGGGCGGTGAGCGAAAGCGCGCGCAGGATGGCGTCCTGCGGCGGGTAGATGACCTGTTCGGCGCGCATGGCATCGACCTCGGCGAGCAGGCGCTCGGTGGTGATGCGCACGTCTTGCGGGGCTTCGGCGAGCCAGTCGTTGCTGGCGTCGGGCATGTTCATGGGCTTGTCCTACCTCGTTGCGATGCTGCGGAATTGGTAGCCGTTGGGGTGGCGCGAGACCGAGTACTCAAAGGGCCGTCCGCCGTCGAGGTACGCCACCTGCTCGACCTCGAAGAGGGGCGAGGTCGCCCTGACGCCAAGCCAGGCGCACTCGTCAATGGCGGGTAGCACGGCGCGCACGATGCGGTGGGCGCTTGCGCTCCGATGGTGCGTGATGTGCGGTGAGCGGCGTGGCCGTTCAGTTCCGTTTGAGTAGGTCAAAGTATGCCACGTGGCCCGTCGCGTCCGTGTGCGGACTCGGTGAAGCGTCGATGCCCGGGCGCATGGGCGGGTAGAAACGTTGTGTACAACGAGCGCCTGCGCCTGCCGTCGACGCGATTTGCGGCATCGGTGGCAGGCACGAACACGCAACGAAGGGAGTGCCCATGTGCACGGGTGTTAGGTTTACCGGCAAGGACGGCGAGATGTACTTTGGCCGCAACCTCGACTGGAGCTGCGGCTACGGCGAGAGCGTCCGCATCATGCCCAAGGGGTTCCCGGTCCGCTACCAGTTCCTTGATGATGCCCCGGCCGCCCATGCCGCCATTGGCATGTGCGTTGACTATCTCAACTACCCCATGTTCTTCGATTGCGGAAACGGCGCGGGCCTGGCCGTGGCGGGCCTCAACTTCCCGGGCTACGCGGCCTATGCCGACGCTCCCGAGGAGGGCCGCACCAACGTGTGCGCCTACGAGTTCCCGCTGTGGGTTGCCGCGAGCTTCTCGAGCGTGGACGAGGCGGAGGCGGCGTTGAGGGACGTGACCATCGTGGGCGCCTCGGCGGGCGAGGGTCTGGGCGTCTCGTACCTGCACTGGATCATCGGCGATGCCTCCCGCAGCATCGTGGTCGAGGCGCGCGAGGACGGCGTGCACGTGCTCGATGACCCCGTTGACGTGCTCGCCAACCAGCCCTCGCTCGAGTGGCACCTCGAGAACCTGCGCAGCTACATTACGGCCACGAACGACTTCCCCGGAGAGGCCACGTGGCGCGGTGCCAAGCTCGCTCCTTACGGCGCCGGTGCCGGCATGCGTGGCATTCCGGGCGACTGCTACTCGCCCTCCCGATTCGTCAAGGCGGCCTTCCTCAACGCCAACTATCCCGAGAAGGACGGCGAGCGCGACAACGTGATTCGCATGCTTCGCACGCTCGAGGGCGTGGCGATGGTCGAGGGCGCCGCTCGCATGGGCAACGGCGATTTCGAGAAGACCCTCTACACCAGCTGCTTCTCGGCCAAGACGGGCACGTACTACTACACCACCTACGATGACCCCGCGATTCGTCACGTGAGCCTGTCCGACGCCGCGGGTGCTCCCGCCAACAAGCTCGTGTGCCCCGAGCCCAGCAGGGAGTGGTAGCGGGCTCCCAAGTCTCGATCTTGGGCCGAGGCGAGCGTGCGGTTGATGCGCCCGCCTCGGCCTTGTTCTTTGCACGGGCGGCTTTTTGGATCGAGCCGACGCGCGAGGTCTGCGCCGGACCCATGACGCGCGAGTCGGCCCGGGTTGTGGGCATTGGCGGGGGAGAGCGCGGGCGAGCTTCTCGGTTGGCTCGATGATGCACTATTGTTAGCTGGTTATTTGGGTGCCCCGTGCACGCGGGGCGTGAAGGAAAGTAGGAACCACATGGCCCTTGCCGGTCGCCAGATCCGCCAGCTCCGCAGCATGGCCCACCACCTCGACCCCATCGTCACCGTGGGCAAGCAGGGCGTTGCCCCGGCCGTCGTCGATCAGACAAACGACGTTCTCGAGACCCGCGAGCTCATCAAGTGTTCCGTGCTTGACAGCTCCGGCCTGTCCGTTCGCGAGGCTGCCGATCAGCTCGCCTCGCGCACCCACTCCGAGGTCGTGCAGGTCATCGGCCGCCGCTTCTCGCTCTATCGCGAGAGCTCCCGCGACGACATCGAGAAGATCAAGCTGGTCTAGTGGGCCGCGGCCCGTGTCGTGCGGGAGTGGCAATGCCGCCGCCCCACATGGCGCCCGCTACCTCGCTGGTTTGTGCGTGAGGTGCCAGCCGTTGCAGTAGGGGCAGCGATAGCAGTGCAGGTCGCGCGAGCCGTGACGCTCGCAGTCGCGTATGGCGAACTTGGCGTCTCCCTGCGTGGGGTAGCGCTTCTTGCGCTCGCAGGCCTTGTGGCGCAGCTGCTGCTCGCGCTGCTCGTCTGCCTGGCGGCGGCGCTCGTCCTCGCGGGCAAAGAGGCTGCCGAGCTCGTCGCCGAGCGACTGCTCGAAGGCCTCCCTCTGCGCCTTGCGCGCCTGTCTCTTCTTGCTGCCCACGGTGGTCCTTCTCGTACGTGTTTGCTGTCTCGAGTCTACTGTATGCTGGGCGGCCCTTGCCATCTTGGGCGATGATGACGGGCCGCTTGCTTTGAAAGGTGGGGCGCATGAACTACACCGTCGTGTGCGTGGGCAAGCTCAAGGAGCGCTTCTGGACGGAAGCCTGCGCCGAGTACGTCAAGCGTCTGGGCGCCTACGCCAAGGTCAAGGTCTGCGAGGTGGCAGACGTCGACCCGGCACGTGCCGGCGGCGTCGACGGGGCGCGTGCCAAGGAGGGTCAGGCAATACTGGCCGCGATCGCGCCACGCTCGCATGTGATCCTGCTCGCGATCGACGGCAAGCAGCGCTCGAGCGAGGACTTCTCGGCCCATCTCGACGACCTCGCCCTACGCGGCAAGAGCGACCTCACGTTTGTCATCGGCGGGTCCGACGGCGTGTCGCCCGAGGTGAGGGCCCGTGCCAACGAGGCCTTCTCGTTTGGACCCATCACCCTGCCCCACAACCTCGCCCGCGTGGTCCTGCTCGAGCAGGTCTACCGCGCCTGCAAGATCAGTCGCGGCGAGCCCTACCACAAGTAGCCTGGGACAAATTAGCCCGTAGCCTTTCTGTCCCATTTTTCCTGCGGTTTGGGACAGATGTGCCCGTAGTCTTTCTGTCCCATCTCGATATTGCATCTGCGGCTACCGAATAAAGCGCGAGTCTGGGTTTCTGTGCGCAAGGCCTGTGATAACTTCTCCTGCTAAAACTTAGGGGAGGGGTACGGCATGGGGAAGCGGAAGGGCGCGCGCTCGGGCGTCTATCACGTCATGAGCCGTGGGTCGGGAAAACAAATCATATTTGAAGACAACGCGGACAGGCGGCACTACATCGACGTGATGCGCGCATCATTCTCTGCGGACAGTGGCGTGATCCTAATCGCTTGGTGTCTGATGGACAACCACGTTCATCTGCTCATCTCAGGTGAGCTTGCCGACATCGCAATCTCAATGCGGCTCCTAAGCTCATCTTATGCGATGTACTTCAACAAGAGACACGCTCGCGTGGGACATCTCTTCCAGGGCAGATACAAGAGCGTTCCCATCGAGACGGATGCCCAGCTTGCCGCCGTTATCCGCTACATCCATCAGAACCCCTGGAAGGCGGGCTACTCGACATCCTGCGACTATCCCTGGTCTAGCTATGGCGAGTTTCTCCACTGTGCGGACGACGGAACTCCGGCTACGGAGCTCCTGGAGCTGTTTGGCGGAGCTGAGGGGTTCCGTGAATTCCACGCTCATCTTGGCGGGAGCCAGGCGTGCACGACGGAAGACGCTGAATTTGGGAGCGGGCATAGGGCCATGCCGGCGTCCGTTGCCTTAGACGTTGCGAGGGCCGCGCTGGGCGGTATTGAGCCCGGCGCCGTCTCAAGCCTCCCGCGGGCCAAGAGAGACGCATCAATTTCGCGTCTCGGTGCCGCCGGTCTCTCTGTTCGACAGATCGAGAGGTTGACCGGAGTGTCTAAAAGCACGGTTGCCCGCCTATTGGGACACTAAGGCTACGGGCTAAAGTGTCCCAAACCGCAGGAAAAGTGGGACAGAAAGGCTACGGGCTTAAGTGTCCCAAGACAAAAAGGACGCCCACGGGTCGTGTGACCTGCGGGCGTCCTACCAGCCGAGTGGCTGTCGTGGTGTCGGTCCCGACTACATCCTGTCGTGGCAGGTGCGGGCGATGACGTCGAGCTGCTGCTCGCGCGTGAGGTCGATGAACTTCACGGCGTAGCCGGAGACGCGGATGGTGAAGTTGGCGTACTCGGGCTTCTCGGGGTGCTCCATGGCGTCCTTGAGCTTCTCGACGCCAAAGACGTTCACGTTGAGGTGGTGGGCACCGTTGGCGAAGTAGCCGTCCATAACGTTCACGAGGTTCGTGACGCGCTGGTCGAGGTCGTTGCCCAGAGCGCTCGGGTTGATCGTCTGGGTGTTGGAGATGCCGTCGAGCGCGTACTCATACGGAAGTTTGGCGACGGAGTTCAGCGAGGCGAGCAGGCCGTTCTGCTCGGCACCGTAGGCGGGGTTGGCGCCCGGCGCGAACGGGGTGAACGCCTTGCGGCCGTCGGGGGTGCCGCCGGTGGCCTTGCCGTACACGACGTTCGAGGTGATCGTGAGGATCGAGGTCGTGGGCTCGGAGTTGCGGTAGGTGTGGTGCTTGGCGATCTTGCCCATGAAGGTCTTGAGCAGCCACACGGCAACGTCGTCGGCGCGGTCGTCGTCATTGCCGTACTTGGGGAAGTCGCCCTCGACCTCGTAGTCGACGACGACGCCCTGCTCGTCGCGCACGGTCTTGACCTTGGCGTACTTGATGGCGCACAGCGAGTCGACGACGTGGGAGAAGCCGGCGATGCCCGTGGCGAACGTGCGGCGCACGTTGGTGTCGATGAGGGCCATCTCGGCGGCCTCGTAGTAGTACTTGTCGTGCATGTACTGGATGAGGTTGAGGATGTTGACGTAGAGGTCGGCCAGCCAGTCCATCATGAGGTCGAACTTGTGCATGACCTCGTCATAGTCGAGGTACTCGCTCGTGATGGGCGCGTACTCGGGGCCCACCTGCATGTGGTTGCCCTGCTTGTCGAGGAACTTCTCGTCCTTGCCGCCGTTGATGGCGTAGTTGAGCGCCTTGGCGAGGTTGGCGCGGGCACCAAAGAACTGCATCTCCTTGCCCGTCTCGGTGGCCGATACGCAGCAGCAGATGCTGTAGTCGTCGCCCCAGACCGGACGCATGACGTCATCGTTCTCGTACTGGATCGAGGACGTGTTGACCGAGATCTTGGCCGCATACTTGCGGAAGTTGTCGGGCAGGCGCTTGCTGTAGAGCACCGTGAGGTTGGGCTCGGGGGCGGGGCCCATGTTCTCGAGGGTGTGCAGGAAGCGGTAGTCGTTCTTGGTGACCATGTGGCGGCCGTCCTGGCCAAGGCCGGCGACCTCGAGCGTGGCCCAGACCGGGTCGCCCGAGAAGAGCGCCTGGTAGGACGGGATGCGGGCGAACTTGACGATGCGGAGCTTCAGCACGAGGTGGTCGATGAGCTCCTGGGCCTGCTTCTCAGAAATCTTGCCGGCGGCGAGGTCACGCTGGATGTAGATGTCGAGGAACGTGGAGACGCGGCCCACCGACATTGCGGCGCCGTTCTGCGTCTTGATGGCGGCAAGGTAGCCAAAGTAGAGCCACTGCACGGCCTCGTGGGCGTCGCGGGCGGGCTGCGAGATGTCGTAGCCGTAGGCGGCGGCCATCTCCTTCATGCCCTTGAGGGCACGGATCTGTTCGGCGATCTCCTCGCGCTGGCGCACGATGTCGTCGGTCATGGTGCGGCCGCCGCAGTGGGCAAGGTCGTTCTGCTTGCCGGCAATCAGGCGGTCGATGCCGTAGAGGGCAACGCGGCGGTAGTCGCCGACGATGCGGCCGCGGCCGTAGGTGTCGGGCAGACCGGTGATGACGTGGGAGTGGCGGGCGGCGCGCATCTCGGGGGTGTACGCGTCGAAGACGCCCTGGTTGTGCGTCTTGCGGTACTCGTTGAAGATCTGGTTGTACTTGTCGTTGACGTGGAAGCCGTAGTTCTCGGCGGCCTGCTGGGCCATCTTGATGCCACCGTAGGGCATGAAGGCGCGCTTGAGCGGCTTGTCGGTCTGAAGGCCCACGACCTGCTCGAGATCCTTGAGGTTGTTGTCGATGTAGCCGGCGCCGTAGGCGGTAAGGCCCGAGACGATCTCGGTCTCGCACTCGAGGACGCCGTTGTTGGCGCGCTCGGCGGCCTGGAGCTCCTGGACCTTGCCCCAGAGCTTGTCGGTGGCCTCGGTGGGGCCGGCGAGGAACGACTCGTCGCCGTCGTAGGCGGTGTAGTTGCGCTGGATGAAGTCGCGGACGTTGATGTCGTCCACCCAGTGACCTCCGGTAAAGCCATTCCACTCGTCGCGTAGTGCCATGTATGCCTCCTTGCATTCTCGTGCCGATCCCTGTTCGGCACGTTGATTACCTACATCTCGCCCCGTAGAATCCTTTGCGCACGCTCGGTGCGCTCGGGCGTCGGGGGGTCGACGTCACGAAGTTTGTAAGGGATGTTTAGCTCATCCCACTTGAAGATGCCCAGCGTGTGGTAGGGCAGAACCTCGACGCGTTTGACACAATCGCCCAGCTCGGCGATAAAGTCGCGTGTGCGATACAGGTACTCGTCGACATCGGTGATGCCGGGAACGAGCACGTGGCGAATCCAGAGCGGTTGACCGATCTGGCTCAAGTAGCGCAGGCAGTCGAGGATATTGGCGTTGTCGCGCCCGGTGAGCTTTTTGTGCTCCTCGGGGTCGATATGCTTGATGTCTGCCATCACCAGGTCGCACACGTCCATCAGCTTGGTAAACGTGCCAAAGTACGGCTCGTTGCGCGTGAATGGTGCAAGCGAGGTGTCGAGGCAGGTATTGATGCCGCGGGCTTTTGCTTTGGTGAAAAGATCGAGCACGAACTCGGTTTGAAGCAGAGCTTCGCCGCCCGAGACGGTAATGCCGCCCTCAGGACCCCAGTAGCTACGGTAGCGCTCGGCTCGATCGAGAAGCTCGTCGGCTTCGATCATCTCGGCGCCTTCTGCCGCCCAAGTGTCGGGGTTGTGGCAATAGCTGCAACGCATAGGGCAGCCCTTGAGGAAAATGATAAAGCGCCCGCCGGGGCCGTCGGCCGAGCCAAATGATTCCGTGGAATGAACACGTCCCTGCATCGTCGCTCCTCTCGTCACGTCGGTGCCGCAGCGGGTTTCGTTTTTGAACCCGTGCAAAGCATGCGTCAGTACAAGGGCAATGTACTGTGTCCCGCAGGGGCGTTCCTTGATTAGAGTCAAGTAACGAGAAAAAATCAGGAAATTTTAAAGCGTTGGAAAGGAGGCGTGGAGATTCGTTAGAGAAATGACCATATGAACAATGTTCACAGGTAGATAGCGGGTTTTGGCGGGTGCTTTTGGGCGACGCCACCGGGATGGTGCAGTGACGAAACGGGCGAAAGCGCGCTTCCAGATGAATACGTGGCGGGGAGGTGGCTTTCGCATATACCCACGGGCAGTGCGCGTCTGGGAGCTCGCTAGTCCTCGTGATGCGCGACCTCTGCGAGTCCGTCGCGATCGAGCACGAGCAGCTTGCCTCGACCCACGCGTTTGACAAGGCCTTCGCGGACAAACTGCGCCACGTGGCGCGAGACGGTCTCGGGGCGCAGGCCTACGGAGTTGGCAATATCTTCGAGACGCATGTTGATTTCGGGACCTACGCAGCTGTGGTCGCGCAGCAGCAGGTACTCGGCAAGACGGCGACGCGGGTTGCGGATACCCAGCATCATGGTCTTTTCTTCCGCGCGATCGAGCTCGGTGCATACCATGCGTATCAAGCCGAGTGCCACGCTGGGATGATTGGCGAGCATGGTCTCGAAGTCGGCGCGATGAATGCGGCACAGCTGCACGCGCGTGAGGCATTCAACGGAATAGTGGTAGATATGGTCTTTGAGGAACATGCCATACCAGAGAGCCTGGCCGTCATGCAGCACGTCGAGAACATATTCCTTGCCGCCCGGGGTGGTTCGATAGGTCTTGATGCGCCCCGAGCGCACGACGATGATCGACTCGATGGGGTCGCCTTCATGCACGATGATGGACCCGCTTTCATGTGTCGAGTGGCGCGAACAGGCAAGCAGCTCGCGCTTGGCATCGGCGGGAAGGTCGGCAAACAGGCGGATGTTTTCCATGCACGATGACCCTGCGCGCGAGAAGGCGCAGTTATGGCCCGCGCCGGCGCAAACTCGCCCGGTTTGGTTCATGCTCAGCTTGTCATCCATATGCGCATCTCCGATTACGCGCAGTAATACGTTGGAGTTTATTGTCACATAAAAGGCGTGTCGGCGGTATGGTGCGCGCGGCAGGGCTGATGCACACGCGGCGGGGCTGGTGCGTGCCGCTGCGGCTCTATCGACGTTTTCACGCTGCCAAATGGAGCAAAAAATCCCATTTAGGGCGTCGATGGTACCGACTAAACGGGACTTTCTGCTTCATTTGGAAACCGTACGCTGACGATACGTTCTGCCATGCGTCAACGCCCGTGTTTACGCTGCGGTGTGCGACAATGGGCGGCATGTGAAACGGCGGCGACGGCCGCGGGCGACTACCGTGGGCGATGGACGTGGCGATGGCCGCGGGCACTCGGCATCGGCCTCGACGCGCGGCCTTCGCGGCAACATGGCCGCAACGGAATCTGGATTGCGAGGGGAAATGTATGAAGCAGGCAGTTATCGGCATCTTGGCGCATGTGGATGCAGGTAAGACCACGCTTGCCGAGGCAATGCTCTTCAACGCGGGGCAAATCCGCACCCGCGGACGCGTCGATAACGGCGACTCGCACCTGGATACCGATGCAATCGAGCGCGAGCGCGGCATCACCATCTTCTCTTCGCAGGCAGTGATCGAGCGCGGGGATACGCGCTTCATGCTCGTCGACGCCCCGGGGCATGTCGATTTTTCTGCCGAGGCGGAACGAACACTCCAGGCGCTCGATTATGCGATTCTGGTCGTTGGCGCCAACGACGGTGTCCAAGGACACACCGAGACGCTGTGGCGCCTGCTCGACCGTTACAACATCCCTTCGTTCATCTTCGTCAACAAGATGGATTTGGAGAACCCCGGGCGTGAGGCGATCGCTGCCGAGCTGCAACGTCGTTTGGGTGAGGGCTGTTTGGATGCCGAGGAGCTTTTGTTCGAAGGTCCCGCGCAAGAGGACGCCGCCGCGCTTGATGAGCGGGCGCTCGAAGAATATCTGGGCGAGGGATCGCTCTCGCTGCCGACGCTTTGCCGACTGGTGCGCGGGCGCGCCTTCTTTCCGTGCTTTTACGGATCGGCCCTCAAGGACCAGGGCGTGGCCGAGCTGTTGGATGGTATGGGCAGGCTTATCGAGGAACGCGTCTGGCCTGGCGATTTTGCCGCGCGCGTGTATCGAGTGAGCCATGGCGACCATGGGGAGCGCCTTGCCTGGCTCAAGGTAACCGGCGGCGTTCTCCGTGCAAAACAGCTGGTGGAGGGGATTGCCGCGAGCGAGGCATGGCGCGACAAGATAGATCAGGTGCGCATCTACAACGGTTCGAGGTTCGAGCTTGCGCAGGAAGTTCCCGCGGGCGCCATCTGCGCCGTCACCGGTCTTTCCCATGTGCGGCCAGGCGATGCTTTGGGCGCGGAGCCTACGGGAATCTCGCCGATGATCGCGCCGGTTCTCACCTATACCGTGCTTCCCGGCGAGCAAGACGTCCATGCCGTCTATACCGCGCTTTCCGAGTTAGCGGACGAGGACCCCATGCTCGGCGTGAACTGGAATACCCATCTGGAGCAAATCCATCTGCAGCTTATGGGAGCGGTGCAGCTGGAGGTGGTCGAGCGTTTGCTTGCCGACCGCTTTGGCCTTGCGGTCAGCTTTGCACCGGGCGGCATTCTCTATAAAGAGACGATTAACCATCCGGTTGAGGGCGTGGGACACTTTGAGCCACTGCGTCATTATGCCGAGGTGCACCTGCGTCTGGAACCGTTGCCGGCAGGCTCGGGTGTGGAGTTTGGCACCGTGACTTCGACCGACGAGCTCGACCTTAACTGGCAGCGCTTGGCACTCACCAATGCCATGGAGCGCGAGCATTTGGGCGTGCTCACGGGCTCGCCCATAACCGATATGCGCATCACGCTCACGGGTGGCCGCGCGCATGCCAAGCATACCGAGGGCGGGGACTTTCGCCAGGCTACATACCGTGCCATTCGCCAGGGACTTATGGAAGCACAGACGATGGGCGCCGCCGTGCTGCTGGAGCCGTGGTATCGCTTTGAGCTCGACGTGCCAGGCGAGTGCGTGGGCCGTGCGCTTGCCGATCTTACGCGCATGGGCGCCGAATACGAACCTCCTGTGATGGCAGGGGAGCGCGCGACCCTCAGTGGGCGCGTTCCGGCGTCTGAGGTGCAGGATTACGCGCTTGACGTTGCTGCCTATACAAGCGGCCTCGGTCGCTTTTATCTGGAGCTTTCCGGCTACGCGCCATGCCATGACGCCGAGCGTGTGATTGAGCAGGCCGCCTACGAGCCTGAGGCCGACCTGCCCAACACGCCCGACTCGGTCTTTTGCTCCCATGGTGCTGGCTACACTGTCAAATGGAACGATGTTCCAGCCACGGCTCACGTGCGTATCGACCCTGGTACCTTCCGCCCCTGGCGCCCGGCAGACGCCGAGTTCTTTGGCCGCTAAAACTGGCTATGTGGAGTGGCCGGCCCGACGTTAAGCGTGTCGTGCGGGAATGATTGAGAATGAGAATGATGAGGGAGCGTCCGATGTCCGAACAACCGACTCCAGATGCAATCGAGGTGCGCGGTGCACACGTCCATAACCTGAAAGATATCGATATCGACATTCCGCTGGGCAAGCTTGTGGGCATTGCCGGTGTCTCGGGTTCGGGCAAGAGCTCGTTGGCGCTGGGCGTGCTCTATGCCGAAGGATCGCGCCGCTATCTGGAAGCGCTCAGCACCTACACACGCCGTCGCCTTACGCAGGCCGAACATGCGCAGGTGGACGAGGTGCTGCACGTGCCGGCAGCCTTGGCGCTGCACCAGCGCCCCAGCGTGCCGGGCGTGCGTTCGACCTTTGGTACCATGACCGAGCTCAACAACAGTCTGCGCCTGCTCTTTAGCCGCTGCGCACATCACGTGTGTCCTCACTGTGGCACGCGTGTGGAGCCGAGCCTCAACGTGGCGGCGGGTTTACCTCTTGTCTGTCCGTCGTGCAGTTGCGAGTTCTACGCACCGGGTGCCGAGGACCTGGCGTTCAACAGCGGCGGCGCGTGCCCGACTTGTGGCGGCACCGGTATCACGCGCGAGGTGGACGAGGCGAGTTTGGTTCCCGATGAGACCAAGACCATCGATGAGGGCGCGGTGCTTCCCTGGGGCTCGCTCATGTGGGATCTCATGAAGCAGGTTGCCGGTGAGATGGGCGTGCGTACCGATGTGCCATTCAACCAGCTGACTCCTGCCGAGCGCGACATCGTCTTTCACGGGCCGGCCGAGAAGAAGCACATTCTCTACGTTCCCAAGAACGGCGAGGGTGCCACGCCACTCGACTTTACCTATTACAACGCGGTCTATACCGTCGAAAACGCACTTGCCAAAGTTAAGGACGATAAGGGGCTCAAGCGCGTGGCGCGTTTCCTGCGCGAGGGGCTGTGCCGTGATTGCGGCGGCACGAGGCTTTCGGCCGCGGCGCGACGTCCCCAGGTGCGGGGCATCGACCTGGCACAGGCTGCCGCCATGACGCTGGGCGAGGCAATCGAGTGGGTGCGCGGCGTGCCCGCGTCCCTGCCCGCCGAGATGCAGCCCATGGCAACGGATATCTGCGATTCGTTTTTGTTGACGGCGCGTCGCCTGGTCGATCTGGGCCTGGACTACCTCGCGCTCGACCGTGCCGGCTCCACGCTTTCCACGGGTGAGCGACAGCGCGTACAGCTTGCCCGCGTGGTGCGCAATCGCTCCACGGGTGTGCTCTATGTGCTGGACGAGCCTTCGATTGGCCTGCACCCGGCCAATGTCGACGGCCTGGTGGGCGTCATGCGCGATTTGGTTGCAGACGGCAACACGGTGGTGGTTGTCGATCACGACACGCGTGTGCTTACGCAGGCCGATTATCTCGTCGAGATGGGCCCTGCTGCTGGAGTCGCCGGTGGCAATGTGCTCGCGGCGGGCACGGTCGACGAGGTGGCCGCTTCCCCCAAGAGCCGCATCGCTCCGTTTTTGCACATGTTGCCTCGGCGTTTGCGCCCATCAATCGCCGAAGACGAGCTGTTTGACCATGGGCACATTCGCATGGCGACGGGTGCGGTCCATACGGTGAAGCCCCTGGAAGTTGATATCCCCCGCGGCCGTTTGACGGCGGTCACGGGTGTTTCTGGCTCGGGTAAGACCACACTTGTGCTCGAGACGCTCATTCCTGCCCTCAAAGCTCAAGCAGCAGGCGAGCGCATGCCGAGCCATGTACGCTGGATCGATGCCGAGGGGATTGCTCGCGCGAACCTTATCGATGCGACGCCCATTGGCGCTAACGTGCGCTCGACGGTCGCGACCTATGCCGATATCCACGACGAGCTTCGCCGTGCCTACGCGCGCACGCCCGAGGCAAAAGAAGCGGGTTACAAGGCGGGCGCCTTTAGCTACAATACCGGGTCCCTGCGTTGCCCTACGTGCGATGGCACAGGCTCGATATCGCTTGACGTGCAGTTCTTGCCCGATGTCGAGATCGTTTGTCCCGCGTGCCGCGGTTCGCGCTATGCCGAGGCGGCCTCGCATATTCATCGCGAGAGCGCAGATGGCAGCCTCCTTACGCTGCCGCAGCTCATGGACATGAGCGTGGACGAGGCGCTCGATGCGACGCTGGGTCTCAAGAAGGTTCAGGCGCGTTTGCAAACCTTGCACGACTTGGGGCTCGGGTACTTGACGCTCGGCGAGCCCACGCCGGCGCTTTCGGGAGGCGAAGCTCAGCGCCTTAAGCTTGCAAGCGAGATGGGCCGCGTGCAAGACGATGCCGTCTTTGTGTTCGACGAGCCTACGATTGGCTTGCATCCGCTTGATGTCGAGGTTCTGCTGGGCGTTTTTGACGGTCTGGTTTCCAAGGGCGCAACCGTTGTGGTGATCGAGCATGACCTCGACCTTATCCGCAATGCCGACTACGTGATCGATATGGGGCCCGGCGGCGGTGATGCCGGGGGCAGAATCGTTTGTGCGGGGACGCCCACTGCGGTTGCAGCGTTTCCCAAGAGCGTTACCGGTCGCTACCTGTAGTTCCTCCAACACATTCTTGCATGCAAAAAAGCCGCTGCGAGGGCGATTCCTCGCAGCGGCTCGCTGTGCGCAAAGGATGGGTGGCGCTTGGTCTTTTATGCGCGGTGCCAATCGGTCAGGCAGGCATCGAGGCCGGCGATGACGGCATCTTTATCCATATGGCGGCCGATGATGCACAGGCGCGTCTCGCGGTCGCCCACCTCGTCGTCCCAATAGTCACGAAGCTCGGGATTGTCGGCAATGATCTGCTGCTTTTCGTCCTCGGGCGCGGAATCCACAAACAGGCCGTTCTCCATCAGGCGCATCTGGTGGCCTGCCTGCTCAAAGATGTAGCACATGTCGGGATTGGCGTTTTGCCACAGCGGACCCTTGGCGCGAATGACTTCGTCGGGCCAGTCCTGCTCCACAAAGTCGGTGAATTTCTCCAGGTCAAAGGGCTTACGACGAGCGTAGACAAAGGTCTCGATGTCGTATTCCAAAACCTCGGGGTCGTCGTGCTCCTCGGGATGCTCCATGGCCTCGACCCAAGCGGCGGACTTATAAGCGCGGCTAAAGTCAAAGCGGTCGGTATCCAGCAGCTCGTCCATGGGGACATTGCCCTGCTCAGCCTCGACGATCACGGCGTCCTTTTGCAGGCCACGCACGATGGCCTTGAGCTCGGCGATTTGCTCGGGCGTCACGGTGTCGGTCTTGTTGAGCACGAGCGTGGTGCAAAACTCGATCTGCTGGATCAGCAGGCTCTCGATGTCGTCCTCGTCGATATTCTCGGCCAGCAGGTCGCGGCCGCCGTTGAACTCGTCGTACATGCGCGCGCAGTCCACCACGGCAACGATGTTGTCGAGCGCGAGCAGGGGCTCGCCGTCCGTCTTGGCGTCGTCGCAGAAGGAAGAGATGGTGTAGGTGATGGGGATGGGCTCGCAGATGCCGGAGGCCTCGATGATGATGTAGTCGAAGTCGCCGGATTCGGCGATGCCCTGCAGCTGGTTGGCGAGGTCTTCGGACAGCGTGCAGCAGATGCAGCCGTTGGTGAGGGGGATGAGGTCGTCTGCCTCGGAAAGGCCGCCGTCGGCGATAAGATCGGCATCGACGTTGATCTCGCCGATGTCGTTGACGATCACGGCGGCACGGATACCGCCATCGTTTTCGAGGATATGGTTGAGTAAGGTGGTCTTGCCGGCACCGAGGTAGCCGGTGAGCATCACGATCTTGACAGGCTTGTTGGGCATGGGCCCTCCTTTGTTAGTCGCAGCTGACAGGTGAATCTTAGAACAGACCGCGCCTTATGTACCCGCCCGCGGGATAAAAATCACAGAGAGGGTTTGTGCGTGCCGAAAAAACAGCCGCGGGCTGCCTGTGGGTTGGGCTTGCCTGCGGCTGCGATAACGAGCGTTTGCGCGTGGACGGTGTGTCTAATCCCAGGTCTTCCAAACGTCGGGGGCGTAGCCGACGGTGGCGGCACGTCCGTTGCGCACGATGGGCTCCGCGAGCACCTGCTGGTTTTCGAGTAGCTTGTCGAAGCGCTGGCTCTCGGCTAGATGCTGCACGAGTGCCAGTGCGTCCTGGTCTTTGGCCTTGGGGTCCAGCAGCGCATCGATGCCGCCCACGGCGCGCATCACGCTTTGTAGCTCGCCCTTGCTCATCTCCTTTTCGCGCAGGTCGATGAATTGGACCTTGATACGGCGCTCCTTGAAATAACGCTGCGCCTTCTTGGTGTCGAAGCTCTTCTTGGTGCCAAAGATCTGAATGTTCACGATGTCTGCCTCTTCGTTGGAGTGCGTCTGCCTTGCGACATGGTATCGCACGGCGAGCGTGAAAGGACGCTAACGAATGAAGTTCGTCCTGGCGCGCTCCGGCTCGGGCACGGTGATGCCCGCGGCGCGCCCCGCTTCGATGCATTTGAGCATCCATGCCATGTTGCGGCCCAGGTTGCGCATGGTTGCCATGCCCTCGGCATCTTGAAGGGCTTCTTCGGGCGCGCCTCCAAAGGCGACGTTCCAGTAGGTGGAGGAGACGACGGGCATTTGGTTGATGGTGAAGTACTTGTTGAGCACGTCGACGCTGGCGCACGTTCCTGCGCGGCGAGCGACGGCGATGGATGCTCCGGGCTTGTGGGCAAAGGCGGCGCCGCCGGCGTAGAAAGCACGATCAAGGAAGGAGAGGATGCGTCCCGAAGGATGCGCGTAATAGACCGGTGTGCCAAAGACAAAGCCGTCGGCCTGGGCGGCGAGGTTTAGAAACTTGTTAACGGGATCGTCGTCAAAGACGCAGTGACCATCGAGGTCGGAGCATCGATTACAGGCAATGCAATCACGATACGCGCCGGCACCGAGTTGGAAGATTTGGGTATCGATGCCTTCGGTCTCGAGTGTCTGCGCTATCTGCTGTAGCGCTGTCGCTGTGTTTCCATGCACCCTGGCGCTGCCGTTAACCAATAGAACCTTCATGGGCCCTCCCCGGTATTTCGTGTACATGTCCTGGATTATCGCACGTTGCTAGGCGTATGCGCTCGCGACTCAGGCGTATACTGTCGCGCATCGAGAAAGAGGACGAATGCAACAGACGATTTCTACTGCGGATCTGCCGCGCCGTACCGGTGTGGTGCTCGAGGGCGGCGGCTTTCGAGGCCTCTACACCGCCGGCGTGCTTGATGTGTGGATGGAGCACGGTGTTACTGCCGATGGAACGGTGGGAGTCTCGGCAGGTGCTGCCTTTGGATACAATTTCAAGTCCCGCCAGGTCGGACGTGTGTTGCGCTACAACACGGCCTATGCTGCCGATCCGCGCTATGCGAGTTTGCGCAACTGGCTACGCACAGGCGACCTGTACAGTCGCGATTTTGCCTATGGCGAAGTACCGCTCGTGCTCGACCCGGTGGATACCGAGACATTTTGCTCCTGGCCCATGCGCTTTACGGCGGTGGCGACCGATATCAACACGGGCGAGGCGGTCTATCACGACCTCGAACACGGTGATGCGAGCGACATCGAGTGGATTCGCGCATCGGCATCGATTCCCGTGCTGTCGCGTCCCGTGAAGCTCGACGGCCGCGCGCTTTTAGATGGCGGTGCTGCCGATTCCATTCCTGTGGCATGGATGCGCGGGCAGGGCTATCAAAAGATCGCCGTCGTACTTACTCAGCCGCGAGGGTATCGCAAAAAGCCCAACCGCATGATGCCCCTCCTGCGAGTTTGGCTACACCGATATCCGCACTTGGTTGAGTTGCTTGCGCACCGTCACGCGCAGTACAACGCATGCCTGGATATGATCGAGCGTCTTGAGCGCGAGGGGACATTATTTGTGATCCGCCCCAGTCGGGACGTAAGCGTACCCGCCATATGTAAAGACCCGCAAAAGCTCGAGGAGATATACGAAGTGGGGCGTGCCGACGCGCTGCGCACGCTCGATGGTTTGCAGACATTCTTTGCGTAATATTCGATGCCTGCGGCATAGAATAAACTTTGATTTCGAGCCGGACGTCCAGCCGGCGTGATTCTTCGCGGTTTATCATTTGGGTACGCGATGAACGCGAGGGGAGGTTGCCGTGAGCCAGATACAAGACGACTCTTGGCGATTCCCCATGCCGCTTATGTGCTCGGCGTTTGAATCGGGGATGCTCGATTACACGCTTGCCCAGATGCCCAAGGACGGTTTTGGGGCCATTGCACATGCCGAGGCGTTCTATTATCGGGGCCTTCCCGATGATGCTTGTCGCCTGGCGGAACCCTATCTGACCTCGGAGGATCTGTCGCTTCGGCTTTCGGCGTGTCTGATTTGCGCCTATGCGAACCTGTCGCTCAACCGATCGGTGGCTGCCCGGCGTTGCCTCAGGCACCTTGAGGAGACGGGGAAAGACCCGCGCGTTACCGAGAATCCGCGTGCTCGTGCCTCGTATATGCTCTTTGCGGCAAGCGCTTGCGTGCTGCTGCATTTCCCCTCCCCGGTATCGCGGGAGGAATTCAACTCATATGCTGCGCTGCTTCCCGAGGGCTTGCGCCTGTTTGCGACGTATGCGCTGGCGCATCGCTCCTACCTTGAGGGCGATTACGGGCGCTGCGTGGGCATGGCCGAAAACGCCTTGTTGATGAAGCAGGGGAGCTATCCTGTGGCGGAGATCTTTTTGCACGTGATGACTGCTGTGGGGTGGATCAACCAGCATGATACCGATCGTGCCAAGGCGCATTTCATACGTGCCTGGCATATAGCGCAGCCCGACGATTTGATTGAGATGCTCGGTGAACACCATGGGCTTTTGCAAGGCGTGCTCGAATCGTGTCTCAAAAAAGACTTCCCGCAGGACCTTGCGCGCATCATCAAGATTACCGACCGTTTTAGCCGCGGTTGGCGCAGCGTCCATAACCCCACAGCGGGGGCAAGCGTTGCGGACAATCTGACGACGACGGAATTCGCTATCTCCATGTTGGCCTGTCACGGGTGGACAAACGACGAAATCGCTGCCCATCTGCAGATATCGCGTGGGACGGTAAAGAACCGCCTGTCGAGCGCCTATGCCAAATTGGGCATTTCGAGCCGTGCTGCATTAAGGCAGTTTATGCTGCTGTAAGAGGCACGCTCGGTATCGCCGGCGAGAGCGTCCCGGCAGGCTTACATGAACAAAAAGGGGCCATCGAGCTGTGCCGATGACCCCAATGATGTGTATGGGCTGCCTGTCCTGCGTTTTCTATGCTTGACGCCAAGTCTCAACGAGCTCTGCCGCTGCGGCGTGCGGATCGGGCGCGCTGCAGACTGCGGAGACGACGAAGAACCCCTCGACGCCCGTGGCCTTGAGGGCGGGCAGATCTGCTGCCTTCACGCCGCCGCCAACCACGATGGGCCGCGGGCTGACCTCGTGCAGGGCACGCAGGTCGTCGAAATCCTGCGTGACGATGCTGCCATCGGAGGTGAGTCCGGCGTCTTTTTTGGTCGCCGTCTCATGCAGGGGACCGACGCCCAGGTAGTCGACAAGGCTCATGTCCGCTGTCTTCACGTACTCGAGCATCTCCTCGCAGCGGGCGGAGAGGCCCACGATGGCGTCGGGTCCCAGAAGCTTGCGGCACACGTCCACGGGGATGTCGGATTGGCCCACATGCACGCCATCGCACTTGATGCCGCGCTCGCGGGCGGCAAGCACTGCATCGAGGCGATCGTCGATGAGCAGCGCCACCTGGTCGCTCTTGCCTGCGCGGGCGATGACATCTGCCGCTTGTGCCGTGTATTCGATGAGGTCGCGCACGGAGCAGACCTTGGAACGAATCTGCATGCAGGTAAAACCGGCATCGAGGGCCTGCTCCACCACGTCTGCAACGGGACGTCCCAGGGTGTTTTCGGGTCCCAGTACCAGGTATGCCGAGATATCCAGATTGTCGCGCATGGTCATGGTCTATGCCTCCTGTGCTTTGAGCTGGGCGTCCAGACGCTCCAGTTTGCCGTCCATCATGTGATCGAAGCCCGGTCGCACATCTGCCTTGAGCACGACCTCGGTGCGAATGCCCTTTTCTGCCAAGACAAAGGTGGCATCCTTGACCACCTGCATGACTTCGTCCCATTCGCCTTCAATCTCGGTGAACATCGAGGTCGTGCGGCTGGGAAGGCCGGACTCACGGATGACGCGTACGACTTCTGCCACCTCGGCAGATAGCTCGTCGCCCGTGCCGCAGGGTGCGATGGCGACAGCGATAAGCGTGTTCATCTAGGCCTCCTCGACGCACATCGGGTTTGCGGCGATCTCTTCGCCCGTGGCGCGGTAGAGCTCATCGATAAAAGCGACCTTGAAGCTTGCGGGCGCGGTGGCCACGGCTGCGGCGCGCGTGCCGGCGAGGTTGTAGTGGGCCGTGCCGGCGACCGCCGCGGTAAAGGCGTCGGCGCAGGTGGCGTAGACGGCAAGCACGCCGCCCTGGGAGCAGCCGCAGCCCGTGATCTTGGACATGAGCTCGCTGCCTCCGTGCGAGCGCACGACGGTGGTGCCATCGGTCACAAGGTCGACCTCGCCGGAGACTACCACGGCACCACCCGTGTAGCGGGCGAGCGCGACTGCGGCCTCGCGTGCGGCGTCAACGCCGTCGGTGGTGTCCACGCCGCGAGGACGGTCGAGGGCGTCTTCGGCGCCAAGGAGCTCCCACAGACTTGCGAGAGCGATGATCTCGGAGGCGTTGCCGCGAACGATGGTGGGCTTGTAGGGTTTGAGCTCTTCGAGCAGCTTGGTGCGCAGGCCGCCAATGCCCAGGCCTACCGGGTCGAGCACCCATGCCTTGCCGGCGTCGTGTGCGGCCTTGGCCGTTGCGGGGATAGTTTGTTCATAAATGGGGAAGAGCGTTCCCATGTTGAGATACACGGCGTTGCCGGCTGCCACGAGGGCCTCGCCCTCGTCGGGCAGATAGACCATGGCTGCCGAGCCGCCAACGGCGAGCTGGGCGTTTGCCACAAAGTCGATGGTTACGGTGTTGGTGATGGAACCCGCCATGGGGTTGGTCTCGCGCACCTTGCGTGCGGCGGCCGCAACGGCGGCTTCGATCTGGTTCTTTTCGATCATGCATGCCTCCCTAGGCTTTTGGGGATGCTGCACGTAAAGCTACAGTGTCCCAAAACCATGAGGACATGCTCCCTACGCCAGCGCTAACTGACAGGTTCAAAGGGTTGGGCACATGCCCTCTCAGCCTGCTCGCGCGCACGCGGCGGCACCCCTGCATCGAATCTGTGGCATACATGGTACTCCATGAGGCGGGTTTGCGCCGTTGCGTTGTACGATAAGGAAACCAATATGCATAAGAAACCTCACGAAGGGCGCGCCCATGAAACTGCAGCAGCTCATCTATGCCGTCAAGGTTGCCGAGTGCGGCAACATCACCGAGGCCTCGCGCCGCCTGTTTGTCTCGCAGCCGTCCATCACCGCCTCAATCCGTGAGCTCGAGGCCGAGATGGGGGTTACCATCTTTGAGCGCTCTAACAAGGGCGTGGTGGTGACCGAGGAGGGCGAGACCTTTTTAGGGTATGCGCGCCAGGTGCTCGAGCAGGTCGATCTGCTCGAGGAACGCTACTGCGGCGAGGCGCGCCAAGTGCCGCATTTCTCTGTCTCGTGTCAGCACTACTCGTTTGCGGTCAATGCGTTTGTCGACGTGATTCGTCAGTTTGATGCTGCGCGCTACGACTTTACCCTGCGCGAGGAACAGACGCACGAGATTATCGAGGACGTCTCGCATATGAAAAGCGAGTTGGGCATCTTGTATTTGAGCTCGCGCAATCGCGAGGTGATCGAGAAGATGCTGCGTCAAAACGAGCTGGAGTTCGCGCCGCTTTTCCGTGCCGAGCCGCACGTGTTCCTTTCGTCATCGCATCCGCTGGCGGGACGCAGCAGCGTCACCCTCGACGACTTGCAGGACTACCCCTATCTCTCCTACGAGCAGGGGGATTACAACTCGTTTTACTTCTCCGAGGAGATTCTCTCCACCTTGGATCGCGCCAAGAACATTCGCGTGCGCGACCGTGCCACACTGTTCAACCTGGTAATCGGTTTGGACGGCTATACCGTTTGCTCGGGCGTCATCTCGGCCGAGCTCAACGGCGAGGGTATTGTCGCTGTGCCGCTCGATGTGGACGAGTATATGGAGATAGGCGTTATCACGCGAAAGAACTCACAGCTCACGCGCTATGGCGAGGCGTATGTCGAGGCGCTGCGGCGTCACATCTAGATGGCGTTGGCCGGGATAGAAAGCGCGGCCGCCGGAGGGGGAGCTCC
>OKRW01001153.1_pt1 | contig 23737 bp, 20 predicted proteins | sample 1601151 | NCBI WGS metagenome assembly OKRW01 (sample SAMEA3541471, study PRJEB24748) | human gut metagenome | biome: human gut; feature: human-associated habitat; material: faeces | place: China | collected 2012 | reverse complement strand
TGAAGTCATCAAAAACATCATTCTTGAGAAATTGCATTAGCGGGTGGAATGTACGCTCTTGAAGGTAGTTGCTGGTTGCCAAGATTTTTGTACCTTTGTCATCAGCTTTGCGTAATCTCTGACAGGAAGAGAGACCGAGCCACTAGATTTGGGTCTCGCCAGTCGCCTGTGTATATTACGTTTAGCTCATAGCTAATCAAAAAAGTAATACAACATTATGGACTTTATCAAGCTAGTCGAAGAAGACTTTAAGAGTGGCAAGCAGCTACCTAAGTTTGCCCCTGGTGACACGATTGTCGTGGACTACCGTATTAAGGAGGGTAACAAGGAGCGTATCCAGAAGTTTCGTGGTACGGTCATCCGCATCAGCGGTCATGGCGACCAGCGTCGCTTCACCGTACGCAAGATCTCAGATGGTGTGGGCGTAGAGCGTATCTTCCCCTTCAACAGCCCCTTTATCGAGGAGATTCACGTAGAGCGTCACGGTAAGGTACGTCGCGCTAAGCTCTACTACCTACGTGAGCGTCGTGGTAAGGCTGCTCGCATCCGTGAGCGTCGTACGCTATCAGCTAGCGTTAAGTAAGCGACACGTTAGCTCAAAGACAAACAAATAAAGAGAGGCATCCCAATGCGGGGTGCCTCTCTTTAAGTTATTAGAGGTTAGAGATTAGAAACTAGAGATTAGAGCGGAGGTATTTGTCGAACGACCCTGATGGGGACGAATCCCCGCACCTAGCTCCGTGGTAGCTCTGCAGCGACCTTGCTCAGCTCCTCCTCGAGGTCGAAGGGGATGTGCTCTCCACGCTCGAAGGAGGCAAAGAGCTCACTATTGAGACTCTTATACTCTGGGATTGCCTTCTTGAGGAGATAGACGACTCCGTTGACATCTCCCTGTCGTGCTAACCGCTTGAAGAGCAACACCATCAGGTGGATGCGCTCGAATGACTCCTCACGGGTCTGTACGATGTGAATCTTATTGTGTGCCGTGGGGAGGTCTTTCTCCTTGTCGTGGATAGTCTCCTCGTAGAGCTTCTCTCCAGGTCGTAGCCCCGTGTAGACGATCTTGATGTCTTTGTCCGGTTCGTAGCCTGCTAGGCGTATCATACGCTTAGCGAGATCGGCGATCTTGACTAGATCACCCATATCAAAGACGAAGACCTCGCCTCCATGTGAGAGCATACTAGCCTCTAGGACTAGCTGGCTAGCCTCGGGGATGGTCATGAAGTAACGCTCGATGCGTGGATCGGTGACCGTGAGGGGACCGCCACGCTGTAGCTGACGCTTGAAGGTGGGGATGACGGAGCCGGCCGAGTTAAGCACATTGCCGAAGCGGGTTGTCGCAAAGCGTGTCGGCACAGTCGCTTGGACCTCTCCTCGTTTGATCGCTAGGTCTAAGCTCTGGACGATCATCTCACAGAAGCGCTTGGTAGCTCCCATGACGCTACTCGGATTGACCGCTTTGTCTGTCGATAGCATGACCATCTGATCGACGCCATACTCGAGACATTTGCTCGCTATGTTGAAGGTGCCGACGATATTGGTAGTGACAGCTTCACAAGGGTTTTCCTCCATGAGCGGTACGTGCTTGTAGGCAGCTGCGTGAAAGACTTTGTCGGGGTGGAACCGCCGCATGACAAAGTCTAGTCGCTGAGGGTTGCGTATGTCTCCCATGACATAGGCGAAGTGTCCGTCAGGATAGCATCTCTGTAGCTCTAGGCGCAACTCGTGCATCGGAGTCTCTGCGATGTCAAGGAGCACGATGAGCTGAGGCTCTAGGCGGGCGAGCTGACGGACTATCTCACTACCGATAGAGCCTGTGGCTCCCGTTACGAGAATCGTCTTGTCGTGTAGTGCCTCCGAGATAGGCTTCATGTTGAGGAAGATGGCCTCACGACCAAGTATGTCTTCGATCTGTATCTCCTCGATGGGGGGACGGCTATCTACGTTGAGTATGCGTCGTGGCTCCTGATCGACGAGGAGGCGTATCTTGCGATCTATGCAGATCGATGCAAAGGGGGCATTCTCGTGCAGCACATCGTAACCAGAGAAGAGGAGGACGGAAACGTGATGCTTATTTAGTAGTGCGGAGAAGCTGGTGGTGTCTGGTGTGTAGAAGATGGGCTTACCACCGACGGTCATGCTTTGAGTAGGCTGCTCTGTCTCGACGAACCCTATGACATAGAGCCCCTTGTCCTGATAAGAGTTGGCGAGTTTGTCGGCAAGCTGTGAGGACCTATCGTTGACGCCAAAGATGAGAGCAGGGGTGCGACTTATCGTCGTGGGAGCTCCATTGACAAAGCTCCAGATAAACTGCACGACGATCCTGAAGCCCGTTAAGAAGAAAAGCGTGAAGAACGTGTCTAAGGCGAAGTGTAGCACGCCAAAGAACCATCCCCTAGACAGAATGCCCAAGGTCAGCCCCAGTACGAATGCTTTGCTCAGTGATAACCACAGGTAGTTAAAGCCATTAGAGAAGGTCCGAATGCGGATTATCCCCTTGTAAACGGGAAAGATGAGCAGTACAATCAGCGAAACCACTCCCGAAAGCCCCAAAAAAGAAAGGGTAGGGTGTGTCAGTCCTGTGTACTCTATGATAGTCTCATGGAAGTAAATCCCAGTGAGCGTAAGAAGCGTGTAGCTAGCTATAAAGACAGCAGACAGCGAGGCTATGATGCTCAAGAGTAAGTCAATGAGCGCAATAATGCGGTAGTTGACATATCGACTACCTAAGCATTTGCGTAGGAACTCTTTTGTTTTTACTGTAACCATGCTTCGATTAGTTTTGCGGGGGGGCTGGCAGACGTTCATAAGCTGGCGGTTTATTCTCTCTAACTTTACTACATGAGATGCTCTAGATGTGCATTATTCGTGTGGAGACACGAGTGTTTGGTTATTGCTCATGAGAGCGCGTATAGGCTCTTCGTAGCGAGCGTAAGTCTTGGCAGATGCGATCGTCTTACGAAAGCGTTCGATGCGATGGGTATCTGTACCTACAAAGCTATAGAGACCTCGCTCGAGGAGCTGCTGAGCACGCTTCTCGACACGCTCTCCATACATGCCTGTGAGGCTGAAGAGGTTGAGCTGGAAGGCACACCCTGCACCTCGTAGGCGACTATACTCCTCATTGTCCATATAGAGGTATCGCTCAGGATGAGCCAACATCGGGATGGCACCTGCCGATAGGACACTCTGGATGAGCCGGTAAAGGTCTAGGGGAGCACCTACGAACGAGGTCTCCACGAGGAGGTACTTGCTGTCGCCTAGTGTGAGCAGAGGCTTGGCGAGGTGCGCCTCAAAGCCTTCGTCTAGCATGTGCTCAGCTCCGAGCGTGAGCGGCATATCTAGATCTGACAGGTCAGGGAGCAGTCGCTCTATCGCTTGCCGTAGAGTATCGCTGTCATTGTGCGGGTAGCGTCTATAGATGTGTGGCGTGGTGATGATGCGCTGGATGCCGACCGAGCGCATTGCCTCGATGAGCTGGCGGGTCTCGTCTAGCGAGCGGCTACCGTCATCGACCGCAGGGACGAGGTGACAGTGTATGTCCGTCATCCCCTCGAGCCAGCCAGCAGTGACGATGTCTACCTTCTTATGCTTTGTCAGCCACCACATAGTGTCTAGAGATCTTCCGTAGCAATGGATTCGTTTTACTCCTCCTTATCATTGCCGTAGCTCCCGTAGCTTCCATAGCTTCCGTAACTATAGCCATAGGAGGAGGCTCCTACACCAGCGTCGTTAAGCACAATGCTGAGTCCCTTGAGTCGCTTCTCACGATAGAGCTTCTCCAACTCAGGCAGGAGACGACGTGGTAAGTGATTCTCACGAACGACCATGATGGTGATGTCCGTCAGATGACTGATGACACGGGTGTCAGCGAGGTTGAGGACAGGGATCGTGTCTAGTACGACATAGTCAAAGGTCTCATCGGAATAACGCAGTAGCTCCTCAAACCGTGGCGACATGAGTAGCTCTGTAGGATTGGGCGGTATGGGACCACTAGGTACGACACAGAGCAAGTCAGACACAGAGGTCGGAGAGATGATCTGCTCTGGGCTTATCTTGCTGTCGGAGAGGAAAGATGTGAGTCCTAACTGTCCAGCTTGGTGCATGCCGATGGCCTTCGAGAGCGTATTCTTACGAATGTCACAGTCTATCAGCAATACACGGTTGCCAGCTTGTGCTAAGCTCAGTGCAAGGTTGGACGAAGTAAAGGTCTTGCCCGAGCCTGGTATAGCAGAGGTGACTAGGATGCGCTTGTTAGGTGCATCGTGGTCGGGTGTGAGGAAAGAGATATTGGAGCGTACGACGGTGAAAGCCTCGGAGACGAGACTACGTCTGTGATGCCCGACGATGAACATACGAGCTGCTTGGTCTATGATCTCGTTTCGCTCCTTACTGCTTAGTCCTACAAGTTTATCTTTGATCTGCTCCTCTACCTGCTTGATATGCTTCTTGGATGCCTTGTAGTGAGGTATCTCGCCTAGCACGGGGATGGTGGTGTAGAGCTCTATGTCTGCCTTACCTCGTATCCTATTATTGGCAATGCCTCGTATATATAGTACAGCAACTGGGATCAGCAGACCGAGGAGCCCGGCAGCGAGCATGATGATCGGTACACGAGGACTGACTGGCTCGGCAGGACCTGTGGGAGCCTGGATGAGACGAGCATTAGACTCGGCAGCTTCGATAGAGAGTGCATTTTGCTCCCGTACGTTGAGGAGGAAGAGGTAGAGCTCCTCCTTGATCTTCTGCTGTCGGTAGATGCTCCCCACGATGCGCTCCTGCATAGGCACAGAGGTGATACGCCCCTTGTAGCTAGACTGCTCGGAGAGAATGCCTTGACGCTCCACCTCGAGTGTCGATATGAGGTTGTCTATGGATGTGATGATAGAGAGTCTCTGAGCTGCGAGCTGGGTGTTGAGCTCCTGAACGAGCGGGTTCTGGCTACTAGAGTTAGTTTGTAGCTGGTCACGCTTGAGCAGTAGTTCGTTGTACTTAGCGATAGCCGCTTCGATAGCCGGAGAGGCAATACCCACATTGGCTGGAATGAGAGACTCCATCTGATTCTTGTCCTTAAGGTGACCTCGGACAAACTGAGCGATGGAGATACTATTGTTTAGCTCGACAAGCCGCGTCTTGACTTCCGAGCTACCCTTGATGTACTCTTGCGCTTCGGCCTGTATGTCGGCGATCTGCTGCGACTGCTTGAAGCCTTCGATCTCCGCATCAACCTGCCCCAGCTCAGAGCTAATGATAGCTAGACGATCATCGACAAAGCGCTGCGTACTCTCGGCTATCTTGACCTTGTCCGAGCGCTCTAGCTCTGTGTAGACGAGGATGAGTGTGGAGAGAAAGTCCTCAGCCAGCTGTGGATTGCCCGACTGTATGGTGAGCTTGATGACGGAGGCGTCCTTCTGCTGGAGAGATACTTGGAGCGCCTTCATATAGCTACGCACGACCGCATTGAAGTTGTCTTTTTGCACCTTCACTACTTCGTAGTTTGAGAAGTTGCTGTAGTATGGTGTACTCTCTACGACTATCTTGCCAACGGGCGTGGCAATGGTGTCGCCTAGTGTTGCGATGATAGGCTTTTGCACCTTGCCAGTCAGCGAACTCTTGATGTCGTAGAGGATCACTTGGTTGTCTGCATCATCTTTGTCCAGCTTGACACGGAGGCTGACCTTTTCGTCTGGGTCGGCATCAACAAAGCGGATAGATATGGGCGACTGCTTGTAGAGATCTCTCTCTCGTAGCCCCGCATCGTAATGGTACTGCACATCTAGTCCGAGACGATGTACAGTCTCGCTGACGACACGCTCGGTGCCTAAGATGATGATCTGATTAGAGACATCATCGCTGTAGGAGTGCTTGTCTCCCGTAAACTGCGCCAGTTGCTCTATGGCGGAGTTGATCGAGGTCTCACTCTTGATCAAGAGACTCGCAGAGCGACTGTATTGATGAGATGAGGACTTGATATAGAGAAATCCTAGAGCCAGGCAAACGAGAAATGATAGCAGTATGAAGAGCCAGTTGGTCTGAAGGATCACCAGAATATCTCGTAGAGAGAATGTGCTGACCTCTTCAGAGGAGTGTATCGACTCCTGCTGGTTAGAAGTTGTGGGGTATTCCATTCTAATAAACCGTGCTGAGTTGAAGTTAGAGCCAGAGGTGCTTATCTCTTCTGGCTAGCTATAATCGTGAAGACAAAGGTGGTCAGAGAGGTCGCTGTGCTGACCACGCTGAGCCAGGTCCCTACGTTATTATTGGGATTGATACTAGCTGTCTGTGCTTTGGCATCGTTGGGCTCTACATATACGATGTCGCCCTGACGGAGGAAGTAGCATGGAGACTCAAATATCTTGTTGCTGCGCAAGTCGTGAGCCACGATGTATCGCTCTCCGTCTATCTCCCGTATGACTAGTACGTTGTCTCTGCGACCCTGGATGGTTAGATCGCCCGCCATAGCGATAGCATCTAGGAGGGAGACCTGATCACTAACCATAGGGAAGCTACCCGGACGAGCCACCTCGCCCAGTACATAGATCTGAGCATTGAGTAGAGAGACTGTGACGGTCGCATCGTTGAGGAAGCCCTTGTCGCGGAGTGCTGTGGCGATCTTCGTGTTGAGCTCATTGCGGGTTAGGCCCTCTGCTTTGATGCGTCCTAGCGATGGAAATGTGATGTAGCCCTCTTCGTCTACCATATAGCCCTGCTGGGTGTTAGACGCTGAGATACCGAGAGTACTATAGTAACCGACCATTGGAAGGTTAAAGGGGTCCGAGAGCTCTCGATTCTTGGAGTTGACCGTGATGCCGAGCATATCGCCCTTAGCAATGCGTAGGATGGGTACTCTGTACTGGCTCTGAGAGCCTATGGAGGCGTCTTGCAGGTAGACGACATCTTTGCGTGATGCGCATGAGGTCGTTATAAGGCAGAGTGCCGCTACTAGAATAACTCCAAAGATGTGTATATAGGTTCGGATTGAAAACTTCATTCTTAAGTAGATGCTTTGCATGATTTTGCTTAGGGGGGGGCAAAAGAAATAGGGCAAAAGCTTTTCCCTCTCAATTTGAAAGCTCTTCCCTTCAGTTGGTCACTATATATTATTCATTTTAGTAAGGACAAAGATACGTATAAAAAGTGATTCAAGAGCCTCTTCTCGTGGCAGAACAAGTGCTTCTTTATTTCAAGGCGTTCTGTATGAAGTTCATAGAGTCTGCACGATGTTGTGTCATCGTCTGCGCTATAGCCTTCACGTCGTAGAGCTGAGGCGAGCGGACTAGTTCGTACACTCCCTCTTGCTGGCTCTCCAAGCCGAAGATCTTGATAAGCGAGTCAAAGCGACTGCAGCCACCACGGTTATTGACGATAGCGACAAAAGGCTTGCCAAAGATGAGCGAGAAGGCCACTCCATGGAAGGAGTCTGTCACCACACACCGAGCGTTGAGGATCCCCTCGAGCCACGCCTCTACGGGAGGTAAGATGCACGTATCCAGACTCCCGCCGCGTGCGGTCCAGTGCCGCCACGGTGAGAAGAGCTGGTAGGTTGTATGCTGTGCCTCAGCTACCTGCTGGGCAAGCTCCTCCTTGTGTGGTGTGTCGGTAAGCATATAGGCGAAGAGCTCGCTCGAAGGCTCCACCTGCAATCCTAATAGGTCGATATACTCCTCCCTTGTGAGGAGCATCGTCGGGTCTAGCACCCACTGCGCTGAAGCACCAAACCGCTGCTCCAAAATCGGCACAGCAGAGTGCTCACGCACGGAGATCGCCACAAAGCGGCTCAAGAGATCGCTGTAAAGAGCCGTTCGCTCGGGAGCAATGTCGATTGGATCCACACCAAAAGAGGCGGCATAGGCGATGCGTCGCACATCGTCTGTCTCGGGGATAAAGCGAAAGAAGTAGTCATCGAGCATCGGGACGAACGCCTGTCGCCACACCTGATCACTCCCCACGATATAAGCATGGGCGGGCTGCTGGCGGTAGTACTCCCGTAGCTCTGTAGCACTGCGGAGTGGAGGCGAGAGCGTGATGTGCTGCTGTACGAAGCGTGATGTGTGCTGCAGTACGATACGCTCCGCCCGCTTAGACTGGTCATAGGGGATCTGCTTTAGTGCTAGGAGTCGTGACTTAGCCCATCGTCTTAGCGGAGAGCGATGGTCGAAGGGGATGTCGAGCGTCATAGGCTCGTAACCCATCTGGCGCAAGGCTTGCTGCAGTGCATACGCCTGCATGATACCTCCGTAGTTAGCCCTTAGGGGGTGGGTCAATATGTGGATCCGTTTTGTCGTCATCTTGGTTAGTTTGGTCAGTCGTTTGGGGGCTTTTCGCCTTTTGGAGAGATGCAGATAACCCTTCACGATTCGCTTCTCTTCGGTTGTCAGCGAGAGCGTTAGGATCACTACGGTACATAGTCCACCGAGTAAGATAGAGGCTACCAAGAGTCCCCAGATAGAGCCAACGTAGGGAAGCTGGTATCGATAGAGATAAGCTCCTAGTAGCACGACGGTGGTCGGTGGTAAGATGGGCAGCACCACACGCCTTAGGTAGTAGCCGATGCCTAGTGCGTGATACTTATAGGAGAGTACCAGACGTACCGCCAGGCACGATATAGAGACTACTATATTAATGTATACCGAGTACTCAGGTGGTGCACCCAGCCAGAAGGCGAGCATAGAGAGCGGTAGGATCATAATAATCATACTCCCGACCAACACTTGGTAGGTGCGTACACGTCCTGTCGCTTGAACGCCTGTCATCAGCGCTCCCGAGAGACTCTCTATGAGCAGTACGACGAGCGTCAGCTGGAGCAGTAGCGAGGCATACTCTGGAGGTTTGACCAGCCATAAGCGAAGTAGCAGATCTAGGTCTAGCGCAAAGGGAATCACCACGCAGAGCATCAGCAGGTAGGAGATCTTAGCACTGGCGCAGATGAGCTTGTGGAGGTAGTCATACTCCCCGGCAGCGTATGACTTGATAATCTGTGGATTAGCTGCCATCTGATAGTTGTTGGCAAAGGCTATCAGCGTACTGCGTACTGAGTTGACAATGCCAAAAGCAGCGTTCAGCAGTGGTCCGAAAAAGTAGTTGTAGACGATGTTGATACCCTGCGTTTGCGCCACAGCAGCTAGATTGCCAAAGAGGTTCCACCCCGAGTAGGCGAGTATCTCTCGATAGGCTGCTCTGTCTCGTACCCAGCGAAAGTGTACCTGACGAAAGAGCCGTCTCGTACTCCCTACATAGCAGAGTGCCATCACGCCACTGACGGCAAGGAGCAGGATGGGGTAGAGGAGGAGCTGATCGCCAGCGTAGCTCTTGAGGAGTAGCACGGCACCAAGTCGCAGCGAGATGTCCACGATGCTGAGTAGCGCAAAGAGATTCATCCGCTCGTGTGAGACGATGAGGCTTTGGAACGGGGTGAGCAGCATATTGATCACAAAGGTTCCCAAAGAGATGAAGTAGATCCATAGTGCCACTGTCAAGCGCTCAGGCGGCGCCACGAGCTTGTTCGGCACGTACCATAGACCGAAGGGGATGGCGATAGCGCATACCAGCAAGACCAGCAGTAACTGCACCACGATCGAGACACTGTAGACGCACCCTACGCCTGAGTCGTTGCCTCGTCCCAACTCGTAAGAGTAGAAGCGCTGTGTGGCAGCGACCATTGCTCCATTGATAAAGCCAAAGGCGGTCACAAGGCTCCCCACCACTTGGTAGATACCAAAGTCCTCCACACCGAGTGCTGCCAGGAGTACACGGGATATGTAGAGTGAGAGTAGGGTGACCACCGCCATACGCACAAAGAGGAAGAGCGTATTGCGGGCAATACGCTGCGAGCGAGCCGATGGCATAGCGTGTCCATCAGTAGTCTTGTCGTGTAGATCTTGTGTCATAGGATCTGCTGAGCAGTAGGGGGTGACACCTTGGTGAAGGTCTCTCCGATACAAAGGTAGTGAAATCACACAATCAGCCACCTCGCCCATCACCTAGACTGACAAATGTAATATGTAGCTCTCTATGAATTATTTCTCTATATTTGTAGGCATAATACGCTAGACATCCACAAACTAAAACCCTATAACAATGATGAAGTACATTACCTATATGAGATGCGCAGCTTCTCTTCTTGCGCTTTTGTTGCTAGCCACTTCTTGCAGTACCAGTGAGCCACCGACTCCTCAGGAGCCACAAGAGAACACCTTCAAAGCCAAGTTTACGGCCATGCCCAATACCTTCTCAGGCTATGGGGGCTATGGGAAGGTTCACGGAGTGCTACAAGAACTATCTCCCAGCGGAGAGCTACTCCATGAGACCCCGCTGGAGGACTCAGAGTTTACGCTGCACTTTGAGAGGTATCCAACGGGGATAAGGCCTTGTGAATATGGACGTAATGAGTTTTTTGTCCAAGGGGATGTAAATGCTGAGACCTTTAAGATTGAAGCTGAGGTCATCAGTGGCAAGGGTAAAGGCTGTAAGCAGACCATCTCCATAATGCGTGGCGGATGGAAATTCTCTTTCAAAGCCGAGCCAAGTCAATTTACCTCGAAGGGCGGGTCTGGTAAAGTGATAGGGACGATGTATATTACAGATTTCGATGGTAACGTCGTTGATGAGCGCGATCTCGGTGATTGCAACTTTGGACTCAATGTAGTTGGTAATCCAGAGGGCATCACGATTGACTACCTTGAGAAGACGTTCACGGTCGCAGCGGGTGGCCCAGCGACCTTCGAACTACAGGCTAATACAGGCTTTGGACAGCCATACCTCATCGAGATAAAGCGTGAAGGCTGATAGGCTACGAGTGCGATACGATGGCTCAGTGACAGCCTCACCACTGCAAAGGTGGTGAAATCGTACGACCAGCCATCGATCCTCCGCTTCAGCTCCACGCTACAAGTCTCACAATCGTGCGTCACGACCAATCGTTACCTGTCTCGTTTTAATCTCTAAGTCCGAATCTCCAACCCATTTCCTCGGAGGAATTTGAAATCCTCCACGTAAGAGTTCCCCAATCCCTCCCTTGGAGTTTCCAAATCCCTAGGGAGGGAATTTTTTATCCCTAGGGAGGAACAGAAAAATCCCCACGTGGGGACGAAATAAAACTTCGGAGGAATGAAATGAAACTTCGGAGGAATCATTTCTCGCCTACGTGGCGAATTTTTATTTTCCAGCGAGCTATTGGGAAATTTCCACGTGGAGGTGTCGGAGTAGTCGGAGAATGTCGGAGGGTATCGGAACAATCGGAGTAATCGGAGACGTGTAGCGACCCTTCCCACCATAGACGAGTCGCACGTCGCTGCATAAAGGAAGAGCCTGCCACGAGATATGTCGTGACAGGCTCTTGCGTTATCTGTATTGACCTAGCGCTAGCAGTCGTTTGATCAGCTAGCTACGCTGTGTGATTAGCGGAGACCGCGGAAGCGTAGGAGTGGCTCGATGTCGACCTCCTTGTGTCCGGTGAACTGCTCGAAGAGTACCATCAGATCCTCGCTGTTACCACGAGAGAGGAGGATGTCAGCTAGGCGCTGTCCGTTCTCACGGGTCATACCTCCGTTAGCCTCGATCCAAGCGTAGACTTCGTTGTCTACAGCCTCGCTCCAGAGGTAGGAGTAGTAACCTGCTGAGTAGTCGTTGCTCCAGATGTGACGGAAGTATGGAGAGCGGTAGCGGGGTGGTATCTGTGCATTGAGCATACCGTACTTCGTGAGAGCCTCCTGCTCAAAGGCCTGAACGTCATCAACCTTGTCACCTACAGCGAGTGCGTGCCAGCACTGGTCGATGAGTGATGCAGCAAGGTTTTCACCGATAGAGTAAGCCTGGTTGAAGTTGCCCGCAGCAATCATCTTGTCACGTAGCTCGGCAGGCATCTGCTCGCCTGTCTTGTAGTGCTTAGCATAGTTCGCAAAGACGGTAGGCTCAGTAGCCCAATGCTCGTTGAACTGTGAGGGGAACTCGACGAAGTCTCTCGAAACGTTGGTTCCAGCGATCGAAGGATAGGTCTGCGTAGAGAGCATGCCGTGTATTGCGTGACCGAACTCGTGGAAGAGGGTCGTCACCTCGTCCCAAGTCATCAGACAGGGCTGACCAGCAGCGGGCTTCTTATTGTTGCAGACGTTGTAGATGACAGGCTTGTTGCCTAGGAGCGTAGACTGCTCGACGAAGTTGCTCATCCAGGCACCACCGCTCTTAGAGGGACGTGCGTAGGGGTCGAAGTAGAAGAGTGCGATCACCTCGCCCTGCTCGTTCTTGACATCGTATACCGTTACATCGGGGTTGTAGACAGAGACGTCGGTGCGTGGCTCGAAGGTGAGACCGTAGAGCTTGTTGGCAGCGTAGAAGACACCGTCATGTAGGACGTTGTCTAGGACGAAGTACTCGCTGAGCTGTGCCTCATCGACATCGTACTGCTCCTTGCGCATCTTCTCTGCGTAGTAAGCCCAGTCGTAAGCCTCTAGCTTGAAGTCAGCGCCCTCGCTCTTCTGTGCAAACTGCTCTAGCATCTTAGCGTCCTCAGCAGCCTTAGGCTGGTAGAGCTTAGCAAGACGCTCGAGGAAGTTGCGAGCTGTCTCGCCATTCTTAGCGAGTGCATCCTGAAGCGTCCAGTCTGCAAAGGAGTTGAAGCCTAGTAGCTGAGCCTTCTCAGCACGGAGCGTAGCAAGACGCTTGATGATCTCCTGTGTGTCGTACTTGTCGCCGTTGTTGCAGCGATTGATAGAAGCCTCGAGGATAGCCTTGCGTGTGTCGCGGTTGTTGAGCTTAGCCATAACGGGCTGCTGGGTCGTATTGACTAGGCGGATAGCCCACTGGCCCTCTTTGCCCTCCTCCTTAGCTAGGTCGGCAGCCTCTTGTAGCTCGCTGTCGGTGAGACCGTCGAGCTGAGCCTTGTCGGTAAAGAAGACAGGTACATTCGTTGCATCGGTCAGCATATTGCCAAACTTAGCGGTGAGCTCGGCCTCCTCGCCGTTGAGCTTCTTGAGCTGCTCCTTATCCTCAGCGGATAGGTTAGCACCAGCCTTGACATAGTTGTCGTAGTACTGCTTGGTGAGTCGTACCTGGTCGGGCTGTAGCCCCTCTAGACCGGTCTCGTAGACGGTCTTGATGCGAGCGAAGAGCTTGTCGTTGAGCATAATCTCATCGCTGTGTGCCGTGAGCTTAGGTACGTACTCCTCCTCGATGGCGCGTAGCTCATCGTTGGTGTCGGCACTGGTCAGTGCGAAGAAGACAGCCGATGTGCGCTGAAGTACCTGTCCAGCACGCTCGAGCGCCTCGATAGTATTGGTAAAGGTAGGTGCCTCAGCATTCTCCACGATGGCTGCTATCTCCTCGTTGTGCTGACGCATACCCTCGTCGAAGGCCGGTGCAAAGTGCTCTGCCTTGATCTTGGTAAAGTCGGGTGCATTCATGTAAGTTTCACTTGGATGAACGAATGGATTGTCAGCCAGGTCAGTCTGCTGCTTCTGCTTATTACAAGCGGTCAGCATCGTGGCGATGGCTAGTAGCATAATTACTTGTTTACGCATAGTCTTAGTTCGTTTGGTATAATATATATAGTTACTTTTGCAAAGCGATGAGGTATCCTAAAGAGATACTATACGAGACAAAGATACTAATAATTAAATACATATCCCTATGACTGACGCTAGCAACGCCCAAACGGAGCAACCACAGCAGACTTACCAAGAGGCTATCACACGTATTCAGGAGATCGTGCGACTCCTCGAGACGGGCGATATAGAGGTGGACGAACTGACCCAGCTTATCGAGGAGGCGACCGGCTTGATCCAGTTTTGCTCCACACGGCTCACCTCTATCGATAAGGAGGTCTCACAGCTCCTGCAGCAGCTTGACGAGAGCCCCGAGGAGTAGTTGGAGAGGTGGACTGAGTAGTGGTCTGAGAAAACAAAACTCCACGGAAAGCGCTTTTGGACACCTTCCGTGGAGTTGCTATTGTATGGTCGTAGTGAGGCGATTGGCCTTTACTTAACGATGCTGATGGGGCGGTCCCCCTCGAAGTAGCCGATGATGCAGTTGCACAGCTCCTGCGCCATAGCGACTCGCGCCTCGTAGGTCTGTGTGCCGACGTGTGGCGTCATAGTCACCTGCTCCATCTCGTACAGCTCGGGGAGCGGGTTGTCGCTATGCTCGAAGACGTCTAGCCCCGCAGCTGCGATCTCGCCTGTCTGAAGCGCATGCACGAGAGCTGCCTCGTCAACAACTGCTCCGCGCGCTGCATTGATGAGGATAGCTGAGCGCTTCATCTGTGCTAGGCGACTAGCTGAGACTAGATGGTGCGAGTCTTCATTGTAAGGAGTGTGGAGGGATACGACATCACACTCCGTGAAGATCTTGTCTAGGTCGGCATAGGTGACTCCTAGCTCTTGCTCGGTCGCAGTATCGAGCTGGTGACGCTTGTTGTAGAGGACAGTCATACCAAAGGCTTGTGCCATATGCCCCACGGCACGACCAATGTTACCATAGCCGATGATCCCGATGGTCTTGCCACAGAGGTTGGTCGCCATGCCTGAGCTGTCGGAGAGCGACTTGCTACTGCTCTTGGTGCGACGCATATGACGATCCCACATAGCGATCTTGCGACTGCAGCACAGGAGTAGTCCTATGGTTAGTTCTGCCGTAGGCTGGATGACGGCACGAGGCGTATTGGTCACGGTGATCCCTTTGCTATGCGCATAGGCGACATCGATGTTGTTGTAGCCGACACCATAGTTGGCGATCAGCTTGATATTGGGAAAAGCATCAATCAGCTCACGATCTACGGGGAAGGTAAACTGCGTGGCGAGTGCATCATATTGTGCGCCTATCTCCATCATCTCCTCACGTGTGAAGCTCTCGCCTTCGGGGCGACGGGTCATATCGGCCCACTCGGCCAGCTCCTCGAAGCCAGGGCGTACGGTATCAAAGGAGATGAGTACTTTCTTTTTCTTGTCCATAATGTTGTATATCAGGTTAGGTGTTTTGTCTTTAGATGCGTAGGCGGTACGGCTTGGGGTATAAGTTGTTGAGCCGTGTGCCTGTGCTGTGTGCCAGTCCTAAGGGAACGCCCCGATAGGTGATGATGGTGATGCCTCGCTCTGTCGGGGTTTCTGTCGTGAGTGCCTCGCCTCGCAGATAGCGTAGTGCTTCTTCTAGAGGTAGCTCTAGAGCGGGCAGGCTCGTCGCATTATATAGTTTATGGTGTAGCAGGGCAAAGGAGGGCTCGTAGCCTTTCGCCTGGTGGCGCATAGAGGCTATCTCCAGTCCTGGCGTGGCAATGGCGAGACGCTGCTTGTAAGCCTTGGCAAGGAGCTGAGCCGCCTCGGGCGTGAGCTGGTAGATGCGCTCACCGATGGTGTAGTAATCGGCGGATGTTGTTTCACCGAGCCAAGTGAGCCCGGCTAACTCCTGTCGGCTGGTGCGTGTCAAGCCTTTGGCTTTGCGTGATTCGCTCGGTGTCTCGATGATGTCGGTGAGCCGTAGTGCGGCGAGGTATTGCCCCTCTCCTCGTACGATGCCTGGCCATAGGTGCAGACCATACGAAGTGGCATAAGCTCCAGCGATGCGCTCAGCAGAGCGGGAGAGGTCGATGAGTTCGCAAGGATAGTGATCGAGGAGCCACTGAACCATTTGGTCGTTTTCCTCCTGATTGAGGGTGCAAGTGGCGTAGAGGAGTATACCCTCGGGAGCCAGCATACGCATCGCCTCCTGTAGGATCGCCCGCTGACGGGTCACGCAGTCGGAGACGAGCTGAGGTGACCACATACGTCTCGCCTCTTCGTCACGGCGCATCAGTCCCTCGCCACTGCAGGGGGCGTCGACAAGTATGAGGTCACAGGCTCCGCGCAGTAGGGGCGTGAGGCGTTGTGGATCCTCTTGCGTGATGATCATTTGGTCAGCACCGCACCACTTGACTAGGTTTTCCACAAGTATCTTGCACCGCTTGGGTAGTATCTCGTTGCTCACGAGGAGTGTGCTATCGGGGAGCAGGTCTCGGAGCAGGGTGCTCTTGCCGCCAGGTGCTGCGCAGAGGTCTAGTGCTAGGCTAGGCGGTGTGTGCCAGTCAATTTGCTCCCAGATGGTGGCGAGCGTCATAGCACTAGCATCCTGCACGTAGTAAGCGCCAGCGTGCCATAGTGGATCTAGCGCAAAGGTGGGTCGCTCGCTGAGCCAATAACCCTCGAGCTCAGCTGGTAGCCATGGTATAGCTCCGTCTCTAAGCTCTGTGTGGGGTGGGGTGGTCAGTGTGCGGGCTGGGTGAAGTCGTATGGAGACACTGGGAGCACTGTCGAGCGCTGCGAGTATGCGGGAGGCATGCTCGGGGTAGGCTAGTTGTAGCTTTGCAGTTAATTCTGACGGGACGGGAGTCTGCATTGCATCGGTGGAGTTAGGGCAAGAGTGTCATACGCTTGATGATCACATCTCGCTTAGGGCGGTTGGTGCTGTCGGTCGAGAGGTCTTCGATTTTGGTGATCGTGCGCATACCGTCGATTACTTCGCCAAAGACGGTGTACTGCTTGTCCAACCAAGGAGCGCCACCCAGCATCTTGTACTCCTGCCGCTGCTCAGGCGTGTAGTCCCACTCACGCTGCGCTGCCATATCATCTAGGTCAAAGTCGGTATAGTAGCTCCCCGTGACGATGTAAAACTGACTGCCCGAGGAGCGCATCTCGGGATTCTCCTCGCCCGTGACACGAGCTGCTGCTAGGGCACCTCGCTTATGGATATGGTTTGGTAGGATCTCCGCCGGGATAGTGGTGGAGAGGGTGTCTATGGAGACATCCGTCTGGCGTGTCGCTCCACGGGTCGATAGATTACCTCCCTGAATCATAAACTGCGCTATAACACGGTGTATCAAGACTCCCTCGTAGTCTCCTTGACGTACATGCTCTAGGAAAGCGGCTTGATGTAGAGGCGTGTCGTCATAGAGCAGGAGCGTGAAGTCTCCCTGCGAAGTCTCCACAAGTACCCGTTGCCCTGCGGGAAGAGACTGGCTCTCTGTTTGGGCCGTGAGTGAGGTGACGCAAAGTGCGCAGAGGAGTAAGAGGGTGGCAAACTGTTTCATAGACTAGATAATCTTCGGAGCTGTATCGTTGGTTGCATTGGTCGTTGCGATAAAGGCTTTAGGGTCAGCCTGTAGTACCGCTTTCTTAAGCTTGTTGACATATTTGCGCTCCACAATCATAAAGATAATGTCTCGCTCGGCTCCCGCATAGATCCCGCTACCATGGAGGAAGGTGCCCCGCAGGTTAAGCTCCTCGATGATGAGTGTGCGTAGCTCAGCGGTGTGGTCGGAAACGATGAAAATCGCTTTGTTGGGATTCTCAGGCTGTAGGAAGTCCACCACCTTGCCATAGACAAAGATGGTAATCCACGAGTAGAGTGGCACGCTAAAGTCCCCAAAGGCGACTAGTCCGAAGAGTACCACAGCGGAGTCTACCGCTATGATCATATGACTGGTCTTGATGTTGTTACCCTTGGAGAGGACTCGAGCGATGACGTCGGTACCAGCACTGGTGCTGCCAGCCTTGAAGGTGAGTAGTACGCCCAGCCCGAGGATAGCACCGCCATAGACGGAGGAGAGAAACTTATCGTTGCTCACGATGACCACGTCTCGTGTCATCGTGGTGATCAGGTCGGTGCAGATAGAGATGAGTAGGAAGGTGGCGATCGTCTTGCCCCCGCTACGCAAGCCGAGAGAGCGAGCGGCTAGGAGGAAAAAGGGTACGTTGAAGCAGAGTGCCACAGCACCGATGGGTAGCCCCTCGGGAAACGCCTCAAAGGTCCCCTGCGTCAGATAGTTGATCGTGATACTGAGTCCATAGCATCCTCCAGGAACAATGTTGGCGGGAGCGATAAAGCAAGCATAAGCAACAGCCTGACAGATAGCCCCAAAGACGAGGTAGAGTATCTCTACAGCTAGTGGAGAGCGTTTCGGGGTGAAGGTCTGTCGCTCGTGAGGCGGTATAGCTCTCTTTGTCGGAGTAGATAGCGTGGAGCCGGACGTAGATGTAGGCATAGGGTGCTAATGAATAATGTATCCAATGCTAAGCCGGGCGCACGAAGCCTCGTAATGATAAGGCTGTACCCTCAGCAGGCTCACAAAGATACTCAATCTCGTGGACTCTACAGACTTGTGCGACTTTGCTGTAGGGCTTACTCACTCGGCTGTGGGGCGACGATGCTTGACAGCGACCATCTTGCCACGAGCGGTGATGCGCTCGCCACAGTGTAGCTCGAGCGATAGGATGACTTTACGGTCGGTCACCTCTACGGGGTAGGCGCGGATCTCTAGCTCTACACCCATCGGCGTCGGGGCGAGGTAGTCTACCTCTAGATGTGCGGTGATGAAACGCTGGAGGCGGTCTGCCGTAAGCTCCTTCTCGTGTGCTACTAAGTAAAGAGCGGCTGCTGCAGCTGTGCCGTGGCAGTCGAAGAGCATAGCGATGAAGCCTCCGTATAGGTTGTCGGGTACTCCGCCAGTGTAGACCGCATCAGGCGTGTGGTGGCAATAACAGTAGGTGTGGTCGTCACTGAGGTAGCTCTTGAGATGCAGCCCGTAAGGGTGCGCAGCGCCACAGCCCCAGCAGTGGCTGTACTCGGGAGCGTAGAGGTCTTGGATGGCGAGCATACTAGATTTTAGAGGTTAGAGATTAGAAGTTAGACTTTAGAGGTCGGAGTTATCTAGGGATCTTCAGTCGCTGCCCTGGGTGTATGCGGGGGTTGCGACCTTTGAGTCCGTTGGCACGCTTGATGGCAGCGACCGAGGTGCCGTGTCGCTTGGCAATCTTAGATAGCGTATCTCCGCGGCGTACTTTGTAGATCTTGTAGCGACCTTGGGCTGCCTTGCTCTTTTGCGTGGGGGTAGGTGCTTGCTTGATCTCTTCTTGCGCTTCGGCTATCTGCTTGGATAGTTCCTCCTTATGATTGCGTCTGAGGTTGATGAGCGCCTCGTCGAGCTTAGAGATGCCAGCTAGGGGCAAGCGGATGGTGTAGGGCGTCGATCCAGCAGCGGGGATGACACCTCGCTTGTATTGCGGGTTGAGCGTGCGGATCTGTTCGGTGGGTATGCCTGTACTTTGTGAGATTTGGGCGAAGGTGAGCGGTATCTGTATGGCTAGGGTGTCGGTAGCAAGTGGCATAGACTGCGCTTGTGGACAGATGTTGTGCTCGTTGTGGTAGTAGCAGGCGTAGTAAGCTCCGATAAAGAGCGGAATGTAGTTGCGCGTCTCACGGGGCAAGTAGGGATAGACTCCCCAGAAGGTGGTCTTCCCCCCCGAGCGTCGGATTGCTTTGGTGACATTGCCAGGACCACAGTTGTACGCAGCGATAGCTAGGAGCCAATTGTCAAAGAGCCCGTAGAGCTGCTTGAGGTAAAGCGCTGCCGCCTCACTACTCTTGTAAACGTCAAATCGCTCGTCGACAAGGCTATTGATTGTTAAGCCCATGCTACGTCCTGTGGGGAGCATAAACTGCCAAAGACCAGAGGCGCCAGCGGGAGAGACGGCAAAGGGGTTGAGCGCTGACTCGACGACTGTGAGGTAAACCAGCTCGACGGGTAGCCCGTGACGGTCGAAGATCTCCTCCATAATGGGGAAGTAGTAGTCTCCAAGTGCGAGGATGACACGTATCAGCCGAGGGCGGTCAGAGATGTAGGTGGCTATACCCTCCTTGACCATAGCGTTGTATGGGATCGGTATGACGGTGGGCAGAGCCTTCAGTCGTGAGATTAGTACGGAGTCACTCAGCGAGCGAATGTCTTCCGTCTTGTAAGAGCCACACGGCACCTCAAAGCGTTGCTGCGTCGCATAGCCCGTGCGCCAAGTCTCCATCAGTAGACCCAAATCAGTGTCTAGACTCTTCGGCAGGCTCTCTTGGAGTTCTTTGCGAGCTGTGATAGCGTCCAGCTCGACAGCACCCTCCGTGTCGACACTGTCTCGTGATTCATACCAAGGTGTAGCTGCTAGGAGTGTCGGCAAGCAACAACAGAGTATTATATAGGTGGTGATTCTGACACTGGTGTGTCTTAGGCTGGGGATCTTCATAAGGAGTTTTTGTCTAAAAACGCACAGAGGCACCGACCATCACGCTTTGAGGACGAGGCCCTGCAGGCTTGTCACGCAGTCCCTCGCCCATATCGATCGTGAGCTGGGGGGACACATTAAAATAGTATAGCTCCGCATCGACATAAGCGTCTAGCGCTGAGAGGAGATAGAGCGCCACCGTGATGACGATGCTCAGGTCTCTGCTCTCCTTGTACTGCTTGGAGCCTCGCTCTAGACGCGAGCGGAGGTTGCCATCGGAGACATATTTAGTAGGATCAGCACCTGGCGGTATGAAAGCTTGCCAGGAGGTGTGGTCGAGCGGGTTCTCGCTCAGCAGATCGGCGTAGGCGGTGTGGTACTCGTGGTAGAGTCGCTGATTCCACGTCACGGCATAGACACCCGCTGTCATAGCCGAGAGGACGATCGGTATCTTCCAGTAGCGCTGATTGTAGAGCTGTCCCCCACCAGGTACGATGGAGCAGATGAGTGCCACGCCCGAGTTGGGGTAGCGAGTGAACCAGCTGGTCATCTTATGGATAAAAGGAGCACCCCCCGAATGATTGCTTATCTGCGCTGCTGAGGTATGTTGCAAAGCTTCTGATGAACCTGCAGGCTTTTTTGTTATTGCGGTAGAGTCTTCTATCACTTGACGCTCCGCCTGAGTAGCTGTCAGGGCGGAGACCCGTTCGCTCGAAGCCTTCGTACGGAGCGTGTCGGATAGGCTCGTACCCAACGTGTCGGCTATCACCTCTAGCGCAGTCGTGTCTTGTGACACTACGGGCACGATCGCATAGAGAGCTATGCCACTGTAGCAAGCTATAGCGCAGCTCATCACGAGGAGGAGTAGTGAGCGAGTCAGGGCAGTGCGGAGCATCTCTGTAGCGTACTGATTAGTGGTTAGCTCCGCCCTCTAGGATCGAGCAGATCTCTATGAGCTGCTCCTCAGAGCTAAAGGGGATTGTGATGCTCCCCTTACCACTCTCCTTACAACGTAAGGAAACCTTCGTACCGAAGAAGCTACTCAGCTGCTTGGCTAGAGGAGCGTAGTCATTACCATGGGAAGCGAGCTTGGAGAGCGTCTCTCTCTTCTTGCTCGCTTTTGTTGTGTCTTCGCTCGGCTCTTGCATCTCATTGGCTAGAGCCTCTACTTGTCGCACGCTCAGATGCTCCGAGAGCGTGGTTTGGTAAAGCTTTAGCTGCTGTGCGGGATCGGTTAGGCTCAGTATGGCACGAGCGTGACCCATGTCAATCTTCTTCTCTGTCAGTCCTAGCTGCACCTCTGCGGGCAGGCGAAGGAGACGCAGGTAGTTACTAATTGATGAGCGGGTCTTGCCCACCTTCTTTGCCAGCTCCTCTTGCGTCCCCTCAGAGTGCTCTAGGAGACGCTTGTAAGTGAGTGCTATCTCGATAGCGTTGAGGTCTTCGCGCTGTATGTTTTCGATCAGCGCCATCTCGACCACCTGCTCATCATTTGCCTTGACGATGTATGCTGGGATAGAGGTCAGGTTGGCGAGCTTAGAGGCGCGCCAGCGACGCTCCCCCGATATGATGAGATGCCGTCCGTCTGTCAGCTCCCGCACCGTGATAGGCTGCACGATGCCGAGGGCACGAATGGAGGCCGCCAGCTCCTCGAGACTCTCTGGGTCGAAGTGCGTGCGAGGTTGATCCGGATTAGGCTCGATCTTGTCGATAGCTATCTCGCTAATGCTAGAGGAGTTGCTCACATCGCCGAGTAGAGCGTCTAGTCCTCTGCCTATTACTTTGTTCTCTTTCTTCTTGTTTGTCATGATGATCGTAGGGGTAGGGTGGTGGTTATAGCGCTGCGCGCTGAGCCGTGCGACGAATCAGCTCCTCGGCCAGCTGAAGGTGGTTGATCGCTCCCTTGCTGTCGGCATCATATAGGAGTGCAGGCAAGCCGTGACTAGGCGCTTCGCTCAGCTTGACATTGCGCTGTATGACCGTGTCGAAGACGAGTTGCCCGAAGTGCTCCTTGACCTCATCGTACACTTGATTGGCCAGTCGCAGACGGCTGTCGTACATAGTGAGGAGAAAGCCCTCGATCTCTAGCGCAGGGTTGAGCCGGCTCTTGATGATACGTATCGTGTTGAGGAGCTTAGAGATACCCTCTAGTGCAAAGTACTCGCACTGCACGGGAATGATCACCGCATGGCTAGCGACCAACGCATTGACCGTGATGATGCCGAGAGAGGGCGAGCAGTCGATGAGGATGTAGTCATATTGGTCCACGACAGGGCGGAGCATCTCTCTCATCACGGTCTCGCGATCCTTGAGCTGGAGCATCTCTATCTCCGCCCCGACGAGGTCAATGTGTGAGGGGAGTATGAAGAGATTGTCCACGTGTGTGGGGCGCACCACCTTGTCGAGCGGTAGCCCACCAATGAGACACTCGTAGATAGTCTCGCTGAGGGTCGTGGAGTTGACACCCAGTCCCGACGAAGCGTTGGCCTGTGGGTCAGCATCGACGACGAGTACCTTCTTCTCGAGTACAGCCAGAGAGGCTGCGAGGTTGATCGTAGTGGTTGTTTTGCCGACTCCACCCTTCTGATTAGCAAGAGAGATGATTCTACCCATGATACATATCAGTCATAAATAACGAGTCAAAGCTACAGAATAATCTGGACATAGACGCTTAAGTGTTGATAACTTACCCCCGCAAGCTCCTGGCAAAAACGAGACGAGTAACGAAATGTAAGTACACAAAGGGCTACACGTATCGTGCTGCTGTGTGACGGATACGAGTTCCAAAAATCGCTCCCCGCTTGGAATTCGGTATTTCCAACGGTGGAAAATAAAATTTCCAAGGGAGGAAAAGAAAATTTCCAACGTTGGAAATTTATTTTTCCAAGGCTGGAAACTTTTTGGAAAGCTGATCAGCTACATCCTTGCCACAGGGAGAGCGGTCAGAAAGCCCTACAAGCAAGTAGCCCCACTCGGTGTGAACCAAGCGGGGCTACTAGGTGTGTTAGATTTTTATGGTGAGACTAGAGCGGGAGGCTCTGGTCTAGTGGTGTGGCGCTACTACTCGATAGCGATGGTGCGACGAGCCTTCTGCTGATCCTCTTCGCTGATCTTGGGGAGCGTGAGGGTGAGGACGCCATCGGCCATACGTGCCTGGATGCGCTCCTCGTCGACATTGTCTGGCAGTATGAGGGTCTGCTCGAACTTGCTGTAGGAGAACTCGCGACGTAGGTAGCGGCTCTGCTCGTTGTCGTGCTGCTCCTCTTCGTGGTGGCGCTCCATAGAGATGACTAGGTCGTGCTCTTCGTTGATCTCGATGTTGAAGTCTTCGCGCTTCATACCTGGAGCTGCTAGCTCTACGCAAAATTCGTCGGGCGTCTCTAGTACGTTGATAGCGGGTGCTGTGGCGTTAGGGCGTATCATCCAGTTATTGTCTAGTAGGTCGCTCCATAGGGCTGGCATCCAGTTGTTGTCTCTTCTTGATAGTGTCATAGTAGTATTGATTTTAATAGGTGTTTATATGCTTACTCTGTGCAGGACTCCTGATCTCTCGTGGTGACCTGCACTAACTATCTAGCAAAGGGTGAGCCAATGGCTGGGTGTGTGACAATTTGTCACAAAGAGGCGACTGGCGAAGCTACTGACGTGTAACGATAATGTAGGGACGCTCGGTCTGAGCGTCCGTTGTGTCAAAGGTTACAGCATCGTGGTTTTAACGGGGACGGACG
>OKRW01001144.1_pt1 | contig 23868 bp, 25 predicted proteins | sample 1601151 | NCBI WGS metagenome assembly OKRW01 (sample SAMEA3541471, study PRJEB24748) | human gut metagenome | biome: human gut; feature: human-associated habitat; material: faeces | place: China | collected 2012 | reverse complement strand
TTGTTTTTAAGTTTGTCTTTTTTTATACGTTTTGATTGATTTTTGTTTCACACTTATACCTCCTATTTTTTCTTCAAGATATTTTTCAAGCCTAATACCGTTCCTAATATACCTGTGCTTGATCTCTTCTTATTAAAAATACCACTTACCACGTTGATAGGTTCATTGAGCTTATCCATTTTATAGTTGATATCATCCACTGTGACATTTACTTTAGAAACTGTTGTTTCTAAATGCTGTGCCAAATGACTGACATCTTTTAAAGTTGTAAGTGCATGGATAAGAAATACTCCTAGAGACACTAATGCAAATACACCAGCGAGCACTAGAATACATAGACAAATTGTTAAGATATCCACGGGATGCCTCCTATGCCTTTTCTTTTTCCTTAATAACTAATTCTTCTAATTTATAAATATCCTTAGGACTCATAAATAAGAATACTGCATTATCATATTGTGCCAATTCTTTTGCACCTGCTTCATCTTCAGTAACTACTTTAGAACGAGGTAGGTTCTTAGTAATAACACTGACATCAATATCGATTCCTGGTTCCTTTGGCGCATTTTTAGGGAAATCTACAAAATATGGATGATCAACTGTATCCATGATTCGTGCATAATCCTTCGCAAATCTTAAGCCACGAGAATATCTATCTGGCTGATAAACCGCAACAATCTGCTTGCCAGGGAAACGTGTTCTTGTTTCTTCGATTACATATTTAATAGCTGTTGGATGATGAGCATAGTCATCAACATATACGTTATTACCTACTTCTTTCACTGCATAACGTCTCTTAGTTCCCTTAAATGTACTTAGCTGACTCTGCATATAATCAAAGTCCATACCTTCAAGATAACCTAAAGTAATAACACCTAATGTGTTATAAAGTGTATGCATACCATAGAATGGTAAAGTGAAATGTCCAAAAAGATCACCATAGATATATACATCAAATGAAAGACCTTTTTCATTATTAATTACATTTTTAGCCTGAACATCATTACCGTCTTTTACACCGAATTTTACAACTCTCTTTGTATAATTCAAATGTGGAAGATGTGGATCATCACCCCAGATGACAATAGCCTTTTTAGCCTGGTTGGCATATTTTTCAAAAGACTGTTCATACTGTTCCATTGACTTGAAATAGTCTACATGGTCCATTTCAATGTTGTTGATATAAGAATAATCTGGATGATACCATAAGAAATGATCTTTATATTCGCAGCATTCAGCTATGAAATACTTAGCACCCTTAGTGGCATAACCAGTACCATCACCAATTAATACATTTGTCTTATCATAGTCTTTAAATAAATGATAAGCCATACCTGTAGTTGAAGTCTTACCATGTGTACCTGCAATACCGATACTAATATGATCATCCATAAGCTTAGCTAGGAAATCATAATAGTGATGAATTGTTACATTAGGATTATCTTCTGCAGCAGCCACTTCTTCATTAGAACGGTCAAATGCATTCCCTACAATAACATCCATACCGTCTTTAATGTTGTCTTTGTTAAATGAATAAATAGGAATATGTCTTTCTCTTAAGCCATCTTCAAGGAAGATATACTTATCAATATCACTTCCTGCAACTTCATAACCTAAATCATATAAGATTCTTGCAAGAGAAGCCATTCCTGAACCTTTAATACCTATAAAATAATACATATATTTTGTCACCTCGATAATATATTAACACAAATTAAATAATGATTACATAGATATCACTTAAAAATGAAAGTATTTTCATAAATTGGTAAGAAAAGGATCGTCTATCCTAAAAGTTGGTGTATCAAATATCTCACTTTCACCTAAATGAATAGTCAATACCTGTTCAATAGTGAGTCCAATAGTTTCACCATCTTTAAATGCCACATTGTTCATAATAACATAGAGTGCAGTGTCTTTAATGAAGTCTAATACAGCCATAGGTTCACCGATAGAAGAGACTTCTATTTCATGATAGCCGAGCTTTTCAAGACCATCTGTATAAGCCCCTACCCCATTTTCTAATGGATATAAACCAAACCAAATGACGTTATAAATAGGAAACATATCCTGATCAATCATCTTGGCCATTGTTTGATAAAAAGATGGTTCATAGATGACATCATTCATATAAACTCCTACAACATTCTCATCAATGTTTGAACATACTTCTTCTACAAATAAAGGACAGTCTGTCTGAATAGTTTCAATTGTCTTATGGATATGAATCATTCCAGTATGATTTTTAGTACATGCATCTGCTTCTTCCCACATAAAGTTACTTAATGCTGCATTGAGACGTACTTTGTCATCTAATGGTTGATTAATATAATCACTTGTTTCATTGACTGGTTCTTTTACTAATAAAAATGCTTCTAATTCCATCTTTACTCTCCCTCAAACAATAAGTCTTCTAACTCTTTAACAGACTCGACATAATAAGTACATTTAGTCTTGATGTCTTCTTTGATTTCTTTGATATCATGAGCCCATCCAGCTCCACATGCATCAATATGCGCATCTCGTGCCATCTGTACACCTGGTAATAAATCATCTACAAGTAAGACATCTTCTTTATTTAAATGAAGTTCTTCAATAATTCTTTCTACAGGCCAAGTAGATGGTTTACGCTTTTCAGGAGGTAATTCCCAGCCATATATAATAGAAGGCTCTGGTAAATCATTATTCTTATAATCACGAATGATTGTATGCTTCATTGAATGAGAAATAACACAGATAGTGCCACCTTCATTTACATAACGCCATAATAAATCATGAATGCCATCAAAACTGACAGGTGCATGATCACGAATATAGGACTGCCAGTTATTTTCCTGTATATGCATTTCTTCTTCACTGAATTTTAGTATATCAAAACATAATGCAGTGAAACCTGGCTTATAATTATACTTGAAATAATCTTCACAAGTCATAGTAACACCAGGACGCAATTTACTTAGTGAGTCTAAGAATGCAGGAAAGTTCACTGTACGTGTGCTATCTACAATCGTATCATCATGATCTAGTATTAAACATTTATATTTCATTTGTATCTCCTTTTTGATATGCATGACATGTTATTCCTTGCGTATTGACTATTTTTCCACACTGTTTAAATCCACAAGATTCTAATAAATTCTGCATAGGAATATTTTTAATTCCTGTATCCATCTTTAAATTAGGAATCTGACTATAAGCCCAGTTCAAGATAAACTTGCAGGCCCCTTTCACAATATGTGCAGAAACAACACGATGTACCACACCATAAGGTGCATCATTGAGCCATTGTCCCTCTATTTCCTTATAATCTTGATCTTCTTCTATCGCATAATAGAAAACAGCCGCAATTTGATTTTCATACATGCATAAATACATCTTATCTATATCTTTAGTAATCATTTCTTTTGAAGGATAACCTACAGGCCATTGATCTTTATTGCCATGATTATCCATAAATATCTTTGCATCTTTATAAAGACCCATTATTTCATCTATATGAGCCCTATCTGCTTTTCTTATTTCCATAATTAACTCCTTTATTTAATATAATAGCATAAAAAAAGGTCTGAAAAAATCGAGTAGCTAAATAGACTTGGGGTTAACTCAAGCTTTAAAACTGCCAGGGGTGTGAACTCCTACCAGTACTTTTAGGCTGTAAACTTTTTAGGGGGCAGTTTTTCGCTATCTATTTTGTCTATTTCATAAATCATTTATCATATTCTTAAGATCAATAAATCTATAGAAAGAAAAAAAGGATAAGCATCGAAAGTTTGGCGACCGAGATTCTTATCCTGTCCAATAAGAACACTATGGTAATAATAAAACTTTCATCCAAAATCAAGCATATTACTGAAAATCAATATAAAAAGATTATTCTACCTATACATGAATTAACATAGTTAATAAAAAAGATTCCGATAATATTAAATACTGAATGTATAGTGATTGAAATAAAAAGTGCTTTCTTTATATCTTTACAATTTGCCAAAAAGTAAATAGTAAAATAACGAAATAATAATGTGAAAATTCTTTCAATAAGAGAAAAAATCATAGGAATAAATTGAGAATTATTAATTGACTCAATTAATAGAACCGCTTCACTGGTTTGCAAATTTAGACTAGGATAAACATTGTATCCAATAAGTATTGAATTTACAAATAATCTGCAACTTGTCAATCCAAATAACACAAACAATTCGCATAATTCATAACCAAAAAAGAAGTTAAAAATATTTTCTCTATTAATTTTATTCAATTTACAAATTAGCAATATACCTATAATTTAAAAATTTCTTCAATTACTCCAGAAGATATGCCCTTAAAAACAATTAAATCCACCCAAAAATTATTAAGTAAAGGATTTTTAGATTGTATGGATGAAATAACAGGAATTCTAAAGATTATTTGGGGTAGCAAAAATAAGCATATCCCCAAAATAATCCATATCATGTTTTTTAGATTTTTTTATAGAGTATACAATTAAAACAATTGATAAAATACAAGTTTTAAAGATAAAATATTCCTAAACTAATAATAGCCTGAAGTGTAATAATAGTGTCTTATAATAAAGGCCATTTAAAATCGAATACAATAGAAACAATACCTACTATTATTAATATTGTTGAAATCGTACGAACAATGTATACAGTATTTTTTATTCCAATTGAATCTATAGTGTTTCCAAAAGGAAATATAAAAAATGTTAATCCTAATACTAAAGTCAAAATTTTAGATACAATGATACATTCAGGGTATAAAGCAACCTGCATGATAATTACAAATATACTTATTGTTATAATTAATCCAAAGAAGTATTTATATTTTTTCCAATAATTAAAATATCTTTCTCCCTTGTTTTTACAATCGTCACTACAAAAATCATCTTCTATATTTTTTTTGTTGCAATACTTACATTTTTTCATAATTTTCCTTTCCAAAAAATACTAATGCTTGTTACGTGCTAATCTTACCATGTTTTCATCTAATGTCGTACGTGGATTCTCCAAATTATATTTTTTGGCCCAATCTTTATAATGCTGATCCATGTATTCCTTCAATTCATTAATCGATTTTGTTTTGAATAAATCAATAAGATTCACAGCATCAATAACCTTGATGGTTTCATTTAATTTCAAGATAAATTGAGATGCATTCTCAAGATCAAGGCTTTCAAATAAGTAAGTATTTGTAGTAGTCACAACATTCAAATCTACATAATAATTAAAATAAGTACTAAATACTCCCGCATTACGATGTGCCATGAACCCTTTCATTCCATCTTTTAAAAGTCCAACAGAGGGATTATAGATTCTATTAATAGGTAAAATCTTAATGCTTATAATACTACTGCAAGGAATCAAAATGTCTTCTTTCAATTCATTTCTAAAAACCAAATTATTCTCTTCTAATAGAAGTTGTGGGACATCATCAGTTATACTTCTTAGTAAGAATTGTGCTTGTCTACGATTATTCTTCATTGTAAAACACCTCCATATATTCAATACATAATCATACACAACTTTTCTATAATAAATTATATATATAATATATCGATGTATTCAACTCATTTCACTTTTTCAATAAATCTTTCAATAAGCAAAAAAGGACAGCTAGAATCTACATCCTAACTATCCTTTCTACATTAATTATTCAATTATAGTTAATTCCTTTGGATAACTATTTAATACCTTACAGCCATCTTCAGTGACCATAACTAAGTCTTCAATACGAACTCCAAAATCACCTTGTAAATAAACACCAGGTTCAATTGAGAAGATCATACCAGGCTTTGCGATAATATCACTTACAGAAGATACATCACCAAATTCATGGACATCCTTACCAATGAAATGACCTAAACGGTGATTGAATTCTTTACCATAACCGGCTTCAGTAATGATATCTCTTGCGACTGCATCAATTTCAGATAATTTCATACCTGGCTTGATAGCAGCTTCAGCTGCTTCATTTGCCTTTAATACAAGATTGTATACTTCTTTCTGCTTTTGGGATACTTCTTTATAGAAGAATGTTCTTGTCATATCAGAACAATATCCTTTATAGATACATCCCATATCAACGATAATAGAATCTCCTGGCTTTAAACGACTATCATCGCATGAATGATGAGGGTTAGCCCCATTGGCACCATAACCCATAATTGGACTAAATGAATGTCCTGATGCACCTAATGACTTGTAATAAGCAAGTAATGCTTCATCCATTTCAATTTCAGTCTTATCTGTTGCAAGTAGTCTTTTTACTTCAGCCATTGCTGTATCATTCATTTCACTTGCTTTAAACATAAGTGCTTTTTCTTCATCATCCTTCTGCATTCTTACTTCATCCACGCATAGTGAACCTAAAACATATTTAGCGTTGACGCGATCCTGTACAGGAATTAAGAAACGTGCTGGCATATACTTATCTACACCAATCACTTTTGCATCCTTTAAATAATCTGCAAGTAATGCTGGAGCATTATCTGTATCATCAAACCAAGTAATAGGCATACCTAAGTCTTCTCCCACATAGAATAAGTTATTGAAGAATAACTGATGATTTCCTTTTGAAGAAAGAACCATAACATACATTCTTTCACCTGGATGATTGACATAATCTAATAAATAATCGATAGAAACAGGGTCAGTGACTAATAAATAGTCAATGCCTCTTTCTTCCATCTTTTCTAATACTTTATTTATTCTCTTCTGATTCATATTCAGTTACCTCAATTCCTAAGTCCTTTAACTGATCATTATCTACTGGTGTAGGTGCTTTTGACATTGGACAAGTTGCACTTGTATTCTTAGGGAAGGCAATAACATCTCTTAAAGAATCACATCCACATAATAACATTGCGAAACGGTCTAATCCTAATGCGAATCCAGCATGAGGTGGTGCACCATATCTAAATGCATCCACAAACCAGCCAAACTGTGCATCAATTCTTTCCTGTGTGAATCCTAAAGCCTTGAAAGCACGATCCTGTAATTCTTCTTCATAGATTCTCTGAGATCCGCCACCAAGTTCGAAGCCGTTTAAAACGATATCATAAGCATCTGCTAAGCAGTTTGCTGGATCTGTATCAATCTTATCTAGATCAGAATCCTTTGGACGAGTGAATGGATGGTGCATTGCATAGTATCTTCCATCTTCTTCAGAATATTCAAACATTGGGAAATCAACAACCCATAAGAAGTTGAACTGACATGGATTATATAACTTTAATTCTTTACCTAAATGATTTCTGATTGCTGCAAGAGCATCACATACAACCATATAATGAGTATCACTCACAAATAGTAATAAGTCTCCTGCCTCAGCATTCATCTTTTCTAATAAGGCGCTCATCTGTTCTTCAGTAAAGAATTTTGCGATAGGTCCAGATACACCCTTATCAGTCACTTTTAACCAAGCAAGACCTTTAGCCTTATATTTCTTAGCAAGTTCAGTTAAAGCATCAATCTTCTTACGTGAATAGTTATCTGCTTCACCCTTGACATTAATACCTTTTACATGTCCTCCTGCAACAAGCGCACTCTTGAATACCGTAAAGTCAACATCCTTCACTGTTTCATTTAAGTTAACAAGCTTTAAATCAAAACGTGTATCAGGCTTATCAATACCATAAGTTTCCATTGCATCATGCCATGTCATTCTTGGGAATGGTAACTGAACATCGATATCCATAACATCTTTCATAACCTTCTTGATTAAGCCTTCACCAATACCAATGACCTGATCAGTATTCATGAAACTCATTTCTACGTCCACCTGAGTGAATTCTGGCTGACGGTCAGCACGTAAGTCTTCATCACGGAAACATCTAGCAATCTGATAATAACGTTCAAAACCAGCTACCATTAATAACTGTTTAAATAACTGTGGAGACTGTGGTAATGCATAGAATGAACCATTATGTACACGTGAAGGTACTAAGAAGTCTCTTGCACCTTCTGGTGTAGATTTATTTAGATATGGTGTTTCAATCTCTACAAATTCTTCACTATCTAAGTATTCATGAATGGCTCTGACAATCTTAGCACGTCTCATGATGTTCTTCTGAAGAGCTGGACGTCTTAAATCAAGATAACGATATTTCATTCTTGTTTCTTCTAAGGCATCAGTTTCATCCGAAATAATCATAGGAGTAGTCGCTGCCTTATTGACAATCTTTACTTCTTCAGCCTGAATTTCAATATCACCAGTTGGCATATCTGGGTTCTTAGAACTTCTTTCTACGACAGTACCTTTGATATCAAGAATATATTCGTTCTTAACATCCTTTAACTGTTCATTGAATGATTCATCAAAGATTACCTGTGTAATACCATGACGGTCTCTTAAGTCTACAAAGACTAAAGCACCTAAGTTTCTCTTTTTAGCTACCCAGCCAATAAGTTCTACTTTTTTATTGACATCAGTGATTCTTAGTTCTCCATTGTTGTGAGTTCTATTCATGTTCATGATCTCCTTCATAATGATTTTCAATATAACTTAAGATATCTTCTAATTTAACTTTACTCTGTTCTTTAGAATGATTGCAGCGAATATTAACATATTCACCCTTCACTTCATCTTCACCAATAATAATAGAAAGATGTGCACCAAAACGGTCACTAGACTTGAACTGTCCTTTTAAGCCTCTACCTGCATAATCCATATCACAAGTAAAGCCGTTTGCTCTTAACATTGTGATGATCTGCATTGCTAAATCTCTTGCTTCATCACCTAATGGCATAACATAAACATCAATACCATTTTCTTCATCTTCTTCGTCATCTAATGCAAGCATCAATCTTTCCATACCAAATGCAAAGCCTACACCAGGAGTTGCAGGACCTCCAAGTTCTTCAACAAGACCATTGTAGCGTCCTCCGCCACCAACAGTAGAACCAGCTCCTAACTTTGGATCATCACTGATGATTTCAAATACTGTATGAGAATAGTAGTCTAATCCTCTTACTAAATTCGTATCTACAACATATTCGATTTCTAAATCATCTAATAAACTGCAGACTTTATCGAAATGTGCTTTCGCTTTTTCGCTTAAATAATCAATTGTACGAGGAGCAGAAGCCATCACTGGATTCTTCGCATCGACTTTACAGTCTAGAATTCTTAATGGGTTCTTTTCAAAACGTGCCTGACAGTCTTCACATAAATCATTAAGCACTGGTCTGAAATGATTCTTTAAAGCTTCTCTATATGCAGTTCTTGATTCATCATCACCTAATGAGTTGATATGTAATTTGATATTCTTAATACCTAATGCTTCAACAATAGTCACTGCCATCAACATACATTCAACATCTACATATGGTGATTCAACACCTAACATTTCTACACCGAACTGGTGGAATTGTCTCTGTCTACCATTTTGTGGACGTTCATATCTGAACATTGGTCCCATATAGTAAACCTTCTGTAATTTTTCAGGTAAAGCATACATCTTATTTTCTACATAAGCTCTTGCAATTCCTGAAGTTCCTTCTGGTCTTAAAGTAAGAGAACGATCTCCCTTATCTTTAAATGTATACATTTCCTTAGTCACTACATCTGTTGTATCACCAACTGCACGGCTAAATAATTCTGTGTGTTCAAAGATTGGCGTACGCATTTCTTTAACGTTGTAATTTGCGGCAACAGTTCTTAATAGCTGTTCCATTTCAATCCATTTTTCTGAATTTTCAGGGGTGATATCTACTGTCCCTCTTGGTCTATTGTATTTCATAGTTCCTCCTTTATAAAAATAAAAAAACGTCCTTAATCTAAGGACGTTAATACGCGGTACCACCTTAGTTCATGAATAAATCATGCACTTTACTTAGTTATAACGTAACCAACGTGCTTTTTTAAAGCATTCTCCAAAGTGTCCCATAACTTCTCATTAGTCATTTCCACCAGCCATGACCTCTCTATCAATGTCCATTATTTAATCTTCTTCACTGAATATAAGGTGATTATAAATCAAAAGTATATTTAATTCAAGTCACTAATGAATTACACGGCGAATTTCTGCAACACCTTGTACTTTATTCATGTTATCAATTGTATTCTGTAAGATTTCTGCATTTTCTACAGATAACGTTAAACGAATATGAGCATCTAAATCCATGATATTCGCATTAATCTTAAGAATATTAACTTTTACCTGACTTAAGCATGTCACAATATCACTTAATAAATTAGGGCGATCTAATCCAACGACTTCTAGATCCACATTAAAGCGCTTCTGTTCAATATTAGGATAATCCCAATAAACATCAATCAAACGTCCTTTAGCAACACTCTTGACATTTGGACAATCCGCACGATGAATCTTGATACCCTGTCCTTTAGATACGAAACCAACAATCTTATCACCAGGAATAGGATTACAGCATTTAGATAATTGCATCTTTAATCCATCTACACCAGTGACTGCCACACCAATACTCTTCTCATGTTTCTTATTTAATTCCTGAATATTGTTGTTGTGGCGAAGAATTTGAGACAAGTTGTCAAAGAATCCTCTTTTTTGTGGAGCAACCTTATCTAAAAGTGTAGAAGCAGTCGCATGCTTCTTACCTAATGCAAAGAGTACATCATCAAATGTATTAGCGCCGAATGAGCCAAGATAAGTTCTATAAGTATCAGGACTCATATAAGTCTTTTCATCAAGCTGTCTTGCTCTGATTTCATCTCTAAGAAGTCTTCTTCCTTCTTCAATAATCTGTTTCTTATTTTCTTCTTCATGTTTTGTGATATATTGACGAATCTTATTACGAGCTCCAGCTGTTCTTACGAACTTCAACCAGCCTTCACTTGGACCAGAATTCTTATTAGTCTTAATTTCAACAATATCACCTGTTTTTAATTTGGTATCAAAAGGAACCATAACACCATTCACAATTGCTCCAACCGCATGATGTCCAACTTCTGTATGAACACGATATGCAAAGTCAATAGGTGTAGACCCATTTGGTAATTCTACAATACGACCTGCAGGTGTTAAAGCATAAACATTGGCTTCAAAGATATCACGCTGTAACGTATTATAAAAATCTTTAGCCTCATTATCCTTCATTTCATCACTTACAGTAATGAACTCACTCATCCACTGAAGCTTTTCTCCAATTTCCTTCTGTTCCTGTTTCGCATTATACTTCTTACCTTCTTTATAACGCCAATGAGATGCAACCCCTCTTTCAGCAAGTTCATCCATCTCTTCAGTACGAATCTGGATTTCAAATACATAGCCCTTTTCACCAATCACAGATGTATGTAATGACTGATACATATTAGGCTTAGGCATGGCAATATAATCCTTAAAACGTCCAGGAATTGCACGATATTTCTCATGCATAATACCTAATACTTCATAACATTCATTCTTGGTTTGTACAATAATACGTAAAGCATTTAAATCATAGATTTCATCAAAACGCTTATGTTTATAAACCATCTTTTTATAAATAGAATAAATATGCTTAGCACGACCCTTAATACGATATTTGATATTTGTGCCTTCAAGATTCTTTTCCACTGACTTAATCATTGCATCAACTGAATCTTTTCTTTCACTCTTCTTCTTATCAAGAAGTTCCGCAATTTCTTTATAAGCTTTTGGATCAAGATAAAATAAACATAAATCTTCTAATTCTACTCGAATATCATTAATACCTAAACGATGCGCTATTGGTGCATAGACTTCTAATGTTTCTCTAGAAATACGCTGTTGCTTTTCAGGGCTCATATATTGAAGCGTACGCATATTATGAAGTCTATCAGCTAATTTAATCAAGATAACGCGAATATCCTTAGCCATCGCAATATAGATCTTACGATGATTTTCAGCATGGAAATCACTTTCTTCCATATAAGGCATCTTAGTGATCTTAGTAACACCCTCTACTAGAGTAGTGACTTCTTCACCAAATCTCTCAACCATTTCTTCTCGAGGCACATCACAATCTTCCATAACATCATGAAGAAGTCCTGCTGCAATAGTAATCGGTCCAGTCTGAAGTGTTGCAAGAATATAAGCAACCCAGATCAAATGAATTGTATAAGGTTCACCACTTTTTCTTTTCTGTTCCTTATGCTTCACCATGATAAAGTCATAAGCCTTTTGAATCAGGGCTAAACTTTCTTCTTTTGTGATATATGTTTTTACAAGAGCAAGGACGTCGTCGTAACTCATTGGGTCCCCTGCGCCTTTATATTTCATAATAACACCCCCTCATGTATCATCTCAATTATAACATAATTCACTACTAACATGAAGAGACTAAGAAAGGAATAATACAAATATCACTTCATTTATTCTGATATTTACTATTCATTTATGAATAATACAAACAAAATAAAAAAACTCCCAAAGGAGTTTCTATTAGTATTTAACCTGTGAATAGATGTTGTATTTACTTAGTTTTTCAGTAGCTTTTAATTCTTCTAATTCAATCACGAATTCCATACCTACAACTTCTCCACCCATTTCTTCAATAAGTGCAGCAGCAGCTTCTACAGTTCCACCAGTTGCAAGTAAATCATCAACGATTAATACTTTCATACCTGGTTTAATACTGTCTTTATGCATGAAGATTTCATTTGATCCATATTCTAAATCATACTTCTTGCTGACAGTTTCTCTAGGTAACTTACCTGGCTTTCTGATTGGTACAAAGCCACATCCTAATTCTAAAGCGACAGGACATCCAAAGATAAATCCTCTTGATTCAGGACCTACAACTACGTCAACTCCTAAATCCTTTGCATGTGCTGCTAAATCATCAATACAAGCTTTGAATGCATCCTTATCTTCTAATAAAGGTGTCACATCTCTAAAAATAATTCCTTCCTTTGGAAATCCTGGAATAGATGCAATATGTTGTTTAAAATCCATAACGAATCCTCCTATACATTATTTTATTATATCATCACACAATCATGATTGACATAAAATCTTGAAAATGAATCCTTACAGATTAACTAAATTATAAGATATCCTCAACAATAAAGTTAATAGATTTATTGCCTCTAAAGACATTGATAGATAAAGTACCAACTAGAGTCATAGAATCTTTATGAACAAGTTCATCATATAATTGTCCTTTATTAAAAGCAAGGGCAGAGACCTGATCATCTCCTAAATGAAACTTTAAATGTTTACCTTCAGATAAACGATCTACTTGATGACATGATACATCTTCTAGAATAAATAATGGTGCTTTGTTTTCTTCACCAAAAGGAGCAAGTAAATCAAGTGACTCAACATTAGGAATTGTTGTATCAGTAAGTGTAATAGGAATAACTGATTCACTGGCTTCAAAATGACATCCTTTTATATCATTCATAAGGGCATCATAGACTAAAGGATAGTTAGACTTAGTAATAGTAAAGCCTCCTGCTTTTGCATGACCTCCATATTGCACAAAAAGCTCTTCATGATGAGTAAAGAAATTATAAATATTAAAGCCATCAATTCCTCTTGCACTTCCTTTATATATTTCTTCTTTAGGATTATAATGCATGACAAAGGCTGGTTGTTCATATTCTCTTGTATATTTACCTGCCACTAGACCTACTAATCCTTCATGCATATTCTCTGAGCCATAAAATAAACAAGATGAAGATGTATCAGTCACTGCTTCTTTATATAAAGAAGTTGTCATAGATTGTCTTTTAGAGTTGATTTTAGACGCATAATTAGAAATCTTTTTTAAATAAGCAGAGTCTGCTTCTTTTAAGAAATATTTAACTAAATATACAGGATTCACTAGTTCTGGTAAGCGTCCAAACGCATTAATACGGGGAGCTATTGTGAAACCTATAGTTGTGACATCATAGTCTCTACTCCCTTTTAATAGTTCTAAAGAGGGGTATTTATATTGCTTCATAAATTGTAAACCACGTCTTACTAGACTTCTATTTTCATCTAGTAATGGCATCATGTCAGATATAGTTGTAATAGAAGCCAGAGTGAATAAATAAGGGTCATGATGCTTTAAAAGAGCCGCTGCAAGCTTATAGGCAATAAAACCACCACATATCTCTTTAAATGGATATTTAGGAGACATTTTAGTATGAATAATAGAATAAGCAACTGGTACTTCACCATCAAAGGCATGATGATCAGTAATGATGACATCAATACCTAATTCCCCTGCTTTTTCTACTGCATCAAATGCTTTGATGCCATTATCTACAGTAATAATGAGAGAATAGCCCTTCTCTGCCATCTGTTCTACTCTTGTTGTATTAAGTCCATAACCATCAGTAAAGCGGTTAGGAATATGATATCCAACATTTACTCCTCTTTCATGAAAAGCTTGTACAAGAATAGTGGTTGCTAGAATACCATCACAGTCATAATCTCCATAAATACAGATTTTTTCTTTATTTGCGATTGCTTCTTCAATACGTTCTAATGTTTCATCTGCTTCTTCAAATAAAGAAAAATCATGATATACAAGATGAGGATCCATAAAGGATTTAAATTGTTCTTGATCTATTTTTTTACTTTCTATTACTTTAGCCATCAAAGAATTAACACCATATGTCTGTATAATTTCATTAGTATGACTTAGTTCTATCGTTTTATATTTCATAATTAACCTCTTAAAAAATTACTACCTATTCATCTTAATCAATATAGAGATAAAAGTCAAAATAAGTGTTCTAATCAAAAAGTGGCTTTTAGGCCACTTTTAATAGAAATAATAAGTTATTTCATGATCAGACTCTGAAAGTCTGCTAAGTTTTTAGTTTCTGCTTCCTTAATGACTTTAGCTTGTAGATATTCAAAAATTGTAGAGAACTGTAAAGACATAATATCATCAATCATATCACAAAAAGTAATAGCGATTTTATTTCTCCATACTACATTTCTGAGATAATCTTCAATTTCTGCTGCAACAATCTTTTCTACGCCATCCTTCTGAAACTCATAGGCTTTTGCTTGAAGGATAAATACAACTTCATCAGGAAGCGGTTTTGATAAATCTATATCCATATTCTTACGCTCCCACGACTACTCATTATATAAGAATTGTGAGGCGATGAAAAGACTTAATTATGATTTTGTAGTGACATAATGAATAAGCTGTGTAATGCATAATACAACTAAATTCACAATTACAATAGACGCTCCAGTTGGGGCTGCATAGAGGTATGAAATAGATAAACCTACAATAAAACAAATAGAAGAAAGAATGGCAGAAGAAATTACTACATGCTTGAAATCCTTGCAGAAATACATGGATGTAAGACATGGGAAAATTGTTAAGCTTGAAATAAGAAGTGCCCCCATCATACGCATACCTAATACTATTGTAAGTGAACAAAGTATTGCGATAATGATATTGTAGAATTCTACGTTAATACCAGTGCTTTTCGCAAAATCTTCATCAAACGTCAATGCAAACATCTTATGATAAGAGAAAATATAAAGAATAAGTACAATAAGAGATAAAACAATACTTATAATCATATCTTGATTATTAAGTGAAAGGATACTACCAAATAAGTAATTATTGATATCTGTATTTACACCTTTTGTAAGTGATATAGCCATAATACCAATCGCAAGTGAACTAGATGATAAAATCGCAATAGCACCATCACCATGAATATGATGATTGTTGTTAAGTTTAAGTATCATTACAGCCGCAATTACTGCCACTGGTACAGCTAAATAAAGTGGTGCCACTCCTAGTACTGTCGCAATCGCAAAACTTCCAAAAGAGACATGGGATAAACCGTCACTGATCATCGCATTCTTTCTTAAGACAAGATTTACACCTAACATCGCAGCACATAATGAAATAAGTAAACCAACAATAAAAGCACGAATAATAAATGTATAGTTAAACATATGGAGTAATGTATTCATTATTTAACTTCCTCCATTCTATAGTTATTTTTATCTAAATGAAGAATCTTATTACCAATCACTTCATGAGACGCTAAATCATGAGTAATCATGATAATTGTTAAACCTTTTTGATGAAGTTCTTTTAAAACAGTATAGAATTCTTCTTTAGAATCATAGTCTAAGTTATTAGAAGGTTCATCAAGTACTAAACATTCTCTTGTTGCACATAGTGCTCTTGCAAGTAAGACCTTCTGTCTTTGCCCTCTAGATAGTTCCCCAAAGGAATTGTTTTTAAGGTTTTTTATATGAAGTGTTTTTAAGCATTCTACTGCAAGTTTCTTTTCTTTTGAATTAAAGAAAGGACGATACCCTACTCTATTTAATGCGCCTGATAAGACTATTTCATATACTGAAGCAGGAAAATGACGATCCACCTTTGTTTCTTGAGGCATATAACCTATTTCTCTTTCATTCAAATAATATGTAATCTGCCCGTCCATTGGCTTAATAAGTCCTAATAATCCCTTGATCAGGGTACTTTTACCTGCACCATTTTGTCCTAGTACAGTAATAAAATCACCTTGATTTATATCAAAAGAGAGATCATTGATTACTTCTTGATTATCATAACCTAGATGCAAATGATCTACTTTTATAAGTGTCTTCATTGAAGTGCCTCCTTTACTGCCTTTGCGTTTTTACGCATGATTGAAACATATGTTTCACCATTATCAAAATCCTCTGCACTCACATTATGCATACTTTGAATAGTACATACTTTTGCACCTGTTTCTTCAGAAATAGTACGAGCAATCTGTCCATTGGATAATTCGATCTTAAAGATCACAGGATTGTGATCCTTCTTGACCTTATCAATTAAATAGGAAATAGTAGATGCACTTGGTTCAGTCTGTTCAGAACATCCTGGAAATGCAGCACTATATGTAAGACCATATTCTTTCGCAAAATAAAGCAGAGGGAAACGATCTCCTACAACTATATCTTTTCTTTTTGCCTGCTTGACTATTTGTTTAAAACTAGAATCAACAGATGCAATCTGTTTAATATAGTTTTCTGTATTCTCATTAAATTTTGATGCATGTTTTTGATCGAGTGCACACATTCTCTTATTTAAGCCATAAACAATTTCTATTGCATTTTTAGGACTTGTCCAGACATGTTCATCATATTCTTCTTCATGTTCATCATGTTCTTCATGTTTTTCTTCTTCCATCCCTTCCACATGTTCTTCATGTTGAAGATGAGACACAAGATCCAACATTTTAACTATTCTTTTAGAGTCCATATCGTCTAGCAAGCTATCCACCCATTCATCTGATTCTCCACCTACATAAAAAAATAAATCGCTCTCTTTAATCGCAACCATATCTTGTGGTGAGGGTTCATAAGAATGAGAATCCATACCAGGTTTAATAAGCATCTTTATAGATATATCTTGATCATTTTTAGTAATTGCACGGACAAAATCATAACAAGGAAAGTTAGTGACAACGATATTAAATGATTTCTTTCTAGTTTCTGTTGTACAACCTGTCATCAATAATAAAGAGAGAATAAACAAACTAATCTTTTTAAGCATGGATAGCCTCCCTGCACTCTTTACATAAGCCCACAATTGTAGAATCCTTACAATCAATTTCAAAACCATGGTCCTCTAATAAATGTGTACGAATGATATCCATGAAATCACATTCTAAATGCGCAATCTTACCACATCTCTTGCATAATAAGTGAAGATGGTGATTGCACTTTTCTTCTCTTGCATATTGGTAATACACACTATCTTCTTCTGAAAGTGTATGTTTTTGTATGAGTCCCTGCTGTGATAGTTTATCTAGATTACGATAAACTGTAACAAGATTTACATTTAATCCCTGCTCAACTAATGCCTCATAGATATCTTTAGCACATAAACGATGATCTTCATTATTCTTCATATATTCAATAATACAGTCTTTGTATTTTGTACGATATTGTTTCATAGAATGCCTCCTATGCAAATGATTTGCATATTGTATTATAATGATTCTTATTCCTATGTCAACGAATATGCAAATGATTTGCATGTAATAAAAAAAGAAGCAGTTTATTCTGCTTCTGTAATATGCGAATGAATCCAGGAAGAGAATGTTTCTAAGCCTTCCTTGATTACTTTTGAATCTGAAGTAAAACCAAAGCGTAAATGGTATTCCTTATTAAATGCCATACCTGGCACAAAGAATACACCAGTGTCATTCTGTAATTTCTCACATAATTCTTTTGAGGGCATATCAAATAAATAATGTAAGAAACATACAGTACCATCTTCTGGTATGACACATTCGACTAAGTCTTCTTTTTCAAGCCATTCTTTTAATATTTTCTTATTTTCAAGAATGATATGTCTACTTCTATCAAGTATTAGATCTTTATGTTGTAATACAACTGTAGCCAAATAATCATTCCATGGACCAGTAGAAATAATTGTATAATCTCTTCTAAAATTGATTTCATCAATAAGTTGTTTAGGTCCCTTGACCCATCCCAATCTAAGTCCTGCAAAGGAATAGACTTTAGATAAAGAGGCTGTCGCAATACCTAATTCATACATATCAGAAATACTATCACATAGAGTATTATTCATACCACGATAGATTTCATCAACAAGAATATAAATAGAATGACTTCTAGCAAGTTCAATCAATTCTTCCATTAAAGATTGTTTAATAACAGTACCTGTCGGATTATTAGGACTATTTAATATAAACATCTTTGTTTCAGGCTTAATAAGCTTCTTAAAATCATCTATGACAGGCTCCCAGTTATTGTCTTCATTAAGTTCTACTAGATCATACTCGCATCCAATTGATGCAGGATAAGAATAGAACTGTTCATAGGAAGGTGTTAATGCAATGATATGGTCTCCTTTATTTAACAAAGTATCCATTACATGTTCATTGGCATTTATTGCCCCATGAGCGACAGCAATATTATCTCTTGTACCTGTCTTATATAAAGAAAGAATGGCATCTTTTAAACAATCAGAGCCTGTAATTGGTCCATAATCCATACGCATATGCATAAGATCACTCATAAGATCTTTATGAATCAATGACTCTAATTCATGAATAGACATATCAGATACACATGTATCAGCTAAATTGTATTGACAATTTTGTTCATGGTTCGTCATCCATGTTTCTACATCAAATTCCTTTAAATACACGTCTTCTTTCTCCTTTTAATAACTAATGCATAACTTTAGATAAGAAATCTTTCGCTCTATCACTTTCTGGATGAGAGAAGAAAGTTTCTGAATCATTTTCTTCTACAATCTTTCCGTTTTCTAAGAAAATCACACGATCTGCAACAGTTCTAGCAAATCCCATTTCATGAGTTACAACCATCATTGTCATACCCTGTTTTGCAAGATCCTGCATTACTTCTAATACTTCAATAACCATTTCTGGGTCTAATGCACTTGTAGGTTCATCAAATAGCATAACTTCTGGATTTAAACAAAGAGATCTAGCAATTGCGACTCTCTGTTTCTGACCACCAGATAACTTATTAGGATAAGTATCCTTCTTATCTTCAAGACCTACTTTCTGTAAGTACTTGATAGCCACTGCATTGGCTTCTTCTTCTGTCATACCCATGACCTTAAGAGGTGCAAGTGTTAAGTTTTCTAATACAGTCATATTAGGGAATAAGTTAAAGTGCTGGAATACAAATCCCATTTTACTTCTTAACTTGTTATATTCAGGTGTACCTTCCTTTAAAGGTGTACCATCAATATAAATAGTTCCTTCTTCAGGCTTTTCTAAGTGATCAATACATCTAAGTACTGTACTTTTACCACTACCTGAAGGGCCAATCAAGCAGACAATTTCACCCTTCTTTAAAGTAAGAGATACATCATCTACAGCTTTTAATTTACCAAATTTTTTTGTAATGTGATCCGCTTGGATCATGATATCGTTAGTCACTGACAGCTAATCTCCCTTCTACATATCTTGCGATGGCTGAAATACAAAGTGTCATTACTAAATAAATAGCACCTGTTGCAGTTAAAGGTACAAGATAGTTAAATGTATTGGCACCAATAACACTTGCAGTGGCAAGTAGTTCTACTGCACCAATTGTGAAAATAAGTGATGAGTCTTTAATTAATGTAATAAATTCACTAATTAGAGGTGGAATGATACGTTTAAATGCCTGTGGTAAAATAACATAACGCATAGTCTGAACATAGTTTAAACCAATTGTTTCACATGCTTCCCATTGACCTTTATCAACACCTAAAATACCAGATCTAATTAATTCTACCTGATAAGCACCACTATTTAAGCTCATAGCAATTAAACCACATACATATGGATCAGCCTGGAATCTTTGTCCTGTAATAGACTGAACAACAGTAGGTACTGCCAAGTATAAGAACATGATCTGTAATAGCATTGGTGTGCCACGGAAGATTTCTACATAAATATTTCCAATTGCTCTTAATACAAAATGTTTTGAAAGTTTTAAAGCCGCACCAATAATTCCAAGAATAACACCGAAGAATAAAGCCCCTATTGCAAGTAATAGAGAGTACTTTGCACCAGTGAAAATCATGAATTGAATATTAGACGGCGTAAGAATATCCATAATTGTTTTCATTCGCATTGACTCCTTAACAATAAAAAATTAAGTGCAGACAGAACATATCTGCACTTATGTGATTAATAAATTAGCAACCCCATTTAGTTTTTAATTCGTTGTATTTATCAGATTTAACAAATTCATCAACTGCTTTGTTAACGTCTTTCATTAACTTGTCGTTACCCTTTTTAGTGATGATCATGTTTTCTTCTTTGATTAATGGTTCATCAATCATCTTTAAGCCAGCATTCTTAGCATAGTTTTCAGCAACTGCACCATCAAGAACAACTGAATCTAATCCACCAGATTTTAAAGTTTCTACTAAGATTTTAGCATCTTTTACAGTAGTAACTTGAGCACCTTTAATATCTTTTGCAGCATCTACACCAGTAGCACCTAACTGAGCACCAATCTTTTTACCTTCAAGATCAGATACTTTTGAGAAAGTAGAATCACCTTTTACTAAAGCAATCTGTTCAGAAGTGTTATATGCATGAGACCAAAGAATGTTTTTCCAATCTTTATGATAAGTGAAACCAGAAATACCTAAATCAACCTGATCAGAAGTGAGTGAAGATGAAATAGCATCAAAGCTTAAAGCTTTAAATTTGTAAGAATAGTTACCACCATTCTTGTTCATGATCTTAACTAATTCCTTAGTCATATCAATATCGAATCCAACCATTTCTTTCTTATTGTTGTAAGATTCATATGGTGGATAGTCTGGAGATACCCCAATTAATAATTCAGTTTTACCGTTAGATGATGATCCACAACCAGTCATTCCAACAGCAAGTAACATAACTAATACTACGCTTAATAATTTTTTCATAAATATGCCCTTCCTTTTTTTAATTTAAGAAAACAAAAACGCCTCTTGCTTTCGCAAGAGACGTCAATTAACGCGGTACCACTCTTCTTGATTTATTCCTAAATCCTCTCTTATCCTTAAGGCGGAATACCGATAATCCTATGTATTCAGATTATCCTCTCAAAAGTGCGGTTCATCTAACTTTCCATACTGACCTCTCACCTACGCCAGCTCGCTTAGATTTCTAGTTAAACTACTCTCTTTGTCATTGAGTTTTCTTATGTATGTGTCTTATTATAGTCAGACGATTTTAATTGTCAACAATAAAAATGATATTTTTCATATTTTTATATAAAAACAACATTTTCTATATATATTTATGTTAATCGCAAACTTTAAATGATTTATTTCACAAATGAGTGTATTTTATGAAAAACCTTATACATAAAATCAATTGGTTTTTCATATTGAGATAAGATAGCCTGGATGTTTTCTAAGTCTTCATCCTTCTCTTTTAATGCTTCAATCCATTTTAATGATGCATCATGGAACTGATCAATCATTGTATAAGCATAAATCAATTTATAAGAAACATATATTAATAATCCGCTCGCACATAAACAAAGAGCAGATAAGAATAATTTCATAAAAATCCCTCTTTTCTGCTCTCATTATATCAAATCAAATTGTTATTTAGAAGCCTCAATCATAAGCTTTGTGATCTTATTAGAGAATTCTACAGGATCATCAATAGAGAATCCAGCAATTAATAGTGCCTGATCAAATAGGATAGATGCATATTCATCAATCTTTACAGGTTCTTTTTCATATACAGACTGTAATGATTTAAATAAATCATGATCTGGGTTGATTTCAAGAATTCTTCCTGCTTTCACACCCTGTGCATCTGGCATCTGGTTTAATACCTTTTCCATTTCAAATGATACACCATCACCACTGGCAAGACATACTGGGTGAGATTTTAAACGATGAGATAACTTAACATCCTGTACCTTATCACCTAAAGCCTTCTTAACGATTTCAAGTAATGGTTTATTGTCTTCAGTCTTCTGTTCAAGTTCTTTCTTTTCATCTTCTGTTTCTAAGTCCAAATCACCCTGAGTGACATTCTTGAATGTCTTAGAATCATAATCTCTCATCATCTGTAAGCAGAATTCATCTACATTATCAGTCATATATAAAACATCATAGCCTTTAGACTTAACAGATTCTACCTGTGGTAATAAATCACATTTTTCTACTGTTTCACCAGAAGCAAAATAGATTTCCTTCTGATCTTCAGGCATAGCTTCTACATATTCCTTTAATGTAATAAGTTCTTTCTTATCAGAAGAATAGAACATAAGTAAGTTCTGAAGCTTATCCTTCAACATACCATAGCTGTTATAGATACCAAACTTCAACTGCATACCAAAGTTTTTGAAGAATGTCACATATTCATCACGATCATCCTTCAACATATTTTCAAGTTCAGTCTGGATACGTTTTTCAATCTTATTAGCCATGACTTTCATCTTTCTATCATGCTGTAACATTTCACGAGAGATGTTTAAGTTTAAATCCTGTGAATCAACTAAACCTTTCACAAATCTGAAGTGTTCTGGCACTAAATCTTCTGCATGATCCATGATGAAGACACTGCGTGAATAAAGCTGTAAGCCTTTCTTATAGTCTTGTGAATAGTAGTTCATAGGTGTTTTAGAAGGAATAAATAATAATGAAGTATAAGAGACAGCACCTTCTACAGTATTATGCATCACTCTTTGAGGGGCTTCAAAATCATTGAATTTTGCCTTATAGAATTCATCATATTCTTCTTTAGTGATATCTTTCTTCTGACGTTTCCATAAAGGAACCTGTGAGTTTAAAGTCTTGTTTTCTACAACATCTTCATATTCATCGCTGTCTTCTTTCTTTCTAGAAGTAGTGACATCCATCTTGATTGGGTAATGAACATAGTCTGAATATTTCTTAACAAGTCTTTCGATTTCATACTGATCAAGATATTTACTGTAATCTTCTTCCTCAGTATCTTTCTTTAAATGAAGTACAATAGTTGTACCATGTGTTGCTTTTTCAGCTTCTTCAACAGTATAACCATCACTTGTATCACTCTTCCATAAGTAACCCTTATCTTCTCCATATTTCTTAGAATAAACATCTACTTCATCAGCCACCATGAAGGCACTATAGAAACCTACACCGAACTGACCAATAATATCTACATCACTGACACCTTTTTCTAAGGCATTCTTGAATTCAAAAGAACCAGAATTTGCGATAGTACCTAAATGTTCTTCTAGTTCTTCTTTATTCATACCAATCCCTTCATCTGCAATTGTAAGGGTTCTGTTTTCCTTATCAGCAATTAAGTTGATAGCCATATCCTCTCTTGAGAAACCAGAAATATTTTCTTGTAATGCTTTATAATAAAGCTTATCACTTGCATCACTGGCATTCGAAATCAATTCTCTTAAGAAGATTTCCTTATGAGTATAAATAGAATTAATCATTAAATCGAGGAGTCTTT
>OKRW01001141.1_pt1 | contig 23885 bp, 27 predicted proteins | sample 1601151 | NCBI WGS metagenome assembly OKRW01 (sample SAMEA3541471, study PRJEB24748) | human gut metagenome | biome: human gut; feature: human-associated habitat; material: faeces | place: China | collected 2012 | reverse complement strand
GCTGAAAAGCAAGGATAGCGAAAAGGGTGAAATAGTTATCGCCTCTGTGCGGTTCTTTTGTGAAACAGCGAATCGCTGCATAGCGGATACCGTTCGCTGGGGAGTGCGTATATTTGCGGTCAAGCAAAATACCCCTCAAAACTGTAAAGTCGATAGATAGGTATTTCGATGCAGAGTATGATTGACACTGTTAGAATCGAAAAATCAGATTTTAGCACAAAATAATGTTGCTAAATGGCGATAACTTCCGTCGCGCCTATTGAAAATAGAATGATTGCTGTGTCATACTGTGTGTACACACGAACGAGTGGGCACGTTTGACGATCTGATCTACAATGACCTGCTACGTATGCCGTCATCGTTTTGAATGGCGATTCAAAGGCGCATCTCGAAGTGGTCACGGAATATCAGCCTTTAGATCAGGCTCAATTATTATCATGAAGCAGACGATTGGAGAGATACCATATGACGATCAACTGTGTATGGGAGCATAACGGCAGAGACACCTTGCTTTATGCGGTGGATTTTGTAGGTGCATACACCCGCGGAGAAACATTGGAAGCCGCTGTCCGGAAAATGCAAGCAGAAATATGCTCTTATCTCAAATGGTGCGGCAAAAAAGCAGTAACAAGCATGGATATCGTCATCATCGAAGAAAAGGTTTCCGAGCTTGCGATCTGCGACGCGGACTCTGATGTGCTTTTTGAAAGTGAAAAAGCACCGCTGACAGCAGAAGAATATATAAAGTTAAAGGCACTTGCGCTGAAATCAGCGCAGGATTTTCTTGCCTTGTATGATTCTGTTCCCGATAAGAATGCAACGGCTGCTCCCGAACGCAAGACCTTTTACGGACAAGTTCCCCGCACGGCAAATGAAATGTACGAGCATACAAAGAATGTGAATACATATTATTTTGCGGAGATTGCTGTGGATGCCGATCATGACGGCAACATATACGAATGCCGCAAGCGGGGATTTGAATCGCTTGAATCTAACCCTGATTTTCTGCAAAATACCGTCAGAAAAGGCAGCTATGGCGAGGATTGGTCACTGCGTAAAGTCCTGCGCCGTTTTATCTGGCATGACCGTATCCACGCAAGAGCCATGTATCGAATGGCGATAAAAGTGTTCGGGGCGGAGAGCATTGTAAATCCGTTTTACTTTTTTGATGAAGGAGTTTTAACATAATGGCAAGAACCGAAACGGTTGAATTTACAAATATGTGCATGATCTGTGATGGCAGCCGAGTTGTCGTGATCGACCGGAAAAAACGGGACTGGCCGGGCATCACCTTCCCCGGAGGTCATATAGAGCCGGGAGAATCCTTTACGGATGCCGTGATTCGTGAGGTGCAGGAGGAAACTGGACTGCATATCCGTTCTCCCCAGCTCTGCGGTATCAAAGACTGGTGTGAAAATCAGTGCAGGTTGTTGTGCTGCTTTATAACCATGAATTCAAACAAAGAACATTGGATTTTGTGCCCCGCCTGCGGCTCCAAAACGCGGGCACGGCTGCTGCCGGATACTGTGTCTGTTGGATCCTTCAATTCGGTCTTGAAGAATTCTGGATACATCTTAATGTCCTCATCGAGCGAAGCCCATACCAAATGTTCTTTGCTGTTATCCTCCATAAAGCTTTCACTGATCGGCGCAAAAGCATCAGGCACTTTCATATAGAAGAAAAGCGAAATCTCATAAATCAGCTTGTTCCGATTGGAAGGCATGTCGCCATAGAAATAGTTTTCATGCACAAAGCCAAGGCGGTCATTTTCCATCTGAACGCCTGTTTCCTCCAACACCTCACGGACGACAGCCTCTTCTGCTGTTTCACCGAATTTTACCCTGCCGCCAACGGAGTAGAGATAGTCTCTGTCATTGCCAACCATCAAAATCTTTCCATCCTTCATGATGATTGCGCCGACACGAATATTCAAAATCCCATCGTCACAGGCTACGCACATATCTTTGTTCATGGTTTTTCCACCTCTGCACACAGTTTCAGTGCTGTCATTTTTGCTTTTATCAAGCAAAGTCCTTTTCATCTACGAAAAATTTGACCTGTATCGGTCGCCTGCGATTTCTGTTATCCGGCAAAGATACCGCCCTCCGAATTTTGAATATGCTCTCTGATAGCTGCTTCGTGCTCTTTGCAATAAGCATAACTATTCCGCATAAAATCCTCGATACTCTGACTCTGGTACATGGTGTCCAGCGTGTCCAAAATCGGTTTGCCATCCACCACCATATCGAAGAAATAGGGGTAGACGCAGCCGCCGTTCTCTCTGGGGAAGTAGGGATTGATGGAACTGAGTCGTTCATCCTTCATCACAGACTCAACCACCATTTCACTCAAAATCCATTTGAGTGATGGGCGCTCATATTCATCGTAACTGTCTCCGAACAACCGATTCCATACATGGAACCAAACAAAATGTATGATCTCGTGTATTCCACCACCGATCGCGCCTTTTTCGCTGTTCAGATAGAAAGTATCATAACAGTGTTCTTTCAAAAACCGCGGTTCAATGGGATTCAGGCTCAAATTGCACCGTATGTCGTTAAATAAGTTGGCACAATCCACGCCAAAAGCATCCGATAAAGCCGCTGTAATCTGCGGCTTACAAGCGTTCCAATGGCGAATATATAGAGCTGCCTTTTCATTGATCATATCTTCTGACTCGGCATAAACGGCTCGCATGGTTCGCTCAATGTATTCGTTCCTTTCGGAGAAAGGTAAACTGATCGCATAGGCTTTATCAAGCTGCGGATAGAAACGGTATAGGGGTTCAGACCAAAAGGCTGATTCGGCTTCGGTCTGAAAGTCCATGATCCGCTGAATCATATAATCAACGCCCGGATTTACAAATTCAATGTCCATAGTCTTCTTCAATCAAAAGTAAAACGGATTTACCACATTCTCCGCCCCGAACACTTTTATCGCCATTCGATACATTGCCTTTGCGTGAATACGGTCATGCCAGATAAAACGGCGCAGGGCTTTACGCAGTGACCAATCCTCGCCATAGCTGCCTTTTCTGACGGTATTTTGCAGAAAATCAGGGTTAGATTCAAGCGATTCAAATCCCCGCTTGCGGCATTCGTATATGTTGCCGTCATGATCGGCATCCACAGCAATCTCCGCAAAATAATATGTATTCACATTCTTTGTATGCTCGTACATTTCATTTGCCGTGCGGGGAACCGGTCCGTAAAAGGTCTTGCGTTTCGGTGCGGCGGCTGCGTCCTTATCCGGGATAGATTCGTACAATGCAAGGAAATCCTTTGCTGACTTCAGCGCAAGGGTTTTAAGCGTCTCATATTCTTCTATTGTCAGTTGTGCTTGTTCGCTTTCAAAAAGCACATCGGAATCCGCATCCGAAATTGTAAGCTCGGAGCATTTTTCTCCGACGATCACGATTTCCGCTTTGCCCTCGGCCTCCATGCCCAGCCAGCTGCAATAAGAAACGATTTCCTGCGGCATCTTTGCCTTTGCGATTTCAAGGCTTTCGCCACGGGTATATGCGCCGACAAAATTTGTGGCATAAAGCAAGGTGTCGCTGCCATTATGCTCCCATACGCAGTTAATGATCATAACGCTCCTCCGATCTGAGGTTACTCCGAAGATCAATACTCGTTGTCCGCTTCAAGGTCTTCCTCTGGATTGCTGTCCATATGGAACGCAAGTCTTTTGTCTCAGTCCTCGATGACGCCGCCGCCCAGCACCTGGTCCCCGTCGTACAGCACCACCGCCTGTCCGGCGGTGACGGCCCGCTGGGGCCGGTCAAAGACCACCTCCATGCGCCCGTCCGGCAGAGGGGTCACGGCGGCCTCGTCCTCCGTCTGGCTGTATCGGGTTTTGGCGGTGACCCGGATGGGGCCCGCCGGGGCGGCCCCGGCGATCCAGTTCACCCGGCAGGCGGTAAGGCGGCTGGTGAACAGGTCCCGGTCATCCCCCAGCAGAATGGTGTTGTCCCGGGCGTTTTTCCGCACCACATAGACGTGCTTCCCGGCGGACACCCCCAGGCCCTTCCGCTGGCCGGTGGTGTAGCAGGGAAGGCCCCGGTGGCGGCCCAGCACCCGGCCCTCCCGGTCCACAAAGTTCCCGGGCTCCAGGGTCACATGGCCGTATTCCTGCAAAAACGCCGTGTAGTCCCCGTCGGGGACAAAGCAGATGTCCTGGCTGTCGGCCTTGTCGGCGTTCAGCAGCCCCGCCTGGCGGGCGCTTTCCCGGATGGCGGGCTTGTCATAGTCTCCCACCGGCAGCAGCAGGTGGGCCAGTTGGCCCTGGGTCAGCTGATAGAGCACATAGCTCTGGTCCTTCCGCCGGTCCCGGCCCCGCAGCAGGCAATACAGCCCCGTGACCGGGTCCCGGTCCACCCGGGCATAGTGGCCGGTGGCGATGTAGTCATACCCCAGCACCAGGGCCCGGTCCAGCAGCGCGCCGAACTTCAGGCAGCGGTTGCAGTCGATGCAGGGGTTGGGGGTATGTCCGGCGCAGTATTCCGCCACGAACCGGTCCATGACCTCCCGGGCGAAGCGCTCCGTCTCGTTGAACACATAAAACTTCATGCCCAGGCGATAGGCCACAGACCGGGCGTCGTCGGCGTCGTCGGCGGAGCAGCAGGTCCCCGCCTTTTCGCCGTTATACAGCCGCAGCATGGCCCCGTCGCACTCGTACCCCTGCTGCCGCAGCAGCAGAGCGGCGGCGCTGCTGTCCACGCCGCCGGACATGGCCACCAATACGCGTTTTCCTTCCATGTGTGACCTCCTATGCATAAAACAGGGAAAAAACGGCAATCCTTCAATCAATATAATTCTTGGTGAACGCCTGGACCGGCAGGGCGTCGGCCAGCTCCACCAGCACCGGGTTGAAGCCGCCGGCATAGTGGAAGGGCGGCTGGCGCACCAGGGTCACGCCGCTGCGGCGGTCCGGCAGGCGCACCGTCACCGCGGTGCCCTCCCCCTGCCGGGAGGAGACCACTAGGCTGCCGCCGTGGCCCTGGGCAATGCGGCGGCACAGGGGCAGGCCCAGGCCCAGCCCGTGGACCGGCAGGTCCATATTGCTGTGCTGCCAGCGGTCAAACAGACGCTCCAGCTTGTCCTGAGGAATGCCGGGGCCGCTGTCCTTCACGCACAGCAGCACGCAGTCCGGCCCCGTCCGCAGGGATACCTCGATGGTCCCGCCGGGGGGCGTGAATTTCATGGCGTTGGACACCAGGTTCCAGAACAGCCGCTCCAGCAGCTCCCGGTTGGCGGCGATGACGTGGGCCCGGTCCCGGCAGGTGAACACCAGGCGCAGGTCCATCAGCTCCGCCAGGACCTGCCCCTGGCGGCACAGACCCTCCAGCAGCTCCACCAGCTCCACGTTCTCCGTGTCCAGGGGCTTGTCCTCCGCCAGCATGGGGGCGTCGGACAGGTTGTTCACCACCCGAAGGATCTTGTAATAGCTCTGGCACAGAATGGCGGCGCTGCGGTCCGTTCCGGTGTCCTGCTCCCGCAGCTGTTCCGGAGCCAGGCGGCCCAGAGCCCCATGTGTATTGGCCAATGCCCCGCGCAGCTGGACGGCAATCCCCGGCAGCACCTCGCGGAGCATCTGCTTTTCGGCTTCGCTGTATTCCATGTGATACAGCCTCCTTCCACTATTGTTTACGATTCCGGAAAAGCCCGACGCTTATTCCCGGAACGTTCTGTCTGTCATGCAAATTTATACCATACTATATCAAAGAAAGAGGAAAAACACAAGATATTTGTCGCATTCTGGAAAATCAGAAAAATTTTAAAAAGGGTCTTGCATTTTTGGAATTCATCGCATATAATACTAAACGTACCATACATTTGATATATTCCATTACGGAGAGGAAGCTGTGTTTATATGAGCATCAAAGTCGGCATCAATGGTTTTGGCCGCATCGGCCGCATGGTCCTGCGCTGCAGCCTGCAGCACCCCGAGATCGAGATCGTGGGCATCAACGACCTGTGTCCCGCCGATTACCTGGCCTATATGCTGAAGTATGACACCATGCACGGCAGGATCAATGCCCAGGTGTCCTCCGGCGATAATTCCATCATCGTGGACGGCCACGTGATCCCCGTGTACGCCGAGCGTGACCCCGCCAACCTGCCCTGGAAGGAAATCGGCGCGGAGTACGTCATCGAGTCCACCGGCCTGTTCCTGACCAAGGACAAGGCCAAGGGCCATATCGAGGCCGGCGCCAAGCATGTGGTCATGTCCGCCCCCTCCAAGGACGACACCCCCATGTTCGTTATGGGCGTGAACCAGGACAGCTACACCTCCGATATGACCTTCGTGTCCAACGCCAGCTGCACCACCAACTGCCTGGCCCCCATTGCCAAGGTGCTGCACGATAACTTCGGCATTGCCGACGGCCTGATGACCACCGTTCACTCCACCACCGCCACCCAGAAAACCGTGGACGGCGTGTCCGTGAAGGATTGGCGGGGCGGCCGCGCCGCTTCCGGCAACATCATCCCCAGCTCCACCGGCGCCGCCAAGGCCGTGGGCAAGGTGATCCCCAGCCTGAACGGCAAGCTCACCGGTATGTCCATGCGCGTGCCCACCCTGGACGTGTCCGTGGTGGACCTGACTGTGAACCTGGAGAAGCCCGCCAGCTATGACGAGATCTGCGACGCCATGAAGAAGGCCGCCGAGGGCCAGCTGAAGGGCATTCTGGATTACACCGACGAGCCCGTGGTGTCCTCCGACTTCCTGGGCAACACCCACACCTCTATTTTCGACGCCAAGGCCGGTATCGCCCTGACCGACACCTTCGTGAAGGTGGTCTCCTGGTACGATAACGAGATCGGCTATTCCGATAAGATCCTGTGCCTGATTGAGCACATGTATTCCGTGGATCACAAGTAAATCCAGCCAATTTTCCCTTTTATTGTTTTCCTTCTTTTTGTTCCGGAAAAAACGCCGTCCATCCTGGGCGGCGTTTTTTCCGTCCTCCGGCAAGGGGATATACAAATATAAGCGCCGCACCGGCGCCCTTTGAGTGTAAAAAAGCCGCCCGGCGGGGGAAAATCCTCCGTCGGGCGGCTTTGATATATATCCGGTTGTCGGGAAAAGGGCGGTTATTCCGCCAGCAGGCCCGCGTGGACCATGGCGTGGTACAGGCCGTCCTCCGCCGGGGTGCCGGTGACATACTCCGCCACCGCCTGCACCCGGGCCGGGGCATTGCCCATCACCAGCGGGTGTCCCACGCATTGCAGCATCTCCAGGTCGTTGGCGCTGTCGCCAATGGCATAGCAGTCGGCCAGGTCCTCACCCAGGGCCTGGGCCACCGCCAGGCAGCCGGAGGCCTTGGAATACCCCCGCACCGGCAGCTCCAGCATGTTGCCCCGGTCGATGATCTGGCACATGGGGGCCACCTCCGCCAGGAACTCCTCCCGGAGGCTGTCCGGCGCCGTCAGCACGCACACCTTGTCAAAGTGGAAGTCCGGGTCTCCGTCGGGCTGTCCCACCCGGACGCCCCGGGCCTCCAACCGGGCGATGGCACCCCGCAGCTCCCGGTTCACGACGCCGTGTGGGGTGTCGCACCAGATGCGCTCCGCCTCCTCAAAGTACATATCCACCCGGCACCGGCGGCCGATCTCCAGAATTTTCCGGCTGGTCTCCCGGTCGAAGCCCACATGGCGGATGATCTTCCCGTCCAACTGGATATACTGGCCGCAGGAGCACACCAGTCCGTCAAAATCCATGTCCATAAGCTGCGGGTCCATGGCAAGCCTGGGCCGCCCGGTGTTGATGACGCAGTGGTGCCCCGCCTGGTGCAGCCGCCGCACCGCCGTCACGGCGGAGGGGGGAATGGTGCCGTCCAGGTCCATAACGGTGCCGTCGATGTCAAAGAAAATAATGCTCATATTCCGGTTCTCTCCCTGTGTATTTTCCCATTCATTGTACGGCAATTTCCCCCGAAAGGGAATCCGCATAATGCACAAATGTGCCGCCCCGGCGGACGGGAGTTTTTCCCGGGCTTGCAATGGCCGCCGCTCTCTGCTACAATAAAGCAAAATCGCCAGAGCATCCAAGGAGGAGCATCCCATGACCAAGCAGGAAACCTATGACTATCTCCGGGCCCGGGGCGTGGCCTTTGAGATCACCGAGCACCCGGCGGTGTTCAATATGGAGGAGTGCGCCGCCGTGGATATGCCGTATCCGGAGGACGACGCCAAGAACATCTTCGTCCGGGACGCCAAAAAGCAGAATTACTATCTCATCACCATCCGCCACGACAAGCGGGTGGACCTGAAGGAGTTTCAGCGCCGCCACGGCACCACCCGGCTGAGCTTCGCCTCCCCAGAGGACCTGATGGCCCGGCTGCACCTGGCCCCCGGGTCCGTGACGCCTCTGGGCCTGCTGAACGATCCGGACCGGTCGGTGCAGTTCTATCTGGACCGGGATTTCGAGGGAGGCCGCATCGGCGTTCACCCCAACGACAACACCGCCACCGTGTGGCTGTCCACCCGGGACCTGCTGGACCTGCTGCGGGAGCACGGCTCCTCGGTCCAGTGGGCAGAGATCTGAGGTAAGGAGGTCCGCCATGAATCCCACCGATCTGCTGGCCGCTCTGCACACGGCGGAGCGGCTGAAGGACACCACCCGCCACTGCTGCACCTCTCACCGCCGCCCGGAAAGCGTGGCAGAGCACAGCTGGCGCATCGCCCTGATGGCCTTCTGGCTGCGGGACGAGTTTCCGCAGGCGGATATGGACCGGGTCATCCGCATGTGCCTGATCCACGACCTGGGGGAGTGCTTCACCGGCGATATCCCCACCTTCCGCAAAACGGCGGAGGACGAGGAACGGGAGGAGCGGCTGCTGCATGAGTGGGTGGACACCCTGCCCGCCCCTTATGGAACGGAGATGCGCGCCCTGTACCGGGAGATGGCCGCCCAGGAGACTCCGGAGTCCCGCATCTATAAGGCCCTGGACAAATTTGAGGCCGTGATCCAGCACAACGAGTCCCCCATCGACACCTGGGAGCCTCGGGAATACGACCTGAACCGCACCTACGCCACGGAAAACGCCGCCTGGTCCCCCTATCTGACCCGCCTGCGGCAGGCTATTCTCCGGGAAACGGAGGAGAAAATCGCCAACGAAAAATAAGCAAAGCAGTCCCCCGGCCTGGGCCGGGGACTGCTTTGCTTATTCGTGTTCCTGCTGCTTTCGCTCATGCCGCCGGCAGATGGCCCGATAAATCAGCAGCCCCACGCCGGACACCGCCAGGGTCACGGCGAAAACCAGGATGGCGAACTGATAGTCCTTCACCCCCAGGGCGCTGCCGCCGATGGTGGAGGTCAGCACCGAGGGCAGACGCCCCACGGTGCACAGCAGCAGCCACTTGCCCCAGGACAGGTCCGTCAGCCCGGCGAAGTAGCACAGCAGGTCCTTGGGGGTGCCCGGCACGGTGAATATCAGCCAGAACAGGGCATCCCGCTTGGGGGAGCTTTGCAGGAATTTCAGCTTCTCCAGCTTCTCCCGGGGGAAGAATATCTCCACCAGCTCCCGGCCGAACCGCCGCACCAGGGCAAACACCGCCACGCTGCCCAGAACCCCCCCCAGCAGACACAGCACGCTGCCCCGCAGGGCCCCGAAGGCATAGCCGCCGCTGATCTCCAGGGGCTCCCCGGGGATCACAGCCACCACCACCTGCAAAAACACCATGCCCACATAGGCGGCCATGCCCAGCAGGCCGTGGCCGTCCACCCACAGGCGGAACTCCTCCGGCCGGGAGGCAAAGCGCACCAGGGGACGGCCAATGAACCATCCCACCGCCGCCGACAGCAGCAGGAAGATGGCGATGGCCGCCCAGGCGATGAGCTTTTTCTGTTTATCCGTGAAAACGTGCTTGTCCATAAGAAACCTCGATCCGTTGATATGGACATTATACCACATTCTTCCGGCAGTTTTTGAACAGACCGTAAAATAATCCTTAACCCGGGGTTACGCCCTTAAAGATATCACAATAAGCAATCCGCTTCCGGCAAAAACCGGAAGCGGATTGCTTATTTTTTACTGTTCCGCCGGGCCGGGGATGTCGCCCACGCCGTCCAGCACCAGCCGGGGGCGGTAGGGGAACTTGGCGATGTCCTCCCGCCGGGTAACGCCGGAGAGCACCAGCACCGTGTCCAGACCGGTTTCGATACCGGCCACCATGTCGGTGTCCATGCGGTCGCCGATCATCACCGCCTCCTCGGAGTGGACTCCCAGAATGCGCAGGCCCGTGCGCATCATCAGGGGGTTGGGCTTGCCCACGAAATAGGCGCTCTGGCCGGTGGCCATCTCGATGGGGGCGATCATGGCCCGGCAGGCGGGGATGATGCCGTCCTCCGAAGGGCCGGTCAGGTCGCTGTTGGTGCCGATGAGCCGGGCGCCCTTCAGCACCAGCCGCACCGCCCGCAGGATGTTCTCGTAATTATAGCTGTTGCCCTCGCCGATGATGACATAATCCGGGTCCACGTCGTTCATGGTGATGCCCTCGTCGTGGAGGGCCATGATCAGCCCCGCCCCGCCGATGACATAGGCGCTGCACCCCGGGGCCTGGCTGCTGATGAACCGGGCCGTGGCCAGGGCGCTGGTGTAAAAGTGGCTCTCGTCCACGTCCAGGCCCATGCGCCGGAGCTTCTGCTGCAGCTCCTTGGGGCTGCGCTCGGAGGAGTTGGTCAAAAACAGGAAATTCTTCTCCTCGCGATACAGCCAGTCCACAAATTCCTTCACCCCCGGCAGCAGCCGGTTGCCGTGATAGATGACGCCGTCCATGTCGCAGATAAAGCCTTTTTTCTGTCGCAGCTGGTCCATAAGAATCCTCCTATATGATAAAATTTACCGATTTCCGCAGTTTTTCCGCCAGATCAGGGCCAGACCCCGCAGAAGCAGGCTGTCGTCCCGGCGGATGTCCCGGCGGCAATAGGGGGTGATGACCCCGGCCAGGCCGCCGGTGGCCACGGCGGTGCAGGGGACGCCCAGCTCCTCCTCCATGCGGTCCAGCAGACCGTCGGCCATGGCGGCGGTCCCGTAAATGGCACCGGCCTGAAGGCTGTCCTCGGTGACGGAGCAGATGACCTTCCCCGGGGCCTCCAGGGCGATATCCGGCAGCTGGGCCGTGCCGGAGAACAGGGCGTGGAGACTCAGCTTCACCCCGGCCAGGATCACGCCGCCCCGATAGCGGCGGCCTGCGTCCACCACGGTGACAGTGGTGGCGGTGCCGAAGTCGAACACCACCACCGGCAGGGGATACTCCGCCGCAGCGGCGGCGTCGGCGGCCAGCAGGTCCACCCCTAAGGTCTCCGGCTGTTCAATGGCGATGTCCAGCCCGGCGGGGGTGGTGGGACCTACCACCAGGGCCTCCAGCCCCGTAACGCTTCGGATGGCCCGGGCCGTTTCCTCCGTCAGCCGGGGCACCACCGAGCCGATGACGGCCCCTTCCGGGGCGGCCTGCCCCTCCAGTACCCGGCGAATGGCGTCGTCATACGCCTCCGGCGGCAGCGTTTCCCCGGAGGGGACTCGGCACTGGGATACGACCCGGTCCTTCTCATCCAGCAGGGCCAGAACGATGTTGGTGTTTCCGATGTCGGCAGTCAGCAGCATAAAATTTCCTCACTTATACAGCGTTTTAGCTTGGCCGGAAAGCTTGCGCTTTTCGGCCAAGCCGGGGATATTTCAGGATTGCTTCCTGGGAATGGTCACGGTGATGGTGGTGCCCTTGCCGGGCTGGCTCTCCAGCTGCACGGTTCCGTGGTGATAGGCCACGGCGTGCTTCACGATGGACAGGCCCAGGCCGGTGCCGCCGGAGGCCTTGGAGTGGCTCTTATCCACCCGGTAAAACCGCTCGAAGATCCGGGACTGGTGCTCCGGGGCGATGCCGATGCCGGTGTCCGCCACGGAGATCACGGCGTTTTCGCCGGCATCCGACACGGTGACCCGGACGCTGCCGCCGGGGACGTTGTACCCGATGGCGTTGTCGCAGAGGTTATAGATGGTCTCGTGCAGCAGACGGCGCACGCCCTCCGCCTGGACGTCCTGTCCCTCCACGGTAAGGCTGACCTGGCTTTTCTCGGCCTTGTCCCGCAGGTCGGCGGCAATGTCCCGGCACAGAGCCGGGATGTCCACCTGCTCCCAGGGCAGGGGGTCCCCCTCGTCCAGCTGGGACAGACGGATGATGTCGCCGATGAGGGCCACCAGCCGCTGGGCCTCCCGGCGGATGTGGCCCACGAACCGGGGCAGGTCCTCCTGCTTCACCAGTCCGTTTTCAATCAGCTCGACGCTGCCGATGATCCCCTGGAGGGGGGTCTTCAATTCGTGGGAGACGTTGGCGGTGAACTCCCGGCGGCTCTGCTCCGCCGTCTCCTGCTGGGTGATGTCGAAGGCCAGCAGCACCGCGCCCAGCACGTCCTGGCCGGACTGAATGCGGGAGATGTCGAACTGATAAATGCGGCCCGGGCGCTGCACATGGACCTCGCTGTGGCCGGAGGCCATGGCTTCCTCCAATGCGGCGCTGACGTCCCGGCTGCGGTCCACCGTCAGGAAATCCTGGCCCAGGCAGGTCTCGTCCGCCTCGAAAATCCGGCAGGCGGCGGGGTTGATGCTCAGCACAGCCCCGGCGTCGTCCAGCAGCACCAGGCCCTCCTGCATATGGGAGGTGATCTGTTGGAACTCGTCGGACCGGCGGCGCAGGTCCGTCAGCTGGCTGTCGATCTGCCGCCGCTGGACGTTGATGCGGCACAGCAGGGGGGACAGCTCCTCATAGGTGTCGTTTTCCAGGGGGTGCTCCAGGTCCAGGGCGTTCAGGGGCGCGGTGATGCGGCGGGACAGGCGGCCCGCCAGCAGGCCCGACAGGATCAGGGCCACCGCCGCCGTCAGCAGAATGGCCGGCAGCATCCCCAGCAGCAGCATCCCCACGGTGGCCCGGCTGATGGAAATGCGCAGCACCGTGCCGTCCGGCATCCGGCGGGCATAGTAGCTGGTTTTTTCCAGCAGGGTGCTGGAATAGCGGGTGGAGTGGCCAGAGCCGGTGCGCAGGGCCTCCCGCACCTCGGTGCGGTCGCCGTGGTTTTCCAGGCTTTCGGCGTCCCGCTTGGTGTCGCACAGCACCGCCCCGTCCGGGGCGATCCAGGTCAGGCGGTAGCGGTCCGCCGTGAGCTTGTTCAGATAGTCGCGGCCCTGGGTCTCCACCGCGGCGGCGGCCAGCTGCAGCTGATCCTGCAATTGGTTTTCCTGCACGGAGGCAAAATAGCTGTACAGGCAGGTCATGACGATGGCCACCGCCGCTAAAAGCACGGCGGCAGCGGACACCATAAACGAGCGGAAAATTTTCTTGGTCATTCTTGTTCCTCCAGCCGGTAGCCCACGTTGCGGACGGTCTGGATGAGACTGCCGTAGGGGCCCAGCTTCTGGCGCAGTGTGCGGATGTGCATATCCACGGTGCGGGTCTCGCCGCAGTAATCGGTGCCCCATACCTGGGCCATCAGCTGGTCCCGGGTAAAGGCCATGCCGGGATGTGACAAAAGCAGCCGCAGCAGTTCGTATTCCTTATAGGTCAGGGGCACCCGCTGCCCGTCGCAGGAGACGGTGTGGGCGTCCTGGTCCAGGACCAGGCCCGCCAGGTGCAGCAGGTGGGCGGGCCTGGCGCAGCGGCGCAGCACCGCCTTCACGCAGGACACCAGCTCCATGACCCCGAAGGGCTTGGTCAGATAGTAGTCCGCGCCCAGGTCCAGGGCCTGGATCTTGTCATATTCCGCGCCTTTGGCGGTGGCCATGACCACGGGGATGGAACGGGTGGCAGGGGCGGCCCGCATACGGCGCAGCAGCTCCACACCGTCCACACCGGGCAGCATCACATCCAGCACCACCAGCTCCGGCAGCTCCCGGGCCGACTCCAGCGCGGACCAGAAGGCCCCGCCGTCGGCAAAGCCCTGGGCCTGGAACCCGGTGGACTGCAGGGTGTATACCTCAATATCAAGGATACTGGCATCGTCCTCTACGCACCAAATCATGGGTTATCCCTCCTTGTGCTGGCCGGTGATGGAAAAAATCACCCACTCGGCGATGTTGGTGGCGTGGTCGCCGATGCGCTCGAAATACTTGGCGATCATCAGCAGGTCCAGGGCGTACTCCCCGTCGCCGGGGTCGGCGGCGATGCGGGAAATCAGGGCCTGCTTCACCTGGCGGAAATAGGCGTCCACGGTGTCGTCGGCGGCCAGAACGGCCTCTGCTTTTATTGTATCATGTTTTACGAATGCGTCAACACTTTCTGTGACCATGGAGATGGTGGCCCGGGCCATCTGGCAGAGAATGTCGTCATGCTCGGCGGTGCGCCCCTTCAGGAAGGTGACGATCTCGGCGATGTCCTGGGCCTGGTCGCCGATGCGCTCCATGTCGGTGATCATTTTCAGGGCGGCGGAGATCTGGCGCAGGTCCCGGGCCACCGGCTGCTGCTGCAGCAGCAGCTTCAGGCACAGGGACTCGATGGTGCGCTCCTTCTGGTCGATCTCGGTGTCCAGGGGGGCCACCCGGGCGGCCAGGGCGGGGTCTCCCTCCGTCAGGGCCTTGGAGGCCAGGGCGATGACCTCCTCGCACAGGGCGCCCATTTCGATGAGCTCCCGGTTCAGCAGCGCCAGCTGCTGGTCAAACTGTCTTCTCATTATCCGAACCTCCCGGTGATGTAGTCCTCGGTGCGCTTGTCGGCAGGGGCGGAGAACAGCTGCTCCGTTCTGCCGAACTCCACCAGCTCGCCCAGCAGGAAAAAGGCCGTGTTGTCGGAGATGCGGGCCGCCTGCTGCATATTGTGGGTGACCATGACCACGGTGTAGTGCTCCTTCAGCTCCAGGGCCAGGTCCTCGATTTTGGAGGTGGAGATGGGGTCCAGGGCGCTGGTGGCCTCGTCCATCAGCAGCACCTCCGGCTCCACGGCCAGGGCCCGGGCGATGCACAGGCGCTGCTGCTGGCCGCCGGAGAGGCCCATGGCGCTTTTCTTCAGCCGGTCCTTCACCTCGTCCCAGATGGCGGCAGAGCGCAGGGAGCGCTCCACGATGTCGTCCAGCTTGGCGTGGCTGCGGATGCCGTGGGTCCGGGGCCCGTAGGCCACGTTGTCATAGATGCTCATGGGGAAGGGGTTGGCCTTCTGAAACACCATGCCGATGCGCTTGCGCAGCAGGGTGGGGTCCACCCTGGCGTCATAGATGTTCTTCCCGTGGAAGTCCACCTCCCCTTCGATCTTCACGGAGGGGATCAGGTCGTTCATGCGGTTCAGCGTCCGCAGGAACGTGGATTTGCCGCAGCCGGAGGGGCCGATGAAGGCGGTGATCTGGCGCTCCGGAATGGCCACGGACACATCGTGGAGGGCGTGATTGGGTCCGTACCACAGGTTCAGGCTCTTGGCCTCAAGAATCGGTTCCATAAATTGCCTCATTTCTTTCGCAGCTTCCGCCCCACCAGGGAGGCGGTCAGGTTGATCAGCAGGGTCAGCACCATCAGGATGGTGGCGATGGAGAAGGCCAGGGCCGTCTCGCCCCGCTCGGTGGCGTAGACATACAGGGCCACGGTCAGGGAGGCGGCGGAGGTGTGCAGGGACTTGATAAAGCCCACCAGCTCCAGGCCGAATCCCGCCGTATACAGCAGGGCGGCGCTTTCGCCCACAATGCGGCCCACCGCCAGGATGCAGCCGGTGACGATGCCGTCCACGGCTCCGGGCAGCACCACGGTGCGGATCATGTGCCACTTTCCGGCTCCCAGGCCCAGGGCCCCCTCCCGATAGGACTGGGGCACGGTTTTCAGGCTCTCCTGGGTGGTGCGGACGATGGTGGGCAGGATCATCACCACCAGGGTCAGGCCGCCGGCCAGGATGCCTGCCTTCAGGCCCAGCCGCTGCACGAACAGCAGCATGCCCACCAGGCCGAAGATGATGGAGGGGATGCCCGTCAGGGTCTCGGCGGCAAACTCGATAACGGACACCAGGCGGCGGTTGGACGCGTATTCCGTCAGGTAAATGGCGGCCCCCACTCCCAGAGGCAGGACGATGACCATGGCCACCACGATGATATACAGGGTATCCAGAATGTTGGGCAGGATGCCCACGGTGTTCTGGATATAGCTGGTCTGGCTGGTCAGCAGGGACCAGGTGATGCCCGGCACTCCGCGATAAAAGATATAGCCGATGAGAAACAGCAGCAGGGCGCAGGTCAGGCCCGCGCACAGCCACACCAGGCCCCGCATACCCCGGTCATACAGACGGCGGCGGGGCGACAGCTTTTCCTCCATGGGTCAGTCCTCCTTCCTTTTTTTGATGAACACGTTGAGAAATACGTTGATGAGCATAATGAACAGGAACAGCACCAGGCCGATGGAGAACAGGGCCTGCTGATACAGGCTGCCCACCGGGGCATAGGACATGCCGGAGATGATGCCGGTGGTCAGGAACCGGACGGACCGGAACAGCCCCGGCATATTGGCCACGTTTCCGGCCACCATGATGATGGCCATGGCCTCGCCGATGGCCCGGCCCACGCCCAGCACCACGGCGGTGGCCACGCCGCTGCGGGCGGCGTGGAGGCTGACCCGGAAATAGGTCTCCGTGGCGGTGGCTCCCAGGGCCAGGCTGGCCTCCTCATACTCCCGGGGCACCGCCCGCAGGGCCGTCTCCGACACGTTGATGATGGAGGGCAGCACCATAATGGACAGCACCAGGATGGCCGCCAGCAGACAGGCGCCGGAGCCTAAGGAGAAGGTGGTGCGGATCAGCGGCACCAGCACGATCATGCCCACCAGGCCGTATACCACCGACGGGATACCCGCCAGCAGCTGCACAGCGGTGCGGATCACGGCGGCGGCCCTGGGCGGGGCCAGCTTTGCCAGGAAGATGGCCGTCATCAGGCCGATGGGCACGCCGATGACCATGGCCCCGGCGGTGCCGTAAACAGAGGTGAGGATAAAGGGCAGAATGCCGTATTCCGCGCCGGTGGTGGTGTTGGTGGGGTCCCAGACCTGGCCGAACAGAAACCTGAACAGGCCGATCTGGCGGATGGCGGGCAGGCCCGAGAGGATCAGGTACACGCTGATGACCAGCACAAAGCCCACGGCCACGATGCCGCACAGCAGGAACACCAGGTGGATCACGGTTTCCAGGGCCTTACGGGCCCCTGTATTCTTTGAACGCATAGTCGGTTCCTTTCTTGTCCGGAACGGGAAATGCCCCTGGCCCGGGATAACGGGTCAGGGGAGGATTCCCGGGGATGGTTACTTGGCCACGGGCACCGCACCGGCGTTCTTGATGAGGTCGGAAGCGGCGGCAGAGGTGGCGAAGTCAAAGAAAGCTTGGGCAGCGGCGGAGAGAGTAACGCCTTCCTTGGTCACCAGCACGAAGGGGCGCTGGATCTGGTAGCTGCCATCCAGGACGGTGGCTTCGGTGCAGGCCACACCGTTCACGGTCAGAGCCTTGACGGCGGCCTTGCCTTCCACGGCGGACAGAGATGCGTAGCCGATGGCGTTGGGGTTGCCGGCAACGGCCTCAATGACGCCGCCGGTGGAGGTCAACTCCTGGTCCAGCTTGCAGGCATCCTTGGTATCGGTGATGGACTCGAAACCGTCCCGGGTGCCGCTGCCGGACTCACGGCCGATGCAGGAGATGGCGCCGGGGTCGCCGCCCACCTCGCTCCAGTCGGTGATCTTGCCGGTGAAGATGTCGGCGATCTGCTGAACGGTCAGATCGGCAACCTTGCTATCGGCGTTGATGATGATGGCGATGCCGTCCAGGGCCACGGTGGTCTCCTGGAGACCGGCGGACTTCTCCTGGTCCTTCAGGGCCCGGGAGGCCAGGCCGATATCGGCGGAGCCGTTCTTCACGGCCTCGATGCCGGCGCCGGAGCCGGTGGGATCATAGGTGACGGTGACGCCGGGGTTGTCGGCGGTGAACTGCTCCTTCAGCGCGCCGATGACCTTGTCCATAGAAGTGGAGCCGTTGGTGGACACGGAGCCGGAGAGAGCGGTGCTGTTATCGTCGTTCTTAGGGGTGTCATTGCCCTTCTGGCCGCAGCCGGCCAGGATGCCCAGCACCATGACGATGCACAGGGCCATGGAAAGAAACCTTTTCATTTTTTCAGAATCTCCTTTCGATTCAACGGATTTTGGATATCCTCGGTACAGTTCATAGGATACGGGCCGGATGTAAAGCCGGAAAGGCGTGTTTTGTAAAATCCCGGTAAAATGCCGGGCCCGGCCAAGGGCGAAATTTTCGCCGCCCGGCTTTACGGATGCCCGGCGGCATGGTATACTCCAAAAGACGGAGAACGAGAAAAATCGGAAAGAGATGAGTCCTGTGCGGAAAAATCAGACAGAGGGGCTGCTGCGGAAGCTGCCCCGGCCCGCCGGGAAGAAACCGGCCCCGGCTGCCAATAAGGAGTAAATAACATGAGATATCAGGCGATTTTATTTGATATGGACGGAACACTGCTGGACACCCTGACGGATATGCAGGCGGCGGTGAACTACATCCTGGAAAAATACGGCTATCCCACCCGGACCTTAGAGGAGGTGCGCCGGTTCGTGGGCAACGGCGCGGGACCACTGATTCACCGGGCCCTGCCCCAGGGGGTGGACCCGGACCGGGAGGCGGAAATCCTGGCGGACTACCGGGCCTATTACCAGGCCCACAACTGCGTGGAGACCCGTCCCTATGACGGCATCGGGCCGCTGCTGGAGCGGCTGCGGCAGGCAGGCGTGCGGACGGCGGTGGTGTCCAACAAGCCGGACCGGACCACCCGGACCCTGGCGGCCCGGTTCTTCCCGGAGCTGGACGGGGCCATGGGCCAGCGGGAGGGCATCGCCTCCAAGCCCGCCCCGGATATGGTCCGGGCGGCCCTGGCCCGGCTTCACGCGGCCCCGGAGGAGACTCTGTATGTAGGCGACAGCGAGGTGGACGTGGCCACCGCCCGGAACGCCGGGCTGGACATGATCGGCGTGGCCTGGGGGTTCCGGGGCCGGGCGGCTCTGGAGGCCGCAGGCGCACCCCTGGTGGCGGACACCCCGGAGCAGCTGCTGGACATGCTGCAATGACCCCAAATCACGAAACGAGGTGCAATATGCATACATTTATGGTGCCCTGCCTGCTGGGCCTGGAGAAATTGGTGGGCGACGAGATCCGGCGGCTGGGCTTGAAGGACGTGCAGGTGGAAAACGGCCGGGTGCTGTGCCGGGGGGAGCTGTCCGACCTGGCAAGGCTGAACATCAACCTGCGCTGCGGGGCGCGGGTGCTGCTGGTGCTGGGCCGGTTCCCGGCCCGCAGCTTTGAGGAGCTGTTTCAGGGCACCCGGGCCATCCCATGGGAGGAGTATCTGCCCCGGGACGCGGCCTTCCCGGTGAAGGGCTACTCCATCTCCTCCCAGCTGCACGCGGTGCCCGCCTGCCAGTCCATCATCAAAAAGGCCATGGTGGAGCGGATGAAGGCCCACTACGGCCTGGAGCAGTTCCCGGAGGACGGGGTCAAGTATCAGGTGCGGTTCTCCCTGTTCAAGGACGAGGCCATGATCTGCCTGGACAGCTCCGGGGAGGGGCTGTATAAGCGGGGCTATCGGGCCGTGGGCGTGGAGGCCCCCCTGCGGGAGACGCTGGCGGCGGCCATGGTGACCCTGTCCCGCTTCCGAGGCCGGGACCCCTTCTGCGACCCCTTCTGCGGCAGCGGCACCATCTGCATCGAGGCGGCGCTGATCGCCATGAACCGGGCCCCGGGCCTGGACCGCAGCTTCGACGCCCAGCGCTGGGGCTTCGTGCCCTCCGGGGACTGGCTGACCGCCGCCGGAGAGGCCATGGACAAGGAGTTCCACGGCCGGTACGACATCTGGGGCGGCGACGTGGACCCCCGGGCCGTGGCCATCGCCCGGGACAACGCCCGGAAGGCCGGAGTGGAGGATGTGGTGCGCTTCGAGGTGGCGGATATGCGGAATTTCCGCCGGGAGGACACCTATGGCCAGCTGGTGACCAATCCGCCCTACGGCGAGCGGCTGCTGGAGCGGCAGGAGGCCGAGGCCCTGTACCGGGACTTCGGCAAAATGTGGGAGCGTCTGCCGGATACCTGGCGGACCCTGGTCCTCAGCAGCCACACGGAGTTTGAGCGCACCTTCGGCCACCAGGCCAAGAAGAAGCGCAAGCTCTATAACGGCATGATCAAGTGCGACCTGTTTATGTACGGCAACGTATAAGCACCCGCCCCGGCATTTTATTTGCACCCGGCAGCTTCCTGTGATATAATGACGGCATCACACGGATCATTTATCAAGGAGGCGCAGCTATGCAAAAGCTGGACAAACAGTTCCATATCCACTGCGTGGAGGGCGACGTGGGCCGTTACGTCATCCTGCCCGGCGACCCCGGCCGCTGCGAAAAGATCGCGGCCCTGTTCGACGACGCCCATTTTGTGGCCCAGAACCGCGAATTCACCATCTATACCGGCACCCTGCTGGGGGAAAAGGTCTCCGTCTGCTCCACCGGCATCGGCGGCCCCTCCGCCTCCATCGCCATGGAGGAGCTGCACAACATCGGCGCGGATACCTTCATCCGGGTGGGCACCTGCGGCGGCATTGACCTGGACGTGCGCTCCGGCGACGTGGTGGTGGCCACCGGCGCCATCCGCTTTGAGCACACCAGCCGGGAGTATGCCCCCATCGAGTACCCGGCCGTGGCCAATTTCGACGTCACCTGCGCCCTGGTACAGGCCGCCAAAAACCTGGGCAAGTCCCTGAAAACCGGCGTGGCCCAGTGCAAGGATGCCTTCTATGGCCAGCACAGCCCCGCCAGAATGCCGGTGTCCTATGAGCTGCTGAACAAGTGGGAGGCCTGGAAGCGCCTGCACGTGAAGGCCAGCGAAATGGAAAGCGCCGCCCTGTTTGTGGTGGCCGACGCCCTGGGCTGCCGCTGCGGCAGCTGCTTCCATGTGGTCTGGAATCAGGAACGCCAGCGCGCCGGACTGGATCAGACCGAGAGCCACGACACAGAATCCGCCATCCAGGTGGGCATTGAGGCCATCAAGCTGATGATCCAACAGGATCAAAACACATGACAAAAACCGTCAGGAGTTGTTTCCTGACGGTTTTCCTTTACTGTTTGAAAAATTCAATGGCCAATTGCAGCGCCCGCTCCGGATTGCCCGACTCCATGAGACGATGCTCCGCACCGGGGAACAGGAGGAACTCCGCCCCCTTTTCCTCGGCGAACTGCCGGGCGATGACCGGAGACGCCGTGCTGTCCAACTCCCCGTGGATCATCCGCAGCTGGGCAGTGCCCTTCTGGTAGCAGGCAAAGGGGTCGTGCTGTGCCAAATCCTCACAAAAGGCTTTGGTGAGCTTCAAGGGGCGGTTGTAGTCGGTGAGCATACAGTACCCTTCCTGGTTGAAGGTCATCCCACGCTGCGCCCCGATCTTCCAGGTCAGCTGGGGCATATCAATGGCCGCCGAGCGCAGAAACGCCTTGCTGCCCTTGTGAGTCTCCGCTGCCAAGTAAAGCACGGTCATGTATGCGCCAAAGCTGGAACCAAAGTAGCAGATCTCGGCGTCCGGCGCCAGTTCGATGACCCGCTGTTCCGCCGCCTGATAGCTGTCGATGCAGCGTTGGACGGTGAGGCCGTCCCCATCAAGAGGGCTGTCCCCGTGGGCAGGGAAATCGAAGCCGTAGAAGCCCATGCCCGCCTTCTTCAAGCCCAGGTTCATAAACTTGGGCGTGAACCCTTCCTTGGCGCTGCCAAAGCCATGCGCCATGATAACGACGGTCTTTTCCCCGTCTATCCCATTCCATCCGGGAACTGGAAGGCCATTTCTGCCGGTCAGCAGTTCTTTGTTCATATCCGTTCCTCCTGAACAAGTGTTTTTCTATCCCTTTTAGTATAGGGAGGATTCCCGACAGTGTCAATCGAAAGGGCTTCCGTTCCTGGGAAACTGGACGCATTCCTCTCAGCCCCTTGCAACAGTTCCTTGGAAATGATATGATGAATGGGAAAGAAAAAAACGAAACTATGGAGGTTTTTTCATTATGACGTCTGTCACAAGTGCATTGATCAAGGTGTTCGAGAGCAGCGGCTTTGAGTGCGAGCTGATCGAGACGGAAAAGGAAGATCAGGTTCGCATCCCCATCACCGGTGACACCTTCGGCCCCCGTCTGATGGTGGTTCGTTTTCCCCACGAAGGGGATTATATGGCCGTGTTTCTGCCTGACCTTCTGGAGATCCCCAAAGGCAAGGCTTCCACTGCCCTGAAAGTGGCCAATGAGCTGCACCGTTCCTCCCACCTGGTCAAGTTCTGGGTGGACAAGAAGAACCGCTCCCTGTGGGCGATGATCAACACCTTTATTGAGGAAGAAACTGCCGTGGATACCGCCGTCAAAGCCGTCGGTCTGCTGGTGGACTACTGCAACCGGATGTGTCCGGTGTTTGAATCGGCCATGAACGAGGGCTGAGCATCGAAATCTCAAAAACGACCTATGAGAGGGCTCATAGGTCGTTTTTTCATTTTTCGCACAAGCTGCGCTCAACGCACAACCCCTCCGGCACTCCGTGCCACCTCCCCTTACACAGGGGAGGCTGGGAGATTTTGCTCCGTGCCACCTCCCCTTACACAGGGGAGGCTGGGAGATTTTGCTCCGTGTCACCTCCCCTTGCACAGGGGAGGCTGGGAGATTTTGCTCCGTGTCACCTCCACCTACATAAGAGACGATTCCAGGTTTTGTGAAATCATTCCTTTGGAGGACACGCCCCATGGCTCTCTTGTGCAAAGGGAGCTGTCAGCGAAGCTGACTGAGGGATTGTCGTCTTACCACTGCGTCGATGTACGCGCAAACTCCTTCAAAATTTTCGTTCACCTCATGATTGGGAATCCGAATCACCTGTAAGCCATATCCATTTAAAAAGGCAGTCCGCTCCGCATCTTTTTCCACTCGATCTGTTTCATAGTGTTGTGAACCATCCAGCTCAATGACCAGTTTTGCTTTTGCGCTGTAAAAGTCCACAATGTACTTTCCCAGCACCTTCTGCCTAGAGAACCGAACAGGATAAGTACGCAGAAAATCGTACCATAGATGCCGTTCTTCTTTGGTCATCTCTCTTCGCAGTTGTTTTGCTAAGGGCGTCAATTCTTTGTTATGCTTCGGTTGCACGGCAATCCCTCCGTCACGGCTGCGCCGTGCCACCTCCCTTTACACAAGGGAGGCTTCAAGGCACTGCAATCACGTGTCACTTTTCCTTCAAGGCCGCAGGAGCACCAACTCCACCGTATTCCCGTCCGTCAGCGTCAGGCTGCCGAAAGCGTACTCCTTCCCCTCATAGCGGCAGAACTTCCCCAGGATAATGCTGCCAGAGCCAGCCACATAGCACTCGTTGTTGCGATAGACGCCGGAGAGCACGCTGTCTGCCTTGCCTGTCTCGTCCCGTGGTGTTCGCTCCTCCCAACACATCTGATACCAATCCAGGGTCAGGCGGCAGTCCTGGGCCTCACCGGTGATGGTTACATTGAGCAGCTCTCTGGCGTAAGGCTCCATCTTCCGGTCAGCGGCGTAGACGATCATCCCCTTCCAGCTGCCGGACAGCGTGTCAAATTCCGTCAGCCGTTTTGCCTTTTGCCACACGCCGGTTTCCCTCACCGTGTCGTACCACTGGAACTCCTCCAAGGTGGGACGGTCGGCGGCAGAGACAACCGTCTCCGCCGGTACGCCGCCGCTCTCCGGCCAGCCTACCACCTGCACCTCATCTGGCAGCGTATCCCGACTGGACGTTCCGATCATGTACACAGCGGCGCACAGCACCAGCAGGACAGCAAGCACCACAACCGCCCGTGTCACCCCTGTGCGGCGTTTTCCCGCACCTGATTCACCATGTTTTTCAACCAAGACCCTC